>RRZT010549353.1_pt1 | contig 12004 bp, 9 predicted proteins | sample 2165551 | NCBI WGS metagenome assembly RRZT01 (sample SAMN10456910, study PRJNA506462) | wastewater metagenome | biome: wastewater; feature: sludge; material: wastewater sludge; isolation source: wastewater sludge with Escherichia coli K12::gfp cells carrying plasmid... | place: USA: Moscow, Idaho ... | reverse complement strand
CGGCGGGACACCAACCCCCCCCCCCCCCCCCTCCCCCCCACCGCCACTGCTCCCCCCCCCCCGGGGGGGGCGCCCGCCCTCCGCCGCCCCCGTGGCCGCAGGCCAGGCCGAAGCCGTGCGCAGCGCCTACGCCGCCATCCACGAGGGCAACCCCACACCCGACCTGCTGGCCATCAAGTACCTCGAGGCCCTCCAGGGCATCGCCAACGGCCGCGCCACCAAGATCTTCCTGCCCGCCGACATGGCCGGCGTGATGGGATCGATCGGCGGCATCGCCGAGCTGTTCAACCAGAACGGCGATCACACCCCACCGCCCCCTGCTCCTCCGGCGGCACCCCCCGCCCGCTGAGCACACGCTGACCCGCCGCCCCGCCGCCCGGCTGGCCAGCTGCTCGGCCGTTCGACCCGCTCGGCTCCTCGTCCCGCTGGGCGGTCAGACGCGCTCCGCGGGGATGAGCTCGCTCTCGCCGGTCTCGTCGTCGTGGCGGAGGCGCCAACCGCAGCGCTCGGCCAGGTGTGAGCGGCCTTCGTCGGGGCCGGCGGCGATGAGCTGGTCGCCGGCCTGGAGGCGGACGTGGCCCCGGGGCCGGTACAGGTAGCGGTTGTCCCGCCGCACGGCGAGCAGGTGATAGCCGGGCTCGATGTCGAGGCCCAGCTCGGACAGCGACGCCCCGTCGGCCATCGACCCCTGGGCCACGGGCACCTGCATGACCACCTCGTCCGAGTCGCCGAGGGCGATGTTCAAGATGGGGTGGACGTCCTCTTCCTGCTCGATGATCCACACCATCGACTGGGCCTGGTCGCCGATGTACTCGGCCGCTTGGGACAGGTGCAGGAGGCCGCGGAGGGGGGACGGGTCGATGTCGTCGGCGGCGGCCCGCAGCACCCAGAGCTCGAGGCGGTCCTTCATCTCGTCGAGACGGTCCTCGAGGTGGCGCACCTCGGCGGCGAGGCCGGCGTCGCGCAGCACCAGGGCGGAGTAGGCCAGGCCCACGGCCACCTCGGAGATGTTCTTCATCTCCACCAGCACGTCGACGGCCCGGTCGAGGTCGTCCACGGTGCCGTCCTCGGGCGGCGCCGCCGGCTCCCATAGGGGGGCGTTGGCCAGCTCGCGCAGGCGGGTGATGCCCGCCGGCGAGCCCTCGAGGAAGAGCACGTCGCCGGGGACGAGAACGTCGTCGCCGTCGACGTCGATGTTCCAGTCCCGGTCGCGGCGGATGGCCATGACCCGCATCCCGGTGGCCACGGGCAGCTCGAGGGCGGACAGCGGCCGGTGGGCCATGTGCGACCCGTCCCGCACCATCACGCGGTGTGACACCTCCTCCGCCACCGAGAGGTCGGCCACCAGCTCCCGGGGGATGCCGAGGTTGTGGGTGACGATGCGGGCGATGTCGACCGCTCCGTTGGCGATGCCCTCGATGGCGCCGATCACCTGGAGCACCGACGACATCGACTCGGCCTCGCGCGGAGCGCGCACCGCCATGATGCACACCGCGCGCATGTCGTGGATGAGGTCGCTCATGCGCTCCTCGAGCTCGGTGACCTCGTCGGCCATGTCCGGGTCGCCGAAGTACAGCGCGGCGTAGGCCAGGTCGACCATGAGCTCGGAGGTGTCCTTCGCATCCGAGATCATGGTGCGCAGGTTGCGGTTGCGGTCATCCATGGTGCTGAGCCCTTCCGAGCGTAGATGAGCAGGGACGTTGCGGGAACGAAGCGGTGAAGGAACGGTGACGAGACGACCTGACGAGCCGATCGGGCCGGCGGGAGGGGACGGAGCAGAGCGCGGTTGCCGAGAGGGCGAACCGGATGCCGAAGGCGCTCCGACGAAGGAGGAGCAAGGCAGCGAGCATCACGTGATCCCAAGGGCACTGATGGCCACGACGAGGGCAAAGGCGCCGACGAGGTCGACGCACGACGAGACGATGGGGATGCCATAGGTGTCGGGATCGAGGCCTGTGCGGACAGCGGCGATGGCGGCGTAGTACGCAATCGCGACGACGAGGGCCATGGCGACGGCGCCGCCCACCATCGCCGCCGCGATCATCGAGAGCAGGCCGGGGCTGGCCTGGCCGAGCAGGTCGCCGACCACCTCGGCGCCGACGGCGTTGAAGAGGTAGACGGGCACGGCCAGCGCCAGCACGAGGGTGATGTCGCGGCGCGCCTCGCGTGACGGCATCGGCGCCGGTGACACCACACCGAGCAGGAGCTTGCTGGAGAGGCGCCCGGAGAGGATGCCGCCGAGCGCGCCCGCTGAACTGAGCTGAGCGGGCACCAGGATGAGCAGGGCCGGGTACCGGGAGAACGACTCGAAGCTCTTCTCGAGCGCGACGCCGGCCATGGCACTGAGCGTCCCCGCCGCCAGCAGCACGGGCACCGACTCGCGCACGATGCGGCGGAGGTCGGGCAGCTTCACCCGCCACCCCAGCAGCAGGACGACCGCGGCCAGGACGACGGCCAGGACCGCCAGCGTCGGCGTGAGGATGGCGTAGCCCAGGAGGCCGGTGGCCAGGAACAGCGCCGGCAAGGTGAGCACGTCGCCGAGGGTGGACACCAGCGGAGCGGTCACGTTGTCGAGGTCCCAGTCGTAGCGCACGGCCCCGGCAGCGAGGCCGACGGTCGCGGCCATGACCGGGATGGAGGCGAGCACGCCGCCGACCACCGAGACGAGGGCCAGGTCCAGGAAGGAGATCGAGTTGGCCAGCCCGAGGGCCACGGCGATCACCTTGACCACGACGGCCAGCAGCAGCGAGATGCCCAGGGTCAGCACGGCCGCGCCGAGCACGTTCTGGCCGAGGACGGTCTCCCGCCGCATCGAGAGGCGGAAGCCGCCGGCGTGGATCGAGGTGCTGATGCGGTTGCCGAAGGCCCCGAAGATGTTGCCCCGAAGGCCGATCGCCGCGGGCACCAGCACCAGCAGGCCGGGCAGGTCCTCGAAGGTGGAGGTGATCGAGCCGAGGAACGCACCCGCCACGAGGCTGGTGCTGGTGTTGAGGGCGAGCGCGACGAGGCTCTGCCGGACATCGGCCACGTCCGGCCCGAACAGGGCGGGGAAGCCCCTGGGGAGCCGAGCGGGACGGGCCATCGCCGGCCAGTCTGGTTCACTTCGGCGTCGGGACCTGCGACACTTGCCCGCCGATGCGCGCCCCGCTCCCCCGTTCCCTCCGGTTGTGCTGCGCCGTGGTGCTGCTCGCCTTCGCCTTGGGCGCGGTGTCGTGCAGCAGCCAGGACGGGCGAGAGCTGGCCGAGCCCGACCCCCAGCTCACCGCCACGACCCCACCGACGACCGCGCCGGCGCCGACGTTGGCGTCGTTCCTGACCCTCACGAGCCCTGCGTTCGACATCAGCGCCAACCTGCCGGCCCGCTTCACCTGCGACGGCGCCGACGTGTCGCCCCCGCTGACCATCAGCGACGTGCCCGCCGACGCCGACACCCTCGTCGTTTCGCTCACGGATCCCGACGCCGACGGGTTCGTGCACTGGGCCATGGCCGACATCGCCCCCACCACGACCAACCTCGGCGCCGGCGAAGTGCCGCCAGGCGCCGTGATCTACCCGAACGACTTCGGGAACCGCGACTACGACGGTCCCTGCCCGCCAGAGGGTGAACCCCACGACTACCTGTTCACCGTCTACGTGCTGGCCCCCAGCGCGGTCGAATTCGTCGGCCCGGACGAGACCAACGGTGCCGGCCTGCTCGACACCGTGTCACGCCTCGCCACCACCAGCGCGGCAGTCACCGTCACCTACCGACGCGAAGGCTGAGCTCGGACGCGGTCGGCTGCGCCCACCACATCGCCCATGTGTCTGTCAGCCGGACAGGACGACCGCGAGTTGGCGGGACTGGGCCAGCAGCAAGCCGTCGGGGCTCCAGATCTCCCCGTCCTCCTCGAGGAAGCCCTCGGCCGCCGAGCGGGTGTGGAACCGGGTCAGGCAGAACTGGTCGGCGGGAACGACCACGCCAGGGTTGCGGAAGTGGATGGTGAGATCCACGGTGGGAACGCCGAGGCGTCCGACGACCTTGGAGAACACGGCCGGTATCCAGGCGTCGGTGAAGGCGGCGAGCACGTGCTCATCGACCACCTCGCCATCGGCCTCGCCCGGTGTCAGGCGGATCCACCCTCCGGACTCGGCCTCGCCTGCACCGGAGAAGGGCAGCGGTCCGATGGCGAAGCGGCTCTCGTAACGGGCCCGCATCGGGATGGTGATGGGCGGCTCGGGGAGGACGGCCACCTCGTCGGGGCCGGGGACGCGCGGCATCGGCGCGTCGGAGAACTCGGGCCCGGGCCGAGCGTCGGCGAAGGCGGCGAGGGCGATGGCCAAGAGGCGCCCATCCTGTTCGAGGCGGGCGGACACGTTGGTGAGGGTGCGGCCCGTGCGCTCGACGGCGACCGCCACCTCGGCGTCGCCCTCGTGCGGCGGCCGAAGGTAGTGGACGGTGAGCGATCGGGCGGGCCGAAGGGGATCGGCCACCGCGGTGCTCATCGCCCGCAGGACGAGGGCGGCGACGTAGCCGCCGTTGGGTCCCCGTTCGATCCACCACCCTGGGTCGATGCGGGCGGCGTAACGGCCGTCCCCGAGGGGCCGGACGGCGGTGTCGGTGCGGAAACGACGGCTCACGGACCCGACCGTAACGGCCGATAGGAGGCCCATGGACGGGCTGGCCGTGGTGATGCTCATCGTGTTCATGGTGATGGGCCTCGCCAGCGTGATGACCTGGAAGCGATACGCCGACCGGATGTCCGAGTTCCCCAAGGTCGCACGCCGTGCCGGGCTCTCGTACTCGGAGGGCGACGCCTTCGGGAGCGCACGGGTCGCCTTCGCCCTGTTCCGACTCGGTGACGGCCGCGAGGTCACCAACACCATGTGGGGCACCGCACCGGACGGCACCGCCGTGCGCGCCTTCGACTACGCCTACTACACCGAGTCCTACGACAACCGCGGGATGAACTTCGGCGCCGACGGTGTGCGCATCGGCGAGAAGCAGCGCCACTACCGCCACTTCACCTGCGCGCTGGCCGAGGTGCCCGCCGTGTGGCCCAACCTCCGCATCACCCCGCAGAAGGGCTTGACCCGCCTGATCAACGCCATCGACGGCGCCGACATCGACTTCGAGTCGGGTGAGTTCAACCGCATGTTCCGGGTGACCTGCGAGGACGAGCGCTTCGCCCACACCTTCATCGACGCCCAGATGATCCAGCTCCTCGTGAGCACCAAGGGCGAGTTCGAGGTCGAGGTGCGTGGCCGGTGGATCCTCATCGCCGGCAAGCAGCAACCGCCTCGTGGATTCCCCGGCATGATCAACCTGCACAACGCCTTGCGCTCGGTGATCCCACCGCTGGTCTGGCAGACGTACCCCCAGGGTCCGCGCGCGTCGCTCGACGGGGGGTTCGTGTGAGCCCGGTGGTGTGGGCGGTCGCCGGCGGGGTGCTGCTGCTCGTGGTGTCGGCCCTCGCGTCGTACAACCGCTTCGTGCGCGACGCGCAGCTCATCGACAACTCGTGGTCCAACGTCGACACCGAGTTGCGCCGCCGCTACGACCTCATCCCCAACCTGGTCGAGACCGTCAAGGGTTACGCCGTCCACGAGCGGACGACCTTCGAGTCCGTGACCGAGGCCCGCACCCGGGCCATGCGCTCTGAGGGCAACGCCGCCGCCCAGTCCGCCGACGAGAACGTGCTGGTCGGTGCCCTGAAGAGCCTGCTGGCGGTGTCCGAGGCCTACCCGGACCTCGTGGCCAGCCAGCGCTTCGCCGAGCTCCAGGACGAGCTGGTGACCACCGAGAACCGCATCCAGGCGGCACGACGCATCTTCAACGGCAACGTGCGGGACTACAACACCCGCGTGCAGAAGGTCCCCTCGAACCTCGTGGCCAAGCTCTCCGGCTTCCGCGAGCGCACGTACTTCGAGGTCGACGCCGCCGTGCGCGAAGCGGGCGTGCCCACGGTCCGCCTGGGCCGACCTGCCGCCCCCTGAGCGTCCGGCGATCCGCCCGCGATCGGCGGGCGATCACGAAGGGCCGCTGCGGTCCGAGGTGGCCCAGCGCAGGCGGAACGCCGCCCGCACCTTGGGCAGACCGAGGTTGACCGAGCGATCGGACGACCACTTGGCGTAGGGCGCCATGGTGAGCGATGCCAGGCCGAGCAAGGCGAGGTCGTAGTTGACCCGCCACCCCTGGAAGTCCCGCCACGCCTTCTCCCGGTCGGCCCGCACGGGAACCCCGAACGAGGCGAGGTCCTCGTAGACCTCGTCGAACTCCGCTCGGTCGATCGAGATGGGGTCGTCGGGGTCAGGGTCCGGGTCGAAGGGGATCTGGAAGTAGTCGGCGATGCGCCGCAGGGAGAGGAAGCCGGCCCGCAGGCACAGCGCCGCGTTCGGGTCCGGGGGCTGGTTCACCACCGACAGCATGATGGCGGCGGTGTCGAGCACGCAGCCCGATGCCGTCACCCACGAACGGCCGGCGATCGGCGAGCGGAAGAACGGCAGCGAAGGCTGGGAGGTGTGGGTCTCCTCGATGTCGGCGAACAGCACCTCCCACTGCACCCACACCTCGTGGAGGCTGTCGAGGCGGGCCAGGGTGTGGGCCCGCTTGATCATCACCGCGGCATCGGGTGGCTGTCCGGCCCTCGTCTCGAGCATCACCACCGCCTGTTCACGGCGCTGGAAGGCGGAGTAGATCGACGGCAGGTAGCTGATGAGGAGGGCGATGAGGCCCAGCCCCAGCGTGGCCTCGATGAACGCGGCGACGGTGGTGGGCAGGTCGTCGGGCTTCACGAACCCGAGGGTGAGCAGCGAGGAACCGCTCTCGACGAAGGCCTGGCGGAAGGGGTCGACCCCGAGACCCCAGTAGACGAGGGTGAAGCCGGCGATGACGAGGACCACCCAGGAGGCGGCCAGGCAGAGCAGGCCGATGGGGGCATACATGGCCATGGCCCGGTCCCGGCTCTCGTAGGACTTCGCCGGGCGGGTGATGCGGTTGAAGACCCACCGCAGCGCGACGAACACCGCCCGGCTGAGGGCGACGATCTCGCCCCGGGGCAGGATCACGGCCCGCACGGCCGAGAGGACGGTCCAGACGACGAGGGCAGACCCGGCGGCGACCGCCACGATGCGCAGCACGAGCACCAGGCGAGCTTAAGGGCGCGTCACAGCCGCGAGACTGGGCCCATGTCGTGGGACGGGCTGGCACCGCGCTTCGAGTGGCGGCCGTCGCAGCGGCACCTCCTGGAGCTGGCCGGGCACGTCACCGACGGGCGCTGGCACCTCTGCGCGCCACCGGGCGCCGGCAAGACCCTCATCGGGCTCGAGCTGGCCCGCCAGGTCGGGCGGCCGACGCTCGCGCTGGCGCCCACGACGGCGATCCGGGACCAGTGGCGCGCCTCGGTGGCGCAGTTCGGCGCCGACCCCGCCACCTTCACCAGCGACGACCCCGCCATGGCGGTTCCCCTGCGCTGCGTCACCTACCAGCTACTGGGCAACCCCGGGGAGGCCGACGCCGAGCTGCGGGCCGCGGCCCGGCGGCTCTGGGTGGCCGAGGTCGCCGCCGAGGTGGGCCCCGAGGCCGCCGAGGCCCGCGTGCGGGCCACCGAGGAGGGCGACGCGAAGCGGGCCGGGCGCGAGCTCGGCCGCCACGTGCGGGCCCTGCGCCGCAGCCTGGGGACCGGCGAGGACGTCGGCGTGCCCCGAGCCCAGCTGCTCGGGCCGCGGACCACGGCCCTGGTCGACCAGCTCGCCGCGAGCGGCCTCGGCACGCTGGTGCTCGACGAGTGCCACCACCTCCTCGACTGGTGGGCCCTCGTGGTCAGCGTGCTCGTGGAGCGGCTGGTGGGGTCGCCCGGCCGGGTGGCCGTGATCGGGCTCACCGCCACCCTGCCCGAGCCGGCGTCGAGCCGCGAGGCGGGCAACTACGAGGGCCTGCTGGGGTCGGTCGACGCCGAGCTGCACCTCGCCGCGCTCGTGGCCGAGGGGGCGCTGGCCCCGTGGCGCGACGGCGTCCGCCTCGTGCCGCCGGCGCCCGACGAGGCCGCCTTCCTCGACCGCTGGCAGGCCGAGCTGACCGCCGCCCTCGACGAGGTGCTCACCGGCGAGGCCCTCGTGACCTGGGCGGTGGCGCAGATCACCGCCCCGACCCAGGACGACGCCCACGCCGCCGTCGACCCGGGCGCGTTGGTCGACGGGGCCGCCCGGTCCGACCCGGTCGCGCCAGCCGCACCGATCGGACACGCACCGGCCGCTCCGGTCGAACCACTGCCGCCGGTCGAACCTGTCGCGCCGGTCGAACCGATCGCGCCAGCCGCTCCGATCGGACACGTCGCACCGGCTGCTCCGGTCGAACGGGCCACTCGGATCCCGGGCGAGCCATCCGCGTGGCGGACCTTCTGGGACCGGGACCCGCTCGCCGCGTCCGCGGTGGCGCACTGGTGGGCGGCCCGGGGTCTGGCCCTGCCGGCGGGCTTCGAGGCGCCGCCCGAGGCCGTAGGGGCACTGACGCTCTCAGACCGCCTCGTCCTCGTCGATTCCTGGCTGCACGACCCCGAGGGCACCGCCGGCGATGCCGACCGCGCGCAGGTCGAGGGCGTCGCCCACCGCTACGGGCTGTCCTTCACGACCACGGGCGTGCGCTGGGGCCGGTCGGTGGGCGACCTCGTCTGCGCCCGCTCGTCGACCAAGGGCGAGGCGGCGGCGGCGATCCTCGCCGGCGAGGCCGCCCGCCGCGGCCGCGACCTGCGGGCCCTCGTCGTCGTCGAGCGCGACCAGGCCACCTCCCCGCCAGCGGAGGCGCGGGCCGTGCTCGGTGAGGACGCCGGGACCGCCGCGAGAGTGCTCGCCGCCCTGTGCGCCCGCCCGGAGGTCACCGACCTCGGCGTCATCGCCGTGACCGGCCGGGGCGCGTGGACCGGCGCGGCCGACGCCGATGCCGTCACCGCCGCCATCAACGTCGACCCCGAGCTCACCGCCGGCGGCCGGCGCTGGGCCCGGACCGAGGGTTGCGACATCCGGGGCGCGGTGCGCCTCGTGGGCGAGGGGCCGGGATGGACATCGGCCCGATGGCTGGCGGCGGCGGAGGCCGCGCTCGACGCCGGCGCCGTGCGGGTGCTCGTCGCCACCCGGGGCCTCGTCGGCGAGGGCTGGGACCACCCGGCGCTCGACGTGCTCGTGGATCTTTCCGAGGTCTCGGCCGCGGGCGCGGTGACGCAGCTACGAGGGCGGGCCCTGCGCCTCGATCCCGCGCGACCCGACAAGCTCGCCTCGCTGTGGGACGTGGCCGTCGTGCACCCGGCGGTCAGCACCGACTGGGACCGCTTCCGCCGGCGCCACGCCCGTTGGTGGGGCCCCGACGCCGCCGGCGGGGTGGTCACGGGCGCGGCGAAGGTCCACCCGAGGGCCGGGTCACCGCTGCTCCCCTCCCCGGCGGAGCTCCCGACCCTCAACGCCGAGAGCGAACGGGCGGTGGGCGACGTGGCCGCCACCAGAGCCGCCTGGGCCACGGTCGACCCCGGGGGCGTGGGCACGACGGCGGTGGCCGTGCGGGCCCGACGGCGCCGCCGGGTGCGCACCCGTCCCGCCTCGTGGCGGCGCTGGACCGCCGGCGGGGTCGCCGGCGCGCTCGTCGGCGCCGCCGCGGTGGCGGGAGCGCTCGTGGTCCCCGTGCTCTGGCCCGTGGCGATCGTCGGCGCCGGGGCGGTCGCGGCCGGCGCCCTGGGTGCCCGACCCCGCCACGGCGACGAGCAGGACACCCTGGAGGCGCTGGCCACCGCGGTGCTGACCGGTCTCGTGGCCGTCGGGCGGCGGGACCTGGCCCGGGGCCGGGTCGAGGTGGCGCCCGAGCCGGCCGGCGGCCTCGTTGCCACCATCGTGGGCGTGCCCGACGACGCCGCCACCGCGTGGGCAGACGCGCTGGCCGAGGCCCTCGGCCCGCTGGAGCGACCGCGCTGGATCCTCGCCGCCGGCGACGACGCCTGGCGCGTCCCCGCCGCGGTCGGCGCCACCCGGGAAGCGGCCGAGGCCTTCCACCGCGCCTTCCGCGCCCGGGTCCCCGGTGCCCGCCTCGTCCGAGCCGGCACCCCCGAGGCCACCGCCCTCGTCCTCACCGCCGCCCGCGAACGCCCAGACGATCTCGAGCGCACCCTCCGCTGGCGCTGACACCACCCTGGCGCCTCGTTCGTCGGAGCGCCTTCGGCGTCCGGTCGTCGGCGCCCGTTTCCCGCTCCACGACGCACGGGCGGCGTCGCGGGCATCGGTCAGGTGCCGGTGCCCTTTCGGGTGCGGGTTCGTGGCTTCTTCGCCGGGGCGCTCGCGGTCTCGGCGGGGGCGCCGGCACGGTCGGGCCAGAGGCCGAGGAGGACGTCGAGGACCTCGCCGAACGCGGCGAGCGAACCCAGGTGGCTCTCGCCGGGGCGCTCGTAGACCTCGGCGTCGGGCATCAGCGACGCCACGTGGTGGCCGTGCACCAGCGGCACGATGTGGTCCTCGTCGCCGTGCCAGAAGCGGATGGGCACCCGCACGTCGCGGGGCGAGAAGCCCCAGTCTCGGGTGAAGAGCACGACGTCGTAGATCACCGCGTGGAAGCGCTTGCGCGACCCCGTGGAGATGTCCTTCAGGAACATCTCCTTCATGCCCGGCATGCGGAAGACCCGCTGGTCGCCCGGCGGCGAGGTGCGCAGATAGATCTCGAAGGCCTGGTCGCCGAAGGGCATCAGCAGCTTGGCCGCGCCCCACAGCGTGTAGCCGAGGGGCTCGCGCAGCCACTCGAGGGGCATGCGGAAGCGGTTGGCCAGGGCCACCAGACCACCATCGGCAGCGTCCTCGCCTTGGGTCGGGGCCACCCCGCCCAGGACCGCGCCGGCCACGACCCGGTCGGGGAAGGCGTACGCACAAGCGAGCACGTAAGGCCCGCCGCCGGAGAGGCCGGCGATGGCGAAGCGGTCGACACCGAGTTGTCCGGTGAGCTGATCGATGTCTCCGGCCCAGTCGAGGACTCGGGGGTGGAGGTGGGGCGTCGAGTCCCCCACGCCCGGCCGCTCGACGGTGATGACCCGCACGCCCCTGGCGTCGGCGAGGGCGTTCACGTCGGGCGAGATCTGATGGCGGGCGCCGGGCGTCCCGTGGAACCAGAGGAGCGCGTCGCCGCCCTCGGCGCCGTACTCGGCGTAGCCGAGGCGCCTCCCGTCGACCAGCGTGATGGTCCCGTCGCGGCGCGGGACGGGCTCGATCCCCATCGGCTTGTTCTCCCCCATGGTTTTCAGCTTGCCCCACGCGACGGGTCCTGGGCGACCGCTGGGTGGTCAGCGGAAGTCGCGCGAGCGGGCGGGGGTGCCGAGGGGCAGCGCCTCGAGCTTGTCGGCGATGACGTTGACCACCCCCTCGACCTTCTCGAGCCTGCCCCGCACCAGCAGGGCCGGGGCGCTGAGGGCGGCCTGGCGGTAGCGGGCCCAGCACCCCTTGGAGCAGATGACGTTGACGAGGCCGGTCTCGTCCTCGAGGTTCACGAAGGTGGTGCCCGACGCCGTGGCCGGACGCTGGCGGTGGGTGACCACGCCGGCCACCAGCACCCGCTCGCCGTCGGGGACGTCGGGCAGCCCGGCCGCGGGCACCACCCCGAGGGCGTCGAGGCGGTCGCGCACGAACCGGGTGGGGTGGCCGTCGGCCGACACCCCGGTGGCCCACAGGTCGGCGTGGGCCTCCTCCCGGGGGGTGAGCAAGGGCAGGGTGGGGGCCGTCACGCCGGTGACGATGCCGTCGAGGCGATCGGCCCCCGTCTGGGCCACCGCCCCCGCCCCCCACAGCGCCGGCCGGCGGTCGAGGCCGAAGCACCCGAAGGCGCCGGCGGTGGCCAGGGCCTCGAGCACGTGCAGGGGGGCGCCGCTGCGCCGGGCGAGGTCCTCCATGGAGCCGTAGGGCCGGCCGGCGGCGATGCGCTCGGCGAGGTCGTCGCCCACGTGGCGCACCGACGAGATCCCGAGGCGCACCGCCGGCCCGCCCGTCCCCCACGTGGCCGGCGCCGCGT
>RRZT011377828.1_pt1 | contig 12007 bp, 10 predicted proteins | sample 2165551 | NCBI WGS metagenome assembly RRZT01 (sample SAMN10456910, study PRJNA506462) | wastewater metagenome | biome: wastewater; feature: sludge; material: wastewater sludge; isolation source: wastewater sludge with Escherichia coli K12::gfp cells carrying plasmid... | place: USA: Moscow, Idaho... | reverse complement strand
AGGACCTATTCTGTGCCTGGTTGGCCCTCCTGGTGTAGGGAAAACCTCTCTGGGACAGTCTATTGCTAAAGCGACTGGTCGTAAGTATGTCCGTATGGCTCTTGGTGGTGTTCGTGATGAGGCTGAAATTCGTGGCCACAGACGCACTTATATCGGCTCCATGCCTGGCAAGTTGCTACAAAAGATGGCCAAAGTTGGAGTGAAGAACCCGTTGTTCCTGCTGGATGAGATCGACAAGATGTCATCGGATATGCGCGGAGACCCGGCTTCAGCGCTGCTGGAGGTGCTTGATCCTGAACAGAATAATAGTTTTAACGATCATTATCTGGAAGTCGACTATGACCTGTCAGATGTGATGTTTGTAGCGACCTCCAATTCAATGAATATTCCAGGCCCACTCCTGGATCGTATGGAGGTTATTCGTCTATCCGGTTATACCGAGGATGAAAAACTTAATATTGCCAAGCGACATTTGCTGCAAAAACAAATTGAACGCAATGGTCTCAAACCACATGAAATATGCATTGATGACTCGGCACTAATTGGCATCATTCGTTATTACACGCGTGAGGCTGGTGTGCGCTCGTTGAACCGTGAAATCGCCCGCATTGCCCGCAAAGTGGTGATGGAGCAGGTGTTGGCTGAAGACAAGGCCAAAACCAAAGAAGCCAAAGCCAAGGTGAAAGCCGAATCGGCTCAAGCCATTGTGGTGAATGCGGCGAATTTGCATGATTATTTGGGCGTGCGCCGTTTTGATTTCGGTGTGGCCGAATCAGAAAACCGCATCGGTCAAGTGACGGGTCTGGCTTGGACGGAAGTCGGCGGTGAATTGCTTACGGTTGAAGCGACGGCTTTGAAAGGCAAGGGCAACATCATCCGCACAGGTAAGCTTGGTGATGTGATGCTGGAGTCCATCACCGCTGCCATGAGCGTGGTGCGCACGCGAGCTGCCTCAGTGGGCATTGCACCAGATTTCTATGAGAAACACGACATGCATGTGCACGTGCCAGAAGGGGCCACTCCCAAAGATGGCCCTAGTGCAGGTATTGCCATGACTTTGGCCATGGTGTCTGCTTTGACGGGTATTCCAGTGCGTGCGGACGTGGCGATGACGGGTGAAATTACTTTGCGTGGTGAAGTGTTACCCATAGGCGGCCTGAAAGAAAAATTGTTGGCAGCTTTGCGAGGTGGCATCAAACATGTGTTGATTCCAAAAGACAATGTCAAAGATTTGGAAGAAATCCCAGACAATGTGAAGCAAGAGTTGACCATACATCCTGTGCAGTGGATAGATGAGGTGTTTGCTTTGGGCTTGGCTGAAACCCCGAAAATTTGGGAAGAAGGCCATGAGGATGTCGGTGCTGAATTGCCCGTTGCAAAAGAGAAATCTGTTGCAAAAACGCGCAGTAAAGCGACCAAGCACTAAGTTTTGTCAAACAATGGTGTGCGAGTGGGTAAAACAGTGGTAAAAATAGCGGCAATGCCACTCACTCACTTGACATGCTGTTTTTAGGCTTGCTATAAAGCGTGTATGGATTGAGTTGCTTAAAGCTTAGAGCGATAATTTCTATCAACGAATAAACCACAGAAAGGGACTTTCATTGTGAATAAGTCTGAACTCATTGATGCAATCGCACAAAGTGCGGATATTTCTAAAGCAGCTGCTGGTAAAGCTTTGGATGGTATGGTTGCAGCCGTTACCGAAGCCTTGAAAAGCGGTGATACCGTAACTTTGGTTGGCTTTGGCACTTTTTATGTGGGTGAACGCGCTGAGCGCAAAGGTCGCAATCCTAAAACTGGTGAAGAAATCACCATCGCTGCTGCGAAATCGCCAAAATTCCGCGCTGGCAAGGCTTTGAAAGACGCTTTATAATGGCATTTAGCCATTAATGAAAAGGTGAACATTTGGTTCACCTTTTTTTTCTTATTTAAGGTACGAATACCATCATGTTTGATATTGTTCAAAAATACTCCACTGCTTCAAAAATTGTTTTGGGTATCATCGGTTTGACTTTTGTGGTTGCAGGCGGTGTCGTTGCTGGCTCTGGTGCGGTTTCAAATGAAAGTTATTTGGTGAAAGTGGGGGATCAGCCTGTCACTTTGGAAAAAATCCGTGAGATTGCCAAACAACGTGAAGGCGAAATTACTGATCAAGTCCAAAAAGACATATTGACGGCCTTGACTCAGCAAGCCTATTTGCTTGAAGGTGCCAAACGCATGGGTGTGGTGGTGTCTGATGAACAATTGAAAAAAATCATCATGCAGCAAACCGTTTTCCAAGAAAACGGCGTTTTTAAAGAGAGTTTATACAAAGATTATTTGGCTAAGAACAATTTGAAAGAAGAGGCGTTCTTAGACAGCTTACGCAGCGATTTTTCCTTACAGGCCGTGTTTAACTTGATTCAATCCAGCCAAATCATCGCTGACAGTCAAATCACGCAAGCCATCCATTTGTTTGAAGCCCCACGCACCATACGCACGTTTACTTTCAGTCAAAACCAATTCTTTGACAAAGTGGATACGTCAGACAAAGCATTGCAAGCGTATTACGATGGACATAAAAAAGATTTCATCCAAGCCCAAGGCTTGAAATTTGATTTCATTGTGTTAAATGGCAACGATGTCATCAAGCAAATCCAAGTCAGTGATGCCGAAGCCAAGGCATATTTTGATAAAAACCAAGCCACCTTGCCAGCCAAGCGTCAAGTAGCCCATATTTTAGTGGCCTTTCCTCAAGGTGCAGATGACAAAGCCAAAGCTGCTGCTAAGGCTAAGGCGGAAGAAGTCTTGGCGAAGGTCAAAGCCAAACCAGCAGATTTTGCTGCCTTGGCGAAACAGTATTCACAAGATCCAGGCTCTGCACAAAATGGTGGTGATTTGGGCTTTTTTGCCAAAGACGGCACCATGGTGAAGCCATTTGAAGATGCTGCGTTTTCTTTGAAGCAAGGTGAAATCAGCAGTTTGGTGGAAACACAATTTGGCTACCACATTTTGAAAGTGTTGGAAGTAGGCCAAAGCTTTGAAAGCCAAAAAGCCAATATTGTTCAAACTCTGCAACAAGAGAAAATCAAAACAGCGGTTGATGGCAAGAAAAAACAATTGGTTGAGGCAGCGGTGAAACACGGTGGCGACATTGCTGCCGTGGCCAAAGAAACCGGCCTGAATGTACAACCTGTTGGTGATTGGGTGACGGAAAGTCAGGCAAAAGCCGCTCAAATGCCAGAAGCTTTGCAAAAAGTATTGTTTGATGCCAAAACCATTAAAGACAAAAAGGTATCTGAGCCGATTGATGTGGGCCAGAATACCTATTGGGTATTGCAAGTCAAAGAAGTCCGCCCTGAAACTCAGCTGACTTTGGAGCAGGCTAAAGCAGGTGTTAAAGAAGCAGTGTTGATGTCCGAAGGTGGTAAATTGGCAGCTGCTGCCGCTAAGGATGCTTTGGCCAAATTGCAAAAAGGCGAAACTGTGGATTTGAAATGGTCGGCTGCTGCGGATTTAACCCCACAGCAAGCGCAGCAAACCATGCCACCTGAGGCGTATAAGGCGCTGATTGCCATCAGCCCAGCCAATGGAAAACCTGCTTATACCATGTTGCCAGGGCTGCCTGCTCCTGTATTGGTTGCAGTGGATAAGATTGGTGAGGTGGCCGATCAGCCTGAGTTGCATGGTCAAATGAAAAACATTTTGGCGAAAAACCAAAACGATGGCACTTTGTTGGGTTTGATCAATTATTTGAAAACCCAGTTTAAAGAAGTTACTGGTAGCGAGAAATTGATTTCTGAATGATGTTTTGATTCTTTGAATAAGCGGCCTGTGTGTACAGGCCGCTTTGTTTTGGGTTAACAAAAGTAGGGTAAATATCCTGTAGACAGGAATGCTATTTTAGGCTTAGTTATGAGAGTGGCAGTTTCATGATGAGTAAACCAATTGATGGTTGCGTACATAATCACATAATGATGAACTAGAAGATTGTTATTTGGTATGAAGATTGTTATTTGGTATATAGAAGTCGTGTTTTGTAAGTCGTTTGGCCTGTTATTAGCCATCTGATTAAATGTGATGGGAACTGAGTAATGATGACAGTTATAGTTAAGTGGAACATTTAATGTGTGCACACCCAAATATTATATTTGTTCGAGTCGCCTAAAGCTGACGAATAAGGCTTGGGTGGGTTATATGAGAGATAAAAAAAGCGGCCTGTAAACTTACAGGCCGCTTGGTATTACTGAGTTCAGGAATTAAGCTGCGAAGCGTTTTGCAACTTCGGCCCAGCTTACGATTTCCCAGAAGCCTTTTAAATAGTTAGGACGGCTGTTGCGGTAGTCGATGTAGTAAGCGTGTTCCCACACATCGCAAGTCAACAATGCAGTGTTTTCAGTGGTCAATGGGGTAGCCGCATTGCTGGTTGAAACCAAGTCCAATTCGCCAGCAGGGGTTTTCACCAACCAAGCCCAGCCTGAACCAAACGTACCAGCAGCAACGGTGTTGAAGGCTTCTTGGAATTTTTCAAAAGAGCCCCATTTTGCGTCAATTGCAGCGGCCAAATCGCCAGCAGGTTTACCTTCGCCTTTAGGCGTGAAACCCAACCAGTAGAAGGTATGGTTCCAAGTTTGTGCTGCGTTGTTGAACATGCCGCCTGAAGATTTTTTCACGATGTCTTCCAAAGACAATTCTTCGAATTCAGTGCCTTTGATTTGGTTGTTCAGATTGGTGATGTAGGTTTGATGGTGTTTACCGTAGTGGTATTCCAATGTTTCTTTAGACAAATGAGGTTCCAAAGCATCCAAAGCATAGGGTAAAACTGGTAATTTGTGTTCCATGTGTGACTCCGTATCATCCATCATTAATCAATTAAACATATTTCTTATGTTGTGTGAGACATTCTACTGTGTTTTGCGGGATAAAGTAAGCCGCAGGCCTGGGCCATAGTTTGTGTATAAGTAGCGATAGTCTGTGATTCAAGCACTTGCCAAACAATGTTAAAATGCTTGGGTATTTGTTTAGGAATATCCCATGTCTGAGCCTTTTGATTCCCCTGATTTTGATTTGCCACCCGATGATGTGATGGCGATTTCGTTGCCACCGCACTCTGTAGAAGCTGAGCAGTCGGTATTGGGCGGCTTATTATTGGAAAACAGTGCGTATGACCGCATTGCCGATATTTTGACGGAAGAGGATTTTTACCGCCAAGAGCATCGCTATGTGTTTCGAGCCATTGCCCGTCTGATTGAGCTCTCTCGCCCTGCCGATGTGGTAACGGTACAAGAGCAATTGCAGCAGCAAGACGAATTGGCTGCTGTCGGGGGGCTGCCATATTTAATCAGTTTGGCACAAAACACACCATCGGCTGCAAACATACGTCGCTATGCTGAAATTGTGCGTGAACGCTCGGTCAGACGGCAATTGGCAAAAGTGGGTACTGATATTGCTGAGATGGCACGTAACCCTCAAGGACGTGAAGCCAGTCAGTTACTTGATGAAGCGGAAAACCAAGTGTTCCAAATTGCCGAGAGCAATAGCCGAGGACAACAAGGTTTCTTGAAAATGCCAAACTTGCTTAAAGAAGTGGTTGAGCGCATAGACATGCTGTATTCACGTGATAATCCGGATGAAGTAACTGGTACTTCGACTGGGTTTATTGATTTGGACAAGCGTACTTCAGGTTTGCAAGTGGGTGACTTAATCATTGTGGCAGGTCGCCCATCCATGGGTAAAACTGCATTTTCAATGAACATAGCTGAGCATGTGGCGGTGAATGAGCATTTGCCCGTGGCGGTTTTCTCAATGGAGATGGGTGGCACACAGTTGGTAATGCGGATGTTGGGTTCGGTAGGGCGTTTGGATCAGCATGTGTTGCGGACTGGGCAGTTGGGCGATGAACATTGGAATAAACTCAATGAAGCGGTGGTGAAATTGTCTGATGCGCCTATGTACATTGATGAAACTCCTGGTTTGACAGCTTTAGAGTTGCGTGCTCGGGCACGCCGTTTGGCAAGGCAATACGGCGGTAAGTTGGGTTTGATTGTAATCGACTATTTGCAATTGATGTCGGGCTCTGGCCGTGGCGACAATCGTGCTTCAGAATTGGGTGAAATTTCCCGCTCATTGAAAGGTCTGGCCAAAGAGTTGAGTGTGCCAGTGATTGCTTTATCGCAGTTATCTCGCTCTGTAGAACAACGCACAGATAAGCGGCCAATGATGTCAGACTTGCGTGAATCAGGTGCCATTGAGCAAGATGCGGATATCATTATTTTTATGTACCGCGATGAATACTACAATCCCGATACGCAATATAAAGGTTTGGCTGAAGCCATTATTGCCAAGCACCGTAATGGCCCCACAGGTAAAGTACATTTGACATTCCTAGGCCAATTTGCAAAATTTGATAATGCGGCTGTACCTGAAGGTGGATTTGATGACGAGTAATGATGACTTGTTTGAATCGTCGTTTATCGAAGGTATGCACCATTGGTCATTTAAGAATCTAGAGCGTAGTGCAAGACTCTATACTGCAAGTAATTGTAAAAATCCTCACAGTAATATACCCAATAAGAATGCCCTAAAAGGTTAGGTGATGAGAAAAGAAACAGGTTTTACCTTAATAGAACTGATGGTGACCATTGCATTGATGGCTCTGTTTGCAGCTTTTGCGATTCCAGCGATGAATGGTTTTGTTGAGCAGCAGAGGGTAAACAGTACTTTAAGTAACTATACTAATGCTTTAACTTTTGCTAGAAATGAAGCAATACGTCAAAATTTACCCGTTGTTGTTTGTGGTGCACAGATTAGCAGTGCTGGGCAATTATCTGGATGTACCACAGGAGCTTCACCAAATTGGTCAGAAGGAATCTTTTTGTATGGTGATGTGGACAAAAACCAAGTTTACTCTGCAACAGGTGCAACACAAGACGTCAATATTCGTGTGGTGCAAAGTCCAAATAGATCAAGTGAAACTGATAAAGTGACTGTGAATAGTGCATCTAGATCATCGACTGGAGATCCAATTAACAGTTCTAACCCAGTTTTTCAATTTATGCCAAATGGGCAGGTTGGAAGGTTTGAATCAGGTAATTTGGTGGTGGCTGATATGTATTTGCGACTTGAAATAGCTTCAGCTGGAAATGCTCAAAGAAAAGCAGTTGCTTTAATGGATCCCACGGGTCAAATTATTCGTTGTACTAAGAAAACAGTTGACAATAATACTGGCAATAATATTGCTATTTTTTGTGCAAGTTAATCTAAATTGTTCATGATAAAAACACTGTTGTCATAGGAAATAGTATGAATGAGCTTAATAAATTTAAAAATAGCCAAAAGGGCTCTACCTTATTAGAGATTTTGGTATCTGTGTTTGTTTTAGGATTTGGTCTGTTGGCATTGGTGACCATGCAAATGAAAACCGTCATGACAACTCGTGAAGCAGAAAATCAAACGATAGTCGCGCAAGCAGCAGACAGCATGATTGAGAGTATGCTAATGAATCCCAATTTGAATTTACAAACTTTGCCAGGTGGAGAAAAGATGATGTACCGCCAATTTGATGATTATCGTGGGTTAAGTGGTTTAACATCATCGTGCACAGAGGATGCGTTGCTGACAAGCGCTGCAAGTGCAGGTTTAACAAAGAAGCAGCTAGCTGAAGCTCATGCATGTACATTCGTTAAAAGAATCAGCCAAATTCCTAATACTGGAAAAGTTTATTGGGAAGTTTGTTTAGAGGATTCTACTGCATCAGTCAATAAGCCAGAGTTAAATGGTACAGCAGTGAAATGCAATGGTAGTGCAACTTCTACATCAACAGTCTTAAAAGTGATATGGGAACAAGAGATTGAGGATAATAGCAGATATGTGAATTCTGGCCTGACATTAAACTCTGCAGGTACTGCTGTTTTGTACAGTTACCAAGCACCAATTAGTCAATAACGGTGAAAAAATGAAGGTTAAAAACAAATATACAACATGCAAATTCTCCACAGCTCGTATATTAAATGTGAATAAACAGCACGGATTTACATTAATTGAGTTTATGGTTGCAGCTATTCTAGGGTTGATTGTATTGTTAGCCATAGGGGGGGCTTATGTGTCAACTCAAAGAGTAAATGAAGTAGCAACCAGTAGGGTAGCGAGACAGCAAGAGCTCCGCATGGCGAATAATTTTTTAATTCGCGATGCAAGGATGGCTGGTTCTTTTGGTTGCGCTAATGTATTTGCTTTGTCAGGTGGAGCTGGAGTCAGTGTTGATCAAGGTGGTAATAAGCTTAATAAAAATAGTGATGCCAGCTATTTTGATATAAATGATGCGACAGGGGCTAATCGTGTGTTTGCAGCACAAATTTTGCCTACTACTAGTGGGGTGGTGACGGCCATATTTAATGGTAAATTTACAGCTAAAACTGGAACTGATATCGTGGTTTTTAATTATGGTATTAATACACAACCGCTATTAACTGTAACGAATACAGGTGTCAATAATTTGTCTGATTTAACATTAAGTGATGTCAGTACTTTTACTGGTGCCAATACTGATGCACGCGTGGTTTTAGCAAGCTGTAATCGACTCGATATATTACAAAAGTCGCAGTTGGCAGTAAATGTAAGCACTAAAAAAATTAGCATAAGTGGATTAACCATCCCCATGAATAAAACGGGAGTAGCCCCTTCAACTGCACCTTCAGTAGCAGAGCATTATGCTGTTCAAGCAACCCTCAGTAACTTACAAACTATTGCATATGCAGTAGGGAATATTTCAAACGATTCTAGTCCAGCAGGATTGTATCGATTTGAATTGCTCAGTGATGGCAGTTGGTCTGCACCTCAATTGTTAGCAAAGAATATCAATACAATAAGTGCTAGGTTTATTTATGTGACTGATTGTGCAGTTGCTGCCAGTTCTGCGGGTACGGAGAAGTACAAATTAGGTACAGGTGCATTTATTACTGAGGGAACAGCAGTTGTGCCTCCAACAGGTATTGAATTGACACTCACACCAAGTAAAACAGATTTAGATTTAAAGGTTGAAAGTAGTGCATCAAATAATGTTTCAACTAACACAGCAGATTTAACACCTATTATTTTGAATGCAACCATGCGAGGAGCGAATGTATGCGCAAACCGCTAATCAAAAAGCAGCAAGGTTTTACCTTGTACATGGTATTGATTTTAATGGCAGTGATTGCAATTTTAGTCTTGGCGGGTAGTCAATTGCTTAATACGGAAATGAGGCTTAGTACAAATGATGCTGATAGAAAATATGCATTCGGGTTAGCTGAGGATGCTTTACGAAATGGTGAGCAATACACATATACTGATGTTCATAAAACAAAAGTTTTAACTGATGCGACCATTATTGCAGCTTTGGCTAATGGAAGTTCACAACCGCGTGATTTTTTTGGGGTGGTTGGTGCAGGAAAGATATTTCAAGATGGGTGTGTCAATGGATTGTGTGCACCATCTATAGAATCAGCAACTGCTGCAGGGAGTTCATATTCAATAATTCCGGCTTGGGAGCGAACTGCTACAGTATCTGGAAAAAAAGTCAGTTATTTTGATATTGATACCAAGTCGATTAAATACAATTTAGGAAGTGCTGCAGAGGTATCCAAAGATCCGAGATATATTATTGAATATTTAGGTCCGGCTGAAGATAAAGATACAACTTTGTATCGAATAACTGCAAGAGCTTGGGGGCGAAATCAAAATACTCAAGTGACGCTACAGTCTGTGATTCGGGTTAAAAATACTTAATTTCAAATGTTTGGTGATGTTATGATGTTGAATATTGATGAAAATCAAGGGTTTTCTTTATTAGAGATGATGGTAGTGGTGGCAATTTTAGCCATTATTGCAGGGATAGCAATACCCAGCTATCTCAGTCATGTTGAGAATACACGTTTGACTCAGGCACGAGCGGTCATTGTGCAGGTGCAACAAGATGTTCAGAGGGTTAAACTTGTCGAGGGTAGCTTGGGAGCAACAAGTTCAGTTGTTGTTGCGAGGGTACAAGGAATTGTCACTGGCACTAGAGCACAAGGGTTAATTGCTGAGAATGATTTAAATCGATTTTATAGCTTTAATGTAGTGGCAGGTGCAAATACTGGGCAGTATTTTTTTGATGTCTCCCCAATCAATGTCAGCAAAAAAGGGCTATATATGGATCAGAGTGGTAATACATTCAAATGCCCTAATGCAAGCAGTGTAAGTTCACACAGTGGTTGCGATAAAATGTAAATATTATGGATATTTATTAAGGCCAACTTGGCTGAAACACGTTAGAATTATAAAGATATGATGATTGGAGCGTGTTTTGGATTCGTTGGCCTACTGTCAGCAAAAAGCCGCCACGAGCGGCTCAAATTTTTTAGTCAGTTTTAAATTTCTTGAACCCGCCAAAAAAGATGCTTTGACCATAGTGTATGCATTTTGTCGTGAGGCAGATGACATTGTCGATGATTGCACCGATGGCAGTGTGGCTTTACAGACGCTGACTTGGTGGCGTCAAGATCTGGCTAAGGTATATGTCGCTGGTGCGGTGCCTGAACATCCTGTGCATCAAGCCATTGCCACCATTAAAGACAAATATGCTTTGCCTCAAGAAGAATTTGTGGCCATTTTAGATGGCATGCAAATGGATTTGCAACAGGCCCGCTATAACAATTTCCAAGAGCTGCAAACCTATTGTCACCGTGTGGCAGGAGTAGTGGGGCGCTTGATTGTGCGCATTTTGGGTTTTCAAAATGCCCAAACCTTAGAATATGCAGATAAACTGGGCTTGGCATTGCAGTTAACCAATATTATTCGTGATGTGGGTGAGGATGTGCGCCAAGAGCGGATTTATTTGCCGATAGAAGATTTACAAAAATTCAACGTGCCTGCTGCCGATTTAATGGCGTGTCAGGTGACTCCTGCATTCAGCCAATTGATGCAATTTCAAATCGACCGCGCGAATCAAGTCTATAAAGAGGCGATGGCCTTGCTGCCAGCAGAGGATAAAAAGTCTCAAAAAGTGGGTTTGCTCATGGCTGCGGTTTACCACACCTTATTGCGTGAAATTGAAAAAGATGGCGGTGGCAATGTGCTCAAATACAAGATTGCCATTCCAAATCCGCGAAAATTCCGCATCGCTTTGAAAACCTGGTTGTTTGGATTTAAACCATGAAACCTAAAATTGCCATTATTGGAGCTGGTTGGGCAGGATTGGCGGCCGCTGCACAACTGAGTACACAAGCATTGGTAACGGTTTATGAGGCCAGCAAGCAAGCAGGAGGCAGGGCGCGAGGGCTTAAAAACAGCAACAGTGATTTTGTACAGACAGACAATGGTCAGCACCTGCTGTTGGGTGCTTATGAACAAGTGGCCCATCTGCGTCAAATGTGTGGTGTGGCTGCGATGAGTGATACCGAGCGTTTGCCTTCACAATGGCATATGCTTGATGGTTTGGATTTTAAAACCCGTCGTTTGCCCGCGCCTTTGCATGCATTATTGGGCATGTTGATGGCAAAGGGATGGTCGTTTGCTGATAAGCGCCGATGGTTGCAAGATGCGTATGCCTTGAAGCGTGCGCAGAAATGGCTGCCTACCCATGATGTCAGTGTGATGACTTGGCTTACAGGCCGGTATGTACCCGCCAAACACATAGCTGAATTTTGGAAGCCGTTGGTATTGGCAACCATGAACACGCCTTTAGAAGTGGCGAGCTTGAATACCTTGGCAGTGGTTTTGGACGAAGGCTTGCTTAACAAGCGCAGTGCCAGTGATTTTTGTTTGGCGACTTGCGATTTACATACTTGGTTGGTTGAGCCTGTGTGTCTGTATTTGAGGCAGCAAGGCGTGAACATTCGTTATCAAAATCGCATTGTTGGTTTGGAAAAAGCCACCGTTGGCCGCCATTGGATGGTGGGTGGAGAAAGCTTTGACAGGGTGGTGATTGCTACAGCGCCTTATCATGTGGTGGATGTGTTGGGTGAGCAATATGCGACTTCGGTCAAAACCTATTTTGCCAGTTTAAGTT
>RRZT012730850.1_pt1 | contig 12010 bp, 9 predicted proteins | sample 2165551 | NCBI WGS metagenome assembly RRZT01 (sample SAMN10456910, study PRJNA506462) | wastewater metagenome | biome: wastewater; feature: sludge; material: wastewater sludge; isolation source: wastewater sludge with Escherichia coli K12::gfp cells carrying plasmid... | place: USA: Moscow, Idaho ... | reverse complement strand
TTTTCCATAAAAGCCTGGACCAACTCTCCCTTTACAGAACCGGAGGCGTCGATGGCAATGACAAACTCTCTGATTTTTGAGACTTCCTTGTATTCCAAAGGATTGATCAAAGGCATATTTCCATAAAGTTCTAATCCGTAAGCATAATAAATATAGTCAAATTCATCTTCGTTGATCTTGATATCCTCTCCAGAAACGGCAAACTTCTCTAAAAAGCTTCTATAGTCGTAGGTTTCTTGATTCACCTGTTCTAAATTCTGTATCATCATATTTAAAGACTGGTTGTCCGATTCTTCTAAAGCCTGGATCTTTACTTTTGTCTGTTCGCTGATTCTCTCCCACTGGTTCAAAAGTTCTTCTGAGTCTTCCCTTTTGTAATCTTCGTAGCTTTCATACTTATCTTCATCCGGTAGGTCTTTATACTCTTTGGGATACCAGAAGCTGTGGAGGTCTCTTTTGAAAATCTTTCCGATAATATCAACCTCTTCTTCCTTATATTCATCCAAGTGATAGTAGAGTTTTTCTGCTGTAAGCACACCAAGTTTTTCTCTAAATTCCTCAATAAAGGGCTCCTGCTTAAAGCTTCTTAACCCTCTATAATTTTCTCTTTTCGTCATTTCGTAAAGGATGGCTTCCACTGTTATATCACAGGCTGTATTCCATCTTAAAGAATCGATACCCTCTCTTGGAAAAGGATGATAATAAATGCAGTGAAGAATAATGTGAAGATAGTCTCGGTACAGCTCATCTATTTGTCTATGGTATTTTTTTAATAAAGCTTCCTTATTATAATAAATACCCTTTCCATCCGTCATCAGTTCCTCTACATCGAGAGGGATCGGCGAAAGACTAAAAAGAGCCTTGTCAAAATATCGATACTTTAAAAGAAGTGTATTTCTCAACTGCTTCCAGACTTCTCGGCTTAGTTTTTCGATTTTTCTTTCTCTATCGTTCATGTTTTTCACCTACAATTCATAATCGTCCTCTGTTTTCTTGTAATGATCTTTTATATAGTTTAATAAATAGGCAATAATCTTAGGAGAGTTTTTTCCTCTGGCATAGTCTAGCATTTTCTCAATCTCTTCTTTCGAAAGTGTTTTCGTCTGTAAGAGAATTTCTAAACCCTTGCTGTTTTCCCAGTTGATGACTCTTTTATAAATACTTTTAAAATTACGGCGGATAAAACGGCGATACTGGTTTTCTCCAGAAGGATGGATACTGCAGGGAGATTCCAATCTTGACAAGGCTACTTGAATCATTTCATCCCACTCTCGTACAATTGGAAACAAGCTGTCATAAACTTCGAAATCTACCACCTCTCCTTTCCCATCATAATAGATACAGTTCAGATAACCGTTCAAATCATCGTATACCTTATCGAGTGTGGGAAGATACAAGGTGATCATAGAACAGACTCTTTCATCTTTTAATTCAATAATCAGCCTCTTTAGTTCCTTGCACTGAATGAAGGCATCTTTTTCAATCTTTTTAATCTCCCGGTGAAGGAATACTTCTTCTACAGAAGAGTCGGTAAAGGCACCTTCTTTTATAATTCTTGCATAAGAAGGAAGATAAAAGCTTCCCTCTTTCCCAAAATATAAATAAAGGGCAATTTCTTCCTCCTGTCGTGCATATAGGCCGCCCTGATCTACGAAAAAGCTTGAATTATCAAGATCCGCATCTACCCTCTCAAGATAACGTCCGCCTTCTGGATCTCTTCTTGTCGACAGGGCATTTTTTTCCAGAACCCTTAGATTGCCAGGTATATTAAGTTCTTTTATTTTCGTCTGATAAAAAGCATAGCTGCCGATTTTCTCCAGCGTATCTGGAAGATTCACTCTTTCTAATCCGCTAAAATAAAAAGTATAGTTTCCAATTTCCTTTAAGCCCTCTGGAAGGATTACTTCTGTTAATTCTGCATGGTATGAAAATACATCTTCTGCTATAAAAACAGTCCCTTTCGGAACTTCATAAACAGAAGGGATATTCTTTACTAGAAGAAGCATTTTCGCTCCTTCTTTTTCTCTGTAGAACAAGGCTCCATTTTCCTTATAATAAAAAGGATTTTCCGGATCTACTGAAAAATCTTCTACACCCCTTGTGTCTATTTCGTTTTTTCTTATGGTGAAGGCATTGACACCAATTTTTGCTGTGCTTTTTGGAATAACCGCCTTTGTTAACCCAGAATCAAAAAAACACCCTTCTCCAATAATCTTTAGATTGTCCGGCAGATTAATCCTTTTTAAATTGCGGCAGAATTTAAAACTCTGTTTCCCGATTTTTTCTAGATTTTCAGGCAATTCTACTGTTGTAATTTCTGTAGAGAAAAAAGCATAGTCTTCTATAATTTTCAAACTATCCGGTAAAACGATTTCTTTTATTTCTGTAGAATTCTCAAAGGCATGTTTCCCTATTCGAAGAACTCCTTCTTTTATTTTATACTCTCGGCTTTTTACTAAAAGAGATACAAATTTGCTGCCGTTTTTAGTATAGATCCCTTTCCCGTCGCTTATAAAATAGGGATTTTCTTTATCCACAGAAACCTCCTGAAGACAGCTGCTGTGAAAGGCTCTATTTTTTATCTCTCTCACATTTTTTCCGATATGTATTTTTATGGGGCAGGAATGGATTAAGAGCATTCCCGGGATTGTCGACAGGTCATCAGGTATATTGATAATGGATAAATTTCGGCAGCCAAAAAAAATATTCTCCGGCAAAGAAGCTATTCTTTCTGATAAATGGACTTCTTTTAACTGTTTGCAGTTTTTAAAGACTCCTTCCCCGACCTCTACAACCGTGTCCGGCATCCTTATAGATATTAACGACAAATTCCCTTCAAAAGCTCCTTCTCCGATCCCTGTAAGCTTTCGATTTCTTGAAAAAGATGGCAATATAATATTTTTCTCATCTCCAGAATAAGAAACCAAAGTACAGTCTTTTTCTCCTGTAAACAAAAGACCGTTTTCTTCCCATGTATCCATAATCCTCACCTCCGTCCCTTTTTATAGTAACATAAGTCACTTTTTCATTGAGTAACATATGCTTTCTTCTTACTATATTCCTTTTAGATTGAAAATCATAACAGAGAAAGCTTCGTTAAAGTTTAAAAGACGGAATCCTTCAAAAACAATAAAATGACGAAGTTTGGGAGAACCTAGGGAATGATGCTCGTTTTATGAATGTTAAGTATAAGCTAACCATTCGTGAAACTATAAAAATAACCTTTTTGTATTTTTCCACCAGTTCTCCATCCTTCACTCTATTTTATAACTTCGAACGAAAGTCTTCGTACCCAAATTCTTTAATAAGTTCCATCTCTCCTGTTTCTCTCAGATAGTAAATCCTTGGGAGGGGCATACCGTTAAAGGTATTATTCTTTACCATGGTATAAATGGCCATATCTTGAAAGCTTAAGATGTCCCCTGGCTCTAACTCGTTATCAAAAGAATATTCCCCTATAATATCTCCCGCCAGGCAAGTGGGTCCGCCAAAACGATAATTGTATTTCTTTTCTCCGATCACTCCCGAATCTTTCAATGGTGGTCTGTAAGGCATTTCCAGAACATCAGGCATGTGGCAGGCTGCTGAAGTATCCAGTATAGCAATCTTTGGATCGCCTTCCATAATCTCTAAGACTTATGTTTCAAGGGTACCCGCATTTAAAGCAACAGCTTCTCCCGGCTCTAGATATACTTCCACACCGAAGGATTTTAAATGAAGGATCAGTTCTATTAGAAGATCTCTATTATAGTCTTCTCTTGTAATATGATGGCCTCCTCCCAGATTGATCCATTTTAGTCCCTTGAAATAACCGCCGATTTTTTCTTCAATTACCTTTAAAGTGTCTCTTAAGGGTTCCGACCCTTGTTCGCAGAGAGTATGGAAGTGAATTCCATCTACTCTTTTTAAAACTTCTTCTGTGATTTGAGATATGGGAATTCCCAATCTGGAACCTTTCGAACAAGGATCATAAATTGCAGGTCCTTTTTGCGTAGAAAACTCGGGATTGATTCGAATTCCATAACTTTTCCCGGCCTTTTTTGCATCTTCTTCAAAGCGGTCTAATTGTGATAAGGAATTAAATATAATATGGTCAGAATATTTTAGGATCTCCGAAAAATCTTCCTCCTGAAATGCTGGAGAGAAGGTATGATTTTCCTTGCCCATTTCTTCATATCCAAGTCTCGCTTCAAAGAGTCCGCTGGATGCCGTTCCAGATAAATACTCTCCAATGAGAGGATAGGTCTTATACATAGAGAAGGCTTTTTGGGCTAAAAGAATTTTACAGCCTGTCTGGTCCATAACTTCTTTTAAGATTTTTAAATTTTTAAGCAGCAAAGACTCCTCTACTATATAGCAGGGAGTCTTTAAATTATTATTCATCATTAGTCTACAAGCTCCGGATTTTCCACAACCGTCCATGGAAGTCCCCATGTATTCAACGCATCCATAAATGGATCCGGATCAAATTCTTCTACCGTGTACACACCGGGTCTTTCCCACTTGCCATTCATGACAAGCATTGTTCCGATCATAGCAGGAACTCCTGTTGTATAAGAAACCGCCTGTGATCCTACCTCCGCATAAGCTTCTTGATGATCGCAGACATTATAAATATAAAGAGTTTTTTCTTCACCGTTTTTCACCCCTTGGAATATACATCCTATATTTGTTTTGCCTACAGTTCTAGGTCCTAAAGAAGAAGGATCTGGAAGAACTGCTGTCAAAAATTGCAAAGGAATAATTTCTTTTCCCTCAAACTCTATCGGCTCAATAGAAGTCATGCCCACATTTTCTAAACATTTTAAATAGGTTAAATAGCTTTCGCCAAATGTCATAAAGAAACGGATTCTTTTGATGCCTGGAACATGAAGGCCTAAAGATTCTAATTCTTCATGATGAAGCAGATACATGTCTTTTTCGCCGATTTCAGGGAAATTATATTTTCTTTTGATTTCTAAAGGCTCTGTTTCTACCCATTCACCATTTTCCCAATAAGATCCCTTGGCAGAAACTTCTCGGATATTGATTTCAGGATTGAAGTTCGTTGCAAAAGGATAACCATGATCTCCTGCATTGCAGTCAAGAATATCGATATAATGAATCTCGTCGAAATAATGTTTCAAAGCATAAGCTGTAAAAACGGATGTAACACCAGGATCGAATCCGCTGCCTAAAAGTCCAGTAATACCGGCTTCCTTATAGCGGTCCATATAGTCCCACTGCCATTTGTATTCGAATTTCGCTGTATCTTCCGGTTCGTAGTTCGCCGTATCGATATAATGAGTTTTCGTTGCCAGACAAGCATCCATAATCGTCAAATCTTGATATGGAAGTGCAAGGTTTAAAACAGCCTCTGGTTTTACCTTTTCGATTAATGCAGTTAATTCTTCCACATTGTCTGCATCTACTTGTTCTGTTGTGATAACCGTTTTTGTTTTGCCTTGAAGCTTCTCTTTAATGGCATCTGCTTTTTCTTTTGTTCTCGTAGCAATACAGACTTCTGTAAAAAACTCGTCATTTTGACAGATTTTATGAATCGCAACGCTTGCAACACCGCCAGCTCCGATAACTAATACTTTTCCCATTTATCTCTCCTTAATTATTTACACTTAATAATATTTCTCTTAACAACTTTCCTGCTACCATTGTGGACATCTCTGAAGGGTCTATCGTTGGAGCTAATTCCACCATGTCGCAGCCTACAAGATAAGACCTTCCGATAACTTCTCTTACTTCTCGAAGAAGCTCTACATATCCGACTCCGCCGGCCTCCGGTGTGCCAGTTCCTGGAAAAACAGAAGGATCCAGTATATCTAAATCGATAGTCAGATAGATCGGTTTTCCTCTAAGATCTTCCACTATTTCGATCAGGTCTTGGAAATTGAACATCTTTATTTCTGTGTGGCCTTCCTTTGACCAGTCGAACTCTTCTCTTTCTCCTGAACGGATGCCAAACTGATAGATTCTCCCATCTCCCAAAAGATCCCAGCATCTTCTTATAACGGAGGCATGAGACAGTTTCACACCTAGATATTCTTCTCTTAAATCTGCATGGGCATCAAAGTGGATGATATGAAGATCTGGATGCTTTTTCGCTAAGGCACGGACAGCTCCCAATGTAACGAGATGCTCTCCTCCTAAAAGCAGTGGAAATTTTTCATCTGCAATAATTTTTGTAATCTTCTCTTCTATCTTCTTCAATGTTTTTTCTGTGTCGCCGATGGGAAGCTCGATATCTCCAGCGTCAAATATATTCTCTTCTGTCAAATCTTTGTGAAGACCTGGGCTGTAGGTTTCCAAACCATCAGACAAGCAGCGGATAGCTTTCGGGCCAAACCGTGCACCAGGGCGGAAAGAAGTGGTGGAATCAAAAGGAGCCCCTATAATTACAATATCCGCTTCTTCATACGTCTTATCACATCCGATAAATTTTTCATTATTATTCAACATCTTTCATAATCTCCTCTACATATTTTGGCAGATAAAAAGCTCCGCGATGAAGCTTTGTCGTATAATATTTTGTCTCTAATTTTCGTTCATTCCATCTATTCTCGTCAAGATCCTTTAAGGGATGATATTTTTTAGATGCAAATCCAAAAAGCCAATGGCCTGATGGATAGGTTGGTATATGGGCCTGATAAATTCTCGTTATGGGAAAACTTTCTACAATCCGTTTATGAGCTCGTTTGCAAGCAAGGGCGTCTTGGGGATAAAAAGGGCTTTCATGCTGGTTTACCATAATACCGTCTTCTTTTAACGCCTTATAAGAATTGCCGTAAAACTCTTTTGTAAAAAGACTCTCTCCCGGCCCAAAAGGATCTGTAGAATCGACAATGATTAAATCATAATAGTCAACCTTTCTTCTTGTATATCGCAAGCCGTCTTCATAATAGATATGGACTCTCGGGTCCTCAAGACAGCAGCTCGTTTGGGGAATGTATTTTTTACACACCTCAACAACCATCGGATCTATTTCTATTAAATCAATTCTTTCTATATTCTTATACCCTGATAGCTCTCGAATAACTCCTCCATCTCCGGCTCCGATGACTAAAACATTTTTTACATCTGGATGAACAGCCATGGGAACATGGACCATCATTTCATGATAGATAAATTCGTCTTTTTCTGTAAACATTAAAAAGCCGTCCAGCACTAAAACTTTTCCCAAATCGTAAGATTCGAAAACATCGATTCTTTGAAAATCGCTTTGGGCAGAATACAACTGTTTGTCGATACGAATCGACAACTTTATATTGTCTGTATGCATCTCAGAAAACCATAAATCCATCTTTATCACTCCCTTCTAGTACATTGAGTCTTTCGATATTTATATCTTCCGGTCCTGTTATCTGGGATCCTTTTTCTTTCGCATATTTTATATAATCGAGAATCTCTCCTGTTATAACTTCCCCTGGTGCAAGGATCGGTATCCCCGGCGGATAGCACATTACAAACTCGCTGCAGATACGGCCTTCCGTTTCTTCGATGGGTAAAGAGATCTTCGGTGCATAGAAAGCAAACTGAGGCGTTCTTAAAACGGTAGGCTCTACATTTTCGTGATAGTGATGAATCTCTTCTTCTTTTGAAAAGTTCCGCTTCACTTCTGCTAAGGCAGAAACAAGCCGCTCTACATCTCGATTCCTATCCCCGATGGCGATATAAGCTAAAATATTGCCCATATCTCCAAACTCGATCTGAATATCGTATTCGTCCCGTAAAAGATCATAAACCTCGATTCCTGTAAGACCGATTCCTCTCGTATTAATCGTTAATTTTGTCTGATCATAATCGTAGACACTTCCTCCATCAACCAGGTCTTTCGAAAATACATAGTACCCGCCGATCTGGGAAATTTCTTCCCTTGCATAGTCTGCCAATTGTTTTACTTTTTCAAATGCTTTTTTCCCGTTTAAGGCAAGATTTCTTCTAGACAAGTCAAGGCTTGACAACAAAAGATAAGAAGCACTGGTCGTTTGGGTAAGATTTATAATCTGATGAATAAAACCAGAACTAATCGTATTTTTCGCCAGCAAAAAGGCGGACTGGGTAAGACTTCCCCCTGATTTATGCATACTGACAGCCGCCATGTCGCATCCTGCATCCATGGCATTCAAAGGAAGATCTTCTCCGAAATAAAAATGAGTCCCGTGGGCTTCATCTGCCAAACAATACATTCCCTTATTATGTGCAAGTTCTACAATTCCCTTAAGATCAGAGCAGATGCCATAGTAGGTGGGATTATTCACAAGAACAGCTACAGCGTCAGGATGAGCTTCTATGGCTCTTTCGATTTGTTCTACTTTCATACCCAATGCAATCCCTAATCTCTCATCGATATCTGTATTGATATAGACAGGTCTTGCTCCGCAAAGCACAAGGGCATTGATAACACTTCTATGGACATTTCTGGGAAGGATGATTTTATCTCCGCTTTTGCAGACAGTAAAGATCATACTCTGTATAGCCGATGTTCCTCCTCCTACCATAAAATAAGCGTGGTCTGCACCGAAAGCCTCAGCCGCAAGGTCTGCCCCTTCTTTTATCACAGACACCGGATGGCAGAGATTATCCAACTGCTTCATAGAATTCACATCTATAGAAACGCAGCGATCTCCTAAAAAATCTTTTAAAGCCTGATTTCCCCGTCCTCTTTTATGCCCCGGTACATCAAAGGGAACGATCCTTTCATTTCTAAACTCTTCTAATGCCTCATAAATGGGAGCTCTATTTTGATCCATAGTATCACTTCCTAATATAAATTCTTGCCTTGAAAAATCTCCATCATCTCCTGACGGATGCTTTCCACTATTTCTTCTCTTTCAACCTCGTCCAGTTCTTCTTCTAAATCAAAAAGATAATCGTCTAATATGATTTCTTTTAACTTCATCTTCGTATGGAACAAATTCGCCTGGCCTACATTGATATCATAAACTTCATAGCGGTTTAAGGTATCTTCCTCTATAAAATCCTGTATGGAGTCCATGGGCTGATCCATAAATATCTTATCTCCTTCGATATTTCTCGTAAAACCTCTCACACGATAATCCATCGTGATAATATCAGAATCAAAAGAATCGATAAGATAGTCGAGGGTCGAGAGTGGTGAAATCTCCCCGCAAGTGTCTACATCTATATCTACACGAAAGGTGGCGATGGAATTATCCGGGTGAAATTCAGGGTAGGTATGGACAGTAACATGGCTCTTGTCTAAATGAGCCAGTATTTCAGAGGTTCTTCTTCTGTTTTCCGCTATCAAAACGGCGACGGATGCTCCTTGAGGATCGTAGTCTTGAGAAGAAATATTTAAAATTTCTGCCCCAATCATATCCACTATTCTTTTTATAATTGCAGTAATTCTTTTTGAACTGTATTCTTTGTCTATATATTCTACATACTGTTGGCGTTGATTCTCCGTCTTGGCATAACAAATATCGTATATATTAAAACTAAGAGATTTTGTTAAATTATTAAACCCATACAATTTTAGCTTGTCCATAAATCTCCTCCATATAAAAAACACAAGAGATCTCTCCCTTGTGCAGTATTCTTTATCATCGAGAACTCCTTCTCAAAGAACAACACATAGCGATCTTTCGTTTCATCTATTTCTTTAAGGGAATTAAGATCTAAATTCCATATCATTCTCGTTCTATCTGATTTTTTACAGCAGAAATATTATATAATAATTTCCTCGAATTGTATAACAAATTCTTTCAGAAGAATGTCCCTTCTATTAGAAGCTTTGTAATAATAACTACCCTTTGTTATGATATATAAAACGGCTTTTTGAAAAACAATGGTAAATATGGAGCCATAAATATAAAAGCAGAAAAATGGAGGAGACCTATGAAATTCCCTAGATTAAAACCAAGTATACGAACTGTCAAAACAGGTTTAGCCGTAGCTGTTTCTTTAGCTGCAGCCAGTTTTTTTCGCCTCGAAGCGCCATTTCTATCGGGAATCTCAGCCTTAATGACTGTGAACGACTCTATCTCCGGCTCCTTTAAAACAGCCCTGTTTCGAATGACAGCAACTGCACTAGGCGCGCTAATTGCCTGCCTTTTCCAGTTTTTTGGTTTTACAAATAGTTTTGCCATCGGTCTGAGTATAATCCTTCTCGTACAGATTTTTATTCAGCTAAAATGGCAGGAATCGATTATTACCGCCGGAATTGTGACCATATCGATCATGCTCTATCACCCAGCCAGCCACGAAGCCTATATTCTCTTTTCCATTTCAAAAATCATCGACACCTTTGTAGGGGTAGCAACAGGTTTTTTTATTAACTATCTGATCCTGCCGCCTCGAAGAGAATCCTATCTTATCCGCTATTATCGTAGACTTCTAAAAGAATTTATAAAAAAATTAGGAGAATTGTTGGAAAAAGAGGGGGACGTTCATATTTCTCCCCTCGTTACAGAACTGAATTCCATAACAGAAGAAACCTTAATCATAGAACAAGATCATCGATTTATCGAAAATAATATCAAGGAACAAGACATCTTGGATGTGAATACTCTTTTCTACAAACTCTTCAGCTTAATCACTCAGCTTATTGATAAAAAGCAGATTGTTCCCTTGTCCAATGAAAACAAAGCATCATTAGAAGACCTGCTCAATAGAAACATAGCACAGCGTCACGATGATGAAGAAAATAAAGAATACGAAAAAATATTCAACTTTACCATTTCAGAAATCATCCATATTTCCCAATTAATAGAAACAAGACTAAAGGAAATCGAAAATTCAGCAAAACAAAAACACTCTGCCTTAAAATAAGGAGTGGCAAAGTGAAGTTGTGGAGGAAACTGGAGACACCGTTCTTTTCTTTAGAAATCCTTATATTTTAATTTCCTAGGAATATAGGAAGCCTTTTTTGTCCTAGGATAATAACGAAAATTTTCATTTTAAAAAAAGCGGTTTCTTTCCGCTTTTTTTGCATTTCTTCACTTTTCTTTATTTATTATCCAGATCTCGCAGAAAAAACATATTCCTCGTTTCCTCTACAGGACTCCCTTTTGCACTTCAGACTTTTTAAAACTGATACAAATTATTTTTTACTAGACCTTCTCGGATCTTTTCTCCGGCAAAGGCTGCGAAAACTATTTTAATAAGATCTCCCGGTATAAAAGGGATTACTCCTGCCATAAAAGCTGGCCAGATTCCCATACCCGTTTGTACCGCCAGCCATGCTGTTCCAAAAAAATAGCAAACAACGGTTCCTAAAATCATAGCTGCTGCTGTATTCTTTTTATCCTTGTAATTCTTTTCGATAAAATATCCGCTGACTAAAAAAATAAATAAAAAACCGAAAAGATAGCCTCCTGTAGGTCCGAAGAGTTTTGCCGGACCTCCGCTGAATCCGGAAAAGACAGGAAGCCCTATAAATCCTATCGCCAGATAGACAAGATAGGCAATCAATCCCTTCTTCTTTCCAATGGCAAATATCCCTAAATAAATAATCAAATTTGTAAAGGAAATCGGCACAGGACCGATAGGAATAGATAAGGGAGCGATGATACTTAAGATAGCTGCCACAAGTCCGATTTTTGTAATTTCTATTGTATTAATATTTTTCATGGTTTATCCTTTCGTACCCTAATTCATCTATTATTTTTTGATCCTTAGAAAGATCGCTTCCCGTGGTCGTTAAGAGATTTCCTGTCATTAAGGCATCTATTCCAGTATCTAAAATCTCTTTTTCGAAATCTGGATATAATCCTCTTCCTGCCGCCAGCCGTATGGATGTTTCCGGCAGAAGAAGCCGAAACATAGCAAGGGTCCTGAGGATCTCCCCCTTTTTAAGAATCTTCTGATGTTCAAGCCTTGTCCCTTTTTGCGGTAAAAGGATATTTATGGGAACAGAGTCAACCTTTAATTCCTTTAAGGTCATCGCCATTTCATATCGATCTTCAAAGCTTTCTCCCATACCGATAATCCCGCCGGAGCATATTTCAAACCCTAATCTCTGAGCTTTTTTAATCATATCAATTTTTTCTTCATA
>RRZT010933362.1_pt1 | contig 12011 bp, 9 predicted proteins | sample 2165551 | NCBI WGS metagenome assembly RRZT01 (sample SAMN10456910, study PRJNA506462) | wastewater metagenome | biome: wastewater; feature: sludge; material: wastewater sludge; isolation source: wastewater sludge with Escherichia coli K12::gfp cells carrying plasmid... | place: USA: Moscow, Idaho ... | reverse complement strand
TTGTTCTGGAGTCAACTTTTACGTTTGACATCGGGTACTCTACCGGAGCTTGCCAAAACTGCATAGCTTTTGTTTTTAGCGTGTGTTTTTCATGATCCACATGAAGCTCTCTTTTGTGTATATCGTATACATTAGTAGCCTCGGTCCATGTGCCCCTGTCTCTCATAAAGTCATAATACGGATATTTTTGTGCAAATGCAGCAAGCTCTTTTTCAAGAGGTGTTTTTGCGTTTTTAACCTTCTGCGCCAAAGCCGCCTCTGCCGCTTTTACCAAATTCGGCAGATTTGCAAATGCCGCATTATAGTACTCCGGCAAAGTGACAGGCTTGCCTTGATTTGCTTTGGATTCCCAGTACTGTCTAATACCTAGACTACCGTCTGGATCCGTTGCCCAAATCAGGTTGATCCACATTTCATTCTCTTCCCAAATCTCACCTAGTCCGGCTTTCATATGCGCCTCTAGCGTAGCTCTTACCGGATTTTTGGCTTTCCAGCCTGTTTTTTCCAGCATAACTCTCAAAACAGGCTGCCTAAAGCTAGTCCACGCCTCAGGTTTTGATGCCTCAGAGTGCTGATCATGTCTCTCTGCGGCTAGACCGGTAGGGAGGATATAGTCCATATACCAGTTTGTTTCAGACCATGTAGGCGAAGGATTTACCGTCATTTCCATTTTGGTTTCGTCCTTTAGAACCTCTATCCATCTAAAGCCATCCGGATTTATCCATGCCGGATTGTATTGTCTTGAAAACCATACAGATAGCTTTGAAGGGACGGTTAGCCCTTTTGCTTTCCATTTTTCCTGCCAAGCAGTATCGGTCAAAAGGTGCGGCAGGCATTGAGACGGCTCATAGCTAGTAAGAGGCCACTCAGGCGGCCAGCTAAGCTCATTCCACTCATTTACGTTCGGTGCTTTTTCACCAACGCAAGCCTTGCCGCCTTTGCCGGCCACAAAGATAGCCCTCATATGCTCAAAGCCAAACTGACCCTTGCCTTGCATAGAGCCGACAAGAGACATGGCAAATATCATATTTTTACCATAGAGCCAACCACCTCTGTTTCCGGCAGATGGCCCCCTCCAGTTAAATGACGTGACTTGATTGCCGGCCCATACAAAGTACTCATATAGTTTTTCAAGTCTATCAAGCGGAACGTGGCTCTCTTTTGATGCCCACTCCATCGTATAGTCTTTATACATATCTTTCATAAGTGCCATAAAGCTTTCAAAGCTACCGTCTTTTGGAAGTTCCGTGATAAAACCCTCTTTTTTAAGATACTCAAGATAGTTTTTATCATCCATCATATTTTGCCAGTTATACCAATCCTTAATAAACTTAGCATCATATTTGCCGTCGATAAGGAGCTTGTTTGCGATAGCTAGGAATATTGCGGCCTCAGTACCGGGCCAACATGCAATCCATAAATCGGCCACACCGGCAGAGTTTGACATCCTAGGATCCATAACCACAAGCTTCGCACCTGCTTTTCTAGCCTTTGCTATCTGTCCGGCAGATTGCTGAAAGTAGTGTCCGGCATCCGCCGCATGAGAAGAAGCCAAAAGCACTAGCTTTGAGTTTGCCCAGTCCGGAGCAGTTCTATCGTCGTTTACCCACATAATAGAGCTTGAACGGCCATTGGCAGAACAGATGTTTGTATGCGAATTCGTACAGTCCTGCCCAAGCGTATGCCACACCCTAGGCGTAAAGCCGTTCTCATTTGGACGACCAACGTGATACATAATAGCCTTTTTACTAGTAGGATCTCCGCTTTTTAGCGTTTCATTCATTTTTTTACCGATTGTAGTCAGTGCTTCATCCCACGTAGTTCTAATCCATTTACCTTCACCTCTTTTTGAACCTGGGGCTCTTTTTAGGGGGAATGGAATTCTATCCGGATCATACATTTGGCTATAAGCCGCAACACCTTTTGCACATATCCTACCGAGAGATGCCGTGTGAAGCGGATTTCCTAGTATTTTTTTGACGCTCATCGTCTCTTTGTCTACATAGGCCAAAAGTCCGCATGATGCCTCACAGTTGTTGCAGGCAGTAGGGACAAGCATATAGTCGTGTACTTTTACGTCGTGCCTAGCTATACCGCCGTTTTTCCAGTCGTCACCGTCCATCTCTTTCCAGCTGTTCCATCTGTCAAACGGTGGATAGTATGCAAAATTTCCGTTCGAAACGGGGAGTTTGTCAAACTTGGCAACATCTGCACCGGCCTCTAAAGACGGTATAAATGATTTTACTGCCCCCGTAGCAACTACGGCTCCGCCGACGCCAAGCGCCGAAAGTTTTAGAAAGTCTCTTCTTTTTATCATTCTTCTTGTCTCCCTTAACTCAAAGGCATCATTTGCGGAGCGACAAGCCACGCATGTTTAACCATCCATAGACCTACTAGCGCCAAAACTGCCGCCGGAAGTAGAAATATAGATTTTTTTGTTCTGTTTGCAAGGCACGTAAGAGCAGCCGGCAAAGCAAATGCAACGATAAGGCCGAGTGCAAAATATGCCCCCATTCCGCCGCTTGTCAAATAATGGACAACCCATTCTGCCTCTTCCGATTTTGTAGGGGCAAAAATAACCTCTGCCACATACACGATTAAAGATGCAATCGCAGAGACACCCAAAATAACCCCTAGGTTTTGTTTTTGAGCCTCATCCATATTCATATTGAATTTTCCAGCCAAAAGTAGTATTGCACTTCCCGCAAGCCCAGCCGCAAGAACCATCTGAACTATCTCGGTAGGTGCCTGCCATATCTCTCTAGCATTTGAAAGACCCATTAGGCCCGCCGTATAAACCGTTGTGAAAAACGCTACGACTATACCTGGAGCTATCAATTTTGAAAGTAGCTTGCCGTCTTTTTTGATAACAGCCCATAGCCATAAAACCAAAATAAGCGAATAGATATTGATAAACCATGCACCCCATGTAATCGCAGAGGTAAAGTGCGAATGGAGGAATATATAAAACGCCCTAAACGGCTTATGAAGGTCAAGCACGGTAAAGAGTAACGTTATACCGACAAACGCAAGACCGACAAGCGGTACTAAATATTTATAAAACGTCTCACTGACAGGGTATTTTCTCATCATATAGACGCCCACAAAGAAAACACCGGTAGCGATTGATTTCGCCCACATATTCATAACAATTATCCAACCCCATGCAACCTGTGTAAAGAGGACGTCAAGGGTAACTATTGCCGATTTTAAAACCGGAACGTTGGCTACAAGAGATTCAAATATCATCAGTGGCCTCCCACGTGTTTTAGATGTCCTATCTCGTTAAACAGGTTAAAGCCTTCGGCTCTGGTACTGGCGAGCGGATTTAGATGGATATCTCCGGCAGAGGTATAAAAATGCTTCGGCATAGTCCCTTTTTCCGGTTTTCTGACTCTCGTATCTTTGTGTGAAGCTATATATCTGCTGATTGTGCTTGACGGATCGTCAAGATCGCCGAATATGTTTGCCTCGGTAGGACACACTACGACACATGAAGGGGCAAGTCCCGCCTCAACTCTGTGTGCACAGTATGTACACTTGTCTGCCGTATTGGTCTCAGGGTCGATATAGATAGCTCCGTAAGGACAGGCGAGAACACACGCCGCACATCCGATACATCTGTTTTTATCTACGTTTACTATTCCGTTATCCAAGTAATGCAGAGCACTTACAGGGCAGACCCTTTGACAAGGGGCACTTTCACAGTGATTACATCTAAGAGGGGTGAACGCCCTTTTGACTTCGGGAAATACACCGAAATCTACATACTTAACTCTAAGCCTCCACATAGACAAAGGGACGACGTTCTCCGATTTACAGACAACTTCGCACGCCTTACACCCTATACAAAGACTGAGATCTACCAGAAAACCCAGTTTCATATAAACTCCTTTTATAGTTTGAAAAAAAGGACTTATACTTCAAAAGCTTATGTGCGACATAAGCATCAAAGCATAGCGACGGCGATGATTTTACATAATAAATTTTTAATCAAAACTGAAAATGTAAGGCACTTGTAATCACTATTTCTAATCAAAAAAATTCTGCCGGATAATCGGCACAGATAAAAAAGTCTCTAAATGCTTTACCAAACGCCTAGCACCACGGCTTTTGACCATCCGTTCAAAATCTTGTTTTGGTATAATTTCGGCAAATAAAATTTTGGATTCGTTACTATGGAGACCATAACACTACTGTTACTTTTCGGCTTTTTCTTTATTTACGTTTGCTTAAAACTATTCGTATCAAAATCTCAAAGCTCTTTTTTGGAAAATTTTGAGACCCAAAACATAACCGGATGGGATCGCAACGAACTGGATGAGGCAAAAAAATACGCCTTAGCAAAAGAGGAGTTCTCATTAAAAGAGTCCCTCGTCGAACTTGCTATTTTTTCTTTTTGGATTTTTTTGGGGCTAAAGATGATTGCTCCACTCCTCACAAGCAACTCTCTTGCGTTGCAAACGGTCGGCATAGTTGTTTTTTTGGGTGTGGCCTTTATATTTGAGCTCCCGATAAAGTATATGCACGCTTTTGATCTGGACAAAAAATTTGGTTTTAGCGTAATTACAAAAAAACTTTTTTGGAGCGACAGAGCAAAAGAGCTTTTAATAACAGCTCTTTTAGCCGGAGCACTAGGTTTTGTCGGGGTTTATTTTATTGCGAATTTTGAGTCGTGGTGGTTTTTTCTATTTTTGACGCTAGCCTTTTTCATCGTAGCGGCAAATATCGTTTATCCAAACTTTATTGCCCCTATGTTTAATAAATTTGAGGATTTGGACGATACCGAACTAAAAGCGACTTTGACGGAGATAGCCCAAAAGAGCGGTTTTACTTTGGAGAATATCTATAAGATAGATGCAGGAAAGAGAGATACAAGACTAAACGCATACTTTGCGGGAATTGGAAAGACAAAAAAAGTAGCCCTTTATGACACTCTCCTCCAAAAGCTTCCAAAATCACAAATTTGTGCCGTAATCGGTCATGAGCTTGGACATTTCAGACTTGGACACCTAAAACAAAGTATCGGGGCTATGTTTGCTATGTTTTTTCTGTTTTGTTTTGTTTTGGGACATATTCCAAAAGAGATATACGAAGCATTGGGGTTGGCACCGACTGGCGGCTCGGTTGTTGTGTTGTTTTTGATATTCTCTGCTCCGGCAATGTATGTTTTTATGCCTCTGATAAACGGCCTGTACAAAAAAAACGAGTACGAAGCCGACAACTATGCGGCCTCACTCGGCTATAAAACGGATATGGTGTCGGCGCTAAAGACGTTAGCAAAAGAGAATAAAGCATTCCCGTTTGCCTCAAAAATAACAATATTTTTTGACTATACCCATCCGCCTATTACCGAGAGGATCAAACGGCTTGAGGGGGCGGCTTGACCGTTAAAGAGGCGATAAGTACAGCAAAGGCAACGCTCCCCAATATAGAATCGATAAGCAAAGAGGTTTTGAGATTTTTTGCAAAAGAGCTAAACTGCAATACGGCAAAGCTAATTGCATTCGACGAGACAGAGGTTAACGTTGAGAGGCTTGGGTATTTTTTGAAAAAAAGGGGAGAGAATACGCCGTTTGAGTACATCATAAACGAGGCTGATTTTTACGGTGAGTTGTTTTATGTTGATGAGCGAGTTCTAATCCCTAGGCCTGAAACAGAAATACTTCTGGAGTATGCCGTCAAAATCGCAAAAGAGATATCGGCAAAGTCCCTACTTGATATATGCACCGGGAGCGGGATCGTTGCAGTCTGTGCAAAAAAACAGATCCCGCATCTTGTAGTCGCTGCCTCCGATATCAGCAAAAAAGCCCTAGAGGTTACGTCAATCAACAAGACAAAGCACGATGTAGAGATTTCGCTCATAGAATCGGATCTGTTTGAATCTCCTAAAACCAAAGGATTCGAGCTTATAACGGCCAACCCCCCATATATACAAAACGGCTATCCACTTGAGCCGCATGTGTTAAAAGAGCCTCACAATGCGTTATTCGGGGGAAAGCGAGGCGATGAGATAGTCAAAAGGATTTTGGAAGCTTTTTTCTCAAAAGACCACAAAGCTATAGTATGCGAGATAGGATATGACCAAAAAAATTACGTTTTAGATACAATCAACGGGAAAAAAAGTATAAAATACGGTTTTTACAAAGATTATTCCGGTTTTGACAGAGGCTTTTGGATTATAAAGGATTAGAACAATATGCTTAAACTATTCGCTTCGCTATACCTATTTTTAACGGCCGCCTCGGCGATTGGAGTGCTTATTTTGGGTACCGCCGTCGCCCCCATTATATTTCACTCTGAAACCGTAGCAGGCGTCAAGCTCCTTGCAAGATACGATGCCGGACTACTAATGAGTGAGATATTTGCAAGGTTTAACTATATTTTACTGGTAACTGCTGCACTCATAGTAGCCTTTGAAGGTTTTTTGGCGGTTAATAAAAAAAATACAAAAGTTATGATTTTTTTCTCGGCTGCAAACCTCATTGAGATTTTGCTTTATGTTTTCTACTTTACACCAAAAATTCTCTCATATCAAGCTCTGGGTGAAGCCGCTACAAAAACGGAGGAGTTCGGAATGGTGCATAAAATGGCAGAAATGGACTTTAAATTTTTACTTTTTACCCTCATTATGAGTTTTTTTATCAGGTGCTCCACCCTGCTCTCCGATAAGCTTGCCACGGAACTAAAATGATAGAGATAAAAAATCTCAAAAAACGATTTGGCGAAAAAGAGATACTAAAAGGGGTAGATCTCCAGATAAGAGACGGGGTAACAACCGTAATTTTCGGTCTCTCGGGTAGCGGCAAATCAACTATCATCAAGCATATCGTAGGATTATTAAAACCCGATAGCGGCAACATATATGTGGACGATTTCGATGTCACGAACGCAACCGAAAAAGAGCTTTTGGGAATTAGAAAAGAGATCGGTTTTTTATTTCAAAGCGGCGCTTTGTTTGATAGTATGAACGTGTATGAGAATATCGCTTTCCCGCTTAGAGAACACACCACCCTCAGTGAATCCGAAATAAAAAAAGAGGTTTACGCTGCACTTGATATGGTTGCCCTAGAGCCTGATAGGGTATCTAGGCTTTATCCTGATGAGCTATCGGGTGGAATGAGAAAAAGAGCCGGACTAGCTAGAACAATTATTTTAAAACCGAAAATTATGCTCTATGATGAGCCTACAACCGGACTGGATCCCATAATAAGCAATCAGATAAGCCAAATGATAATCAAGCTTCAAAAAGAGTTAAAAATAACATCCGTATTGATAAGCCACGACATCAAAGAGGCTTTCAAGTGTGCCGACTATGCGGCTATGCTATATAACGGTGTCATCATAGAATCTGCCGAAGCAGAGTATTTTAAAAATACCGAGAACACGATAATCCAAAGCTTTTTAGAGGGCGAGGAGATAAAAGATTAAGAGATAGCCAAATCAGATACTACTCTGTTTCTTCCAAGTTCTTTTGCCCTCTCTGCCATCTGTATAGACTTTTTTACCATATCGGCAAAGCTCGTAAGCATCGTTGCGCATACCCCTACCGATACGCTATAAGAGATTGAGCCGTCTTTTGTTGCCACCCTACCATCTCTAATAACATTTAAAAGCTTTTCAAAAGTATACTCAATATAGCCGTCCTCGACGTTAGTGAGTATTACGCAAAAGCTCTCGCCCGCATATCTACATACAATATCCGAGCCCCTAAAAGTAGATTCCAACCTCCTAGCAAGGTTTTTTAGCACGGAATCACCCGCATCGTGCCCGTATAACTGGTTTATCGTCTTGAAATTATCTATATCAATAATACCTACTATAAAGTTGATATTACCCCTAACGGCATTAGCATGCAGTTTTTCACCTGTTGACATTAAATATTGTCTGTTATACAAAGAGGTTAGAAAATCAAAATTGGCATACTCTTTTTGAAGCTTTACAAGCATCAACCGCTCAATTCCCATATTGATCTTTGACAAAAAATCCTCTTTTAAAAAACCCTCTCCGATAGAGTCGTCTGCACCGTGCTTTAGGGCTTGTAGCGGCAAAAAGGCATCATCGTTTGCGCCGATTGAGAGTATGTGAAGCATGTCCCTGCTTTTTACGCTCCGGATAGAATCAAGGACATCGAAGCCGCCAACATCTATACTATTTAAATCAATAGCAACGACTTCTATATTTTGATTTTGCCGAAGCAAAGAAAGTGCCTCATTTTGGTTTTCGCAATAATGCAGCTTGAATTTATTTACCGTTAGTAGCTTTGAAATTTCGGAGTTTTCGCCAAGCGAACCGCCAAGTAGCAGTATCTCTATATTTGAGTTTAGGGCAAGCCTTCTGATGATTCTAACAAGAGAATCAATATCGTCGATATCTCGCCTAAGGACGCAATCGGCAATATTTTTTGAGCTTATAAGGGCTAGGGTGTCATTGTCAGTCTCTTTTATTACGGCAACCGTAGAGATTGCTGATTTAAGGGATAAATCAAGCGATGCAAAGTCATCAACCGAGCCGTCCACGCAATCGATAATAGCGGCAAAATAGTCGCCATCACTGACCAATCCACGCTCTACGTCTTGAACGGAATGTGCCAAATGAACTTCACATTTTAAGTCTTTAAAAATTTTAGCGGCAAGGGCTTTTGCAAAAAGAGCATCGGACTCTTTTAGGATGATCTTTTTATCTGAGAAATCCTGTGTGAGCGAGTCCAGTGCTATCTTCACGATAAAGCCCCCGTATTAAATTTTAGTCCATCTGCCTTCTAAGGTAAGTGGGTACTTGCAACTCATCTTCATCAAATGTTATGTCGTAGCCGCCACTGATCTTTCTAATGGCTCTGGCCTGTGGTTTTTCCTGTTGTTGCGGGGCGCTTACTTGAGATCTCTCAACAACTGCATTTGCAGCCTCTTTTTCAAAACCGGTTGCTACGATCGTGATAATAACCTTATCAATATCTATAGATTCGTCGGTTGTCGTACCGAAGATTACCTCTGCATCAGGACTTGCACTCTCAAACACTATCGACATAGCCTGCTGAATCTGAACAAGAGGGTAGTTTGGATGAAGGTTAAAGTGAACCAAAACACCCATTGCCCCACTAATTGATATATTATCAAACAAAGGGGATTCGATAGCATTTTTCATCGCCTGATAAGCAGCGTCATTGCCGCTTGATTCACCTACCCCCATCAATGCGGTTCCCCTATGGCTCATTACGGTTTTTAAGTCCGCAAAGTCAAGGTTTATATCGGTAACTCCGTGTTTTAGAATAACACCGCTGATTCCCGTTACAGCTCTCGAAAGAACGTTATCTACGATTTTAAAACTATCTTTTATCCCCATATTTTTATCTACTATCGCAAGTAGTTTATCATTTGGGATAACAACTATAGAGTCACATATCTTTTTGATTCCGGCAAGCCCTTCATCGGCAAACTTTCTTCTCTTTTGACCCTCGAATATAAAAGGCTTTGTTACAACCGCAACCGTTAGAGCTCCTATCTCTTTTGCAGCCTGAGAAACTACCTCTGCAGCCCCAGTACCCGTGCCGCCGCCAAGTCCTGCGGCAACGAATACCATATCAGCCCCTTCGAGGATTGATTTTAGCTCCTGATAGCTCTCCTCGGCAGCGGCCTTACCTATCTCAGGCTTCATCCCGGCACCAAGCCCTCTTGTAAGTTTAGCACCCAACTGAACTTTTACCGGAGCCATTGAACCGTCTAGGGCTTGTCCGTCCGTATTTGCAACGACAAGTTCTATCCCCGTAACGTTTTCGTTAATCATATGATTGATCATATTGCATCCGCCACCGCCAACGCCTATAACCTTTATTTTGGCTCCGACTTTCGGTTTTAGCTCTTCGACTTGAAAAAGATCGTTCATTTATTATATTCCTTGGCTGAAATTTAAAATAGTTGCGTGGCCCATCTCCAGAACCTTCCCATATATCCTTGAACTCCGGATTCATTTTTTTCATGGAGTTCTATGTGATTCAAAAGCCTCTTGTTTGTCTCTTTGGACTCTACAGGGTTTGACATAAATTGCGGCTGAAAGTCAACCTTTGGTTCTTCATCGGCAACCTCCTGTTTAATTTCCTCTTTTTTCTCTTCAAAAACAGGATTCATATCCTCTTTTAGTCTTAGTTTTTTAGATGAATCGATCTCATATAGACAGCTTTTCCCTGCCGCATACTGAACCAAGCCTACCACAGTAGAGTATGAAGGATCTTTTTGAGCCTCAAAAAGCCCGTCAACCTCTTTTGATTTCGCAAACCTAACAGGTACATTGTCAAAAATACTGACAGCCAAATCACGAAGACCGTCTAGTTTTGTCATCCCTCCGGTAAATACGACACCGGCACCGATTTGATTTCTAAAGCCGCCTCTCTCAAGTGATTTTGCAAGTATCATTAACGTCTCTTCGGCTCTTGCAAAAATTACACTTGAAACTATCTCCAACGAGACCTGATTACTCTCGCTCTCATTGCCTACTATCGGTAGCTCGATTAGAGCATTGGAGCTTGAGTATAAAGAGCCGTACTCTAATTTGACGTTTTCGGCATCTTTGATCGGCGTATGCAGAGCCATAGAGAGGTCGTTTGTAATATGATGCGAACCGACAGCCAGAAAATCGTTGTATCTGATAGAATTACCGAGATGCACGGCAATATTACTAGTTGCACCTCCTATATCTACTACCGCTACGCCCAACTCTTTTTCGTCATCGTTCAATACTGCAATAGCCGACGCATAAGCACTCAAAACTATATTTGCAATCTCTAGTCCGGCAAGCTTAACAGCCTTTCTAAGATTTTCAAGACTTGATTTTTGAACCGTTACGATATGGACACTAACCTCTAGTCTATTGCCGCTCATATCGATAGGATCTTCTATAAAATCCTGCTCGTCGACTTTAAAATCATACGGAAGAACATGTATGGTCTCATATTCAGACGGGATATTTGCGTTATAGAGCGCAGTCTGGATAGCCCTATTAATCTCTTTTAGGGTGATCTCACCGTTCGGTACGTTCACTATTCCATGCGAGTTTATACTTTTTGTGTATGCCCCCGAAATGGATACAGTAGCCTCACCTATCTCTATTCCAGCTATCCTTCTGGCATCGGAAACAGCCGTTTTGATTGATTTGGAGGCCAACTCTATGTTGGTTATAGCTCCCCTCTTCAGGCCGTTTGATTTGGCTATACCTATACCTGTAATATGCGGCTCACCGTCTCTTAACTCGGCTATGAGTGCACAGGTCTTCATAGACCCTACATCGATTGCCAAAATCGGCTTTACCGCATTCGCTCTAGTTTGGATATTCATATCTTCTGTTACTCTTTAGTACTCTTTGTAAAAGAGTCTGGCTTTATGTAAAGCTTCATCTCATACTTACTCTTTAAGTATTCTAGCACATTTTGATTAACAAGAGCCGCTTTAATATTTAGCAATGCCTTGTTATACACCATTTCGTCATTTATTGTACCATTTGTATCGGATATTTTTTGTTCTAATACTTTATAAAGAACGATTTTTGACCCGAGTGTAACCGAATCTTGTATATTTTTTGACCTAAATACATTTCCGGCCACCTCCATGCTCTCCATTTCATTCAAACCGGATATTACGTTTTTACCGTTTTTCGAGATAAAACCGACATCTTTTGCCTCAAATCCGCTTTTTAATAGCTTTTCGCCCTCTGCCTTCATAAGGGCAGAAGCATTTTCCCTCTGAAGAGCAATTTTTGCCACTTTTGACGCTTCAGCAAAATCCATCTCCTTTGAAGGAACCACTTTAGATACTTTAACCACAAAAAAGCTCTCTCCAACCTGTATAGGTTTTAGCGTTGTCGGTTTTGCAGTTTTTACAAGCTCAGATGCAACCTGTGACGGCATAGGGGTAGTAGATAGCTTAACATCGTTCATCGCCCTCCCTTTTACCTTTGCGTCTTTGAGGTCTACATATTTTTTTAGAGCCTCTTTTTTTGCCGCTTTGATTTTTGCATTTTTA
>RRZT012995164.1_pt1 | contig 12012 bp, 6 predicted proteins | sample 2165551 | NCBI WGS metagenome assembly RRZT01 (sample SAMN10456910, study PRJNA506462) | wastewater metagenome | biome: wastewater; feature: sludge; material: wastewater sludge; isolation source: wastewater sludge with Escherichia coli K12::gfp cells carrying plasmid... | place: USA: Moscow, Idaho ... | reverse complement strand
TCCCTACAAGGAGTTTTTAAAATGGGAAGCGTCGAAATGTCTAATCGCTGTGAATCAGACTGTTAGGGCTTGATTTATAAAAAAGTAACTGTCAGGGAAATGACGTAAATTCATGCGTTTCTATATGGAAACGCAAAATCGGGCAAATTCAGAGGTGATTTTATACCTTCAAAAAAGGGCATGTTTTATAAGAAAATTCAGCAATCATGAAAAATAGCGCATTTTGAACTGCAGTCTGATTGATGACAGTTTGCACGACGGTTTGTTTTTGAGAAAAGACATTCTAAATGATTGAACATCAATGATTAGACACTTAGACGCTTGGAATTTTCAAAAACTCCAAGTGTGCGCACGCACGTACATATTATAATAAAAGATAAAATACGAATAAAGTCTTAACTCCTAAATCATAAGATCAAGGAATTAAGACTTTATTATTTAAACGCCACAGCTAGACTAAAACTCAATAATCATTGATTGACGTGGCTGAAGCTTTATGTCTTTTGATATATCAACACTGTTTCCTGATACAACATCTTTTGCTGATGTATTGCTACCAATAACTTCAGCATATCTAGCAACAGGCATCAAAACTTCCTTAGTCGTTCCATTAAGAATCGTAAGGACAGTTTTACCTCCATATTCACGGGCAATGACGTAAACCCCTTTGAATGGAACAAACTGAATCTGCTTACCCTTAGTGATAACTTCATTGTTCTGACGCCAATGCAGCAATTTACTTACCCAATTAAACATTGCATTTTCAGCTTCGCTCCTACCCTCTGCTGTAAAAGCATTGTGAGAATCTCCAGCAAAACCTCCAGGGAAATCCTTTCTCACATTACCATCCGTTTTTTCCTTCGTTCCATTCATGAGCACCTCTGTTCCATAATATAGTTGGGGAGTACGGTTAACAGTAAGTAATATAGATAATGCCTGTTTAAGAGCTAAGGTGTCTTTACCATTACCAAGAAAGCGATCAGTATCATGATTTTCAATGAATGCCATAACATTTGAAGGATTCTCATAAAGGTAATCATAACAGAAACTATTATAAACTCGGTTAAGACCCTTCCACCAATCATCAGTCTCTTCGTTTTTAGCACTATTCATCTTATCGTAGAAACTGAAGTCCATAACAGTTTTCAGATAACTATTGACATTAGACAACTTAGAATCTTTCTGCCATGCCGCAGTATAAGCAGGTTCGGTGACCCAAGTTTCACCAACAGTATTGAAATTAGGATATTCATTATCAATAGTCTTCATCCATAAAGACATCGCCTTTCTGTCGGCATAAGGATATGTATCCATACGGATTCCATCAATACCAACAGTTTCTATCCACCATTCACTGTTTTGAATTAGATATTTTATCACATGCGGATTATGCTGATTAAGATCAGGCATACTTGGTACAAACCAGCCATCAACAGTTTCCTGCAAATCAATTTTGCTTGCATAAGGATCTAATACAGGAGTGAGCTTATAGCTTGTCTGGAGATATTTTGACTTATCGCCATTAGCACCAAAACCTGTCATTGGATTTCTACCATCAAGTTTTTTCTCCTTTAACCATTCAGATGTATTAAACCAGTTGGCAGAAGGAATGTCAGCAATCCAAGGATGCTCAAATCCGCAGTGATTGAAAATCATATCCATGACGACTTTTAGTCCGTGCTTATGGGCATCATCAATTAAAGCCTTATATTCTTCATTCGTTCCAAAACGTGGATCTACACGATAATAATCAGTTGTGGCATAACCGTGATAAGTACTAAAGCCATTATTATCAGGAGAATTGTTTTCCAAAACAGGCGTAAACCATAATGCTGTGACACCCAATTGGTTGAAATAATCAAGATGCTGACGTATTCCTGCAATATCCCCACCATGACGAAGACTAGGCATAGAACGGTCTACAACATACTTATTCATCCCCTTCAAAGGCTTCGTTATATTTTTACCAGAAGCAAAACGATCAGGCATCAACATATAAAGCACATCAGAATTAGAGAAGCCATAACGCTTGTCACCTTCCATTGCCCTATTCTTTAGTTGATACTTCATCGTAAAAGATGACTTACCATTGATAAATTTCAAAGGCATTTCACCAGCCTTTGCTCCACCAACGTTAAGATAAACCAATAGATAGTTTGGCGAATCAAGACGCACCACACTGTCTAGCTTTACTCCATTGTAGTCTACCTTTACATCGGCATTCTTAATATCCTTACCATAAACCATTAACTGAAGGGAAGGATTTTTCATACCGACAAACCAGTTAGCTGGTTCTATCTTATTTACCTTTACGGCACCATTCATTGTCATTGCAGACAAAAACAAACTGATACAAAATATAAATTGTTTCATTGGTATTTATTTATTATACATTATCAAGGCAGACTGTGCATCAACGGTAACTTTACCACCAGCAAGCTGTCCCAATCCTTTTTCATTAATAACTCCATCACAACCTACAACCGTATAATCGCCTTTAGGAACATCAACATCACATGGAGAATTATTACCATTCAATAATACAATAATATTTTTCCACTCGTCACCACCGGCATTATCTTTTAATATAAAACCTACCATACATGATTGAACAGGAAGAAACTGAAGTTTTTCTCTCACCAAATCGGCATCTCCGAGACGAAAAGCAGGATGGTTTTTCCTAAGTTGTATGAGGTTTTTATAATATTGAAACACCTGTGGATATTTCTTCATATTGTTCCAGTTAAGGCAATTTACACTGTCTGGCGAACTAAAAGAATTATGCACACCTTTCTTATCTCGCAGCATCTCCTCACCACAGAGCATAAAGGGGACACCCTGAGAAAGGAACACTGCTGTCTGAGCCAGCTCGTCAAGACGAATAATTTGATCAGTATCAGCATTCGGTACAGAACTCTTTAGGCGATCAACAAGACACATATCATCGTGACAACTCACATAGCTAATCTGCTGAGTAGGCTGCAAAGCCCAAGGCTTCTTATCATAGTTCACCTTTTGCATATCAACCTGTGGATGCATGATACCACCAACAATACCATATTTCAAGCTTTCTTCTTCTCCAGAAATACCAGCAAGAAATGCACCTTTATGATCATCATTGAAAGGGCCACGAAGTGCGTCGCGCATATCATCACTGAAAGCAGCTACTCCTGGCATCTGAGGTATATTTGCCTTAACTGCTAATTTTTCAACAGGGTATGCACAACTACCAGCACTCCATCCTTCACCATATATAAATATCGTAGGATCAATACTGTTTACCCCTGCACGTATATCGTTCATCGTTTCAATATCATGAACACCCATAAGATCGAAACGGAAACCATCTATATGATATTCATTAATCCAATACTTAACGCTCTGAAGCATGAAACTTCTCATGAGAGGTTTTTCAGAAGCAGTTTCATTTCCACATCCAGAACCGTTTGAAGGAGTTCCGTCTGCATTATAGCGATAGTAATAGCCCGGATATGTCTTCTCAAAGTTACTGTTTTTCAAATCAAACGTATGATTATACACAACATCAAGAATAACCCTTATACCAGCTTTGTGCAAAGCCTGCACCATGCGCTTAAACTCATTAATACGCTTTACAGGAGAATAAGGATCAGTAGAATATCCACCATCAGGAACATTGAAGTTAACTGGATCGTAGCCCCAATTATACTGCGCACTATCAAGACGTGTCTCATCAACAGAAGCATAATCAAAAGAAGGCAAAATGTGGACCGCATTAATGCCTAAGTCCTTTAGATGCTGAATAGCTTTAGGCTCTGTTAAAGAGAGAAACTTTCCTTTATTGACAATGCCAGAAGACTCATCTACTGAATAATCACGCCAATGCATTTCGTAGATAACAAGATCGGCAGGCGACTTTATCACAGGGCGCAAATCGGTTGTCCAATGATCAGGATTCGTCTGAGACATATCAATGATAGCTCCTCGGCTACCATTCACCCCCACTGCCTTAGCAAAGACGCCAGGAGTCTCACCTTTTCCTATATCAAATGTATAGAACTTTCCTTTAAGATTGCCTTTAACTGTTGCTGTCCATTTATCAGCACCGTCTTGTCTCATTTTTACGGTCTTCAGCAACTTACCAGCAATGCCGCTATCATAGATTCTAACAACACCCTTAACAGGTGCGTTCAAACTAAAAACAGTCTGCCCAGGACTGTAAGACATCTCGTTAAAGACATCCTGTGCTTGGGCAAACTGAAACATTATAGCTGACAATGCTGCCATACATAAGGATTTTATATTCATACCATAACGATTAAAGCTTCATCACGCTAACAGCAAATCCACCACCACGAGCCTCATCGATTTTAAGCACGTCGCCTTTCTTCACGATTCTCTTGGTAATTACATAAGCCTTCGGATTCTCCTCGTAGTCAGCATTCTTTGCATCTGCATAAACAGTGCAAGCATACTTCTTTCCCTTTTCAAGGAAATCAAGTTTAATATTACTCTTATGACCATTCTCGTCACATTTTCCTCCGATAAACCAATTATCTGTACCCTTAGCCTTACGAGCAACTGTGATATAATCACCAGGTTCTGCCTCAAGATACTTGCTATCAGACCAATCTGTAGCTACATCGCGTATAAACTGGAAAGCATCATCATACTTTTCATAATGCTCAGGAAGATCAGCAGCCATCTGTAGCGGACTATACATAACAAGATATAGAGCTAGCTGACCACATAAAGTGGTGTGGACATAAGACGTATTCTTTGACCAATTTTTCAATTGTGTCTCGAAAATACCAGGGGTATAATCCATTGGACCACCCTGCAAACGAGTGAACGGTAATATAACTGTATGGTCAGGATTACTTCCACCAAAAGCTTCATACTCTGTACCTCTTGCGCTCTCGTTGCCAACAAGGTTTGGATATGTACGGCAAAGTCCTGTTGGGCGTGTTGCCTCGTGAGCATTAACCATAATATGATGTTTGGCAGCCATCTTCACATTATAAAGATAATGATTATTCATAAACTGTCCGTAATGGTGTTCACCACGTGGAATAATATCTCCAACGTAACCTGTCTTCACAGCATCATATCCATACTTATTCATTAAATTGAAAGCATCTTCCATGTGGCGCTCGTAGTTGATTGCCGAAGAAGAAGTTTCATGATGCATTAGAAGTTTAACTCCCTTAGAATGAGCATAGTCATTAAGCATTTTGATATCAAAATCAGGATAAGGAGTCACAAAGTCAAAAACATCAAACTTTGAGTTTCCGGCCCAGTCTTCCCAACCTTGATTCCATCCTTCAACAAGAACTTCATCAAGTCCATTCTTTGCTGCAAAATCAATATATTTCTTTACTTCTGCATTATTAGCTCCATGTGTTCCGTTTGGTTTACACTTAGAGTAATCCGTCACTCCTAGACGAACAGAAGGCAAATCATTTGTATAACTCCATGAGTTTCTGCCTACAATCATCTCCCACCATACGCCACAATACTTGATAGGATGAATCCAAGAAACATCTGAAAGGGCACAAGGGTCGTTAAGATTAAGTGTAAGTTTGCAAGAAAGCATATCACGTGCATCATCACTAACCATGACTGTTCTCCAAGGAGATTTACAAGGGGTCTGCATATAACCCTTCAAACCTTCGGCATCAGGAGTGAGCCAAGACTCAAACACCATATTCTTATCGTCAAGGTTCAGATTCATTGTAGAATAATCTACACATGCAGCCTCGTGTATATTGATATAAAGTCCATCATCGGTCTTCATCTGTAATGCAGTCTGCACGCCAGTTGGAGAGAATGTGGTTTGAGAAGAATTCTCTGTAACAACCGACTTCATGAGTCCACGGATTTGAGACAGTTTAGAAGTAACCGTCTCATATTCCTGAGTGTCATAATCGCCAGGCAACCACCAAGCTTTATGATCTCCTGTCATAGCAAACTGGGTATGTTCTTCCTTGATAATAAAATAATTCAAGTCTTTCTGTTGTGGGAATTCATAGCGAAGTCCCATACCATAATCATAAGCACGGAAACGAATAATAATGTTGCGGTTGCTTGATGCCTGATTAAGGGTTACAGCCATTTCGTTGTAGTTGTTGCGAATTGTAGAAGTCTCGCCCCAAACTGGTTTCCATGTCTCGTCGAACGATGAAGTTTTTGTGTCGGCTACAGTGAAGCCGTCCATGAGGTCAGTTTCATTAAAGCCTTTTGAGGCATGCTTGTTTTTAGCTAATTCAAGTCCCAAGTGACTTGGTTTGATTACAGCTTTGTTCTTGTATGTCATCGAATATGTCGGCACACCATTGCCTGTAAGCGAAAACGTCAAGCTCAATTTGCCGTCAGGAGACTTTATTGTCTGTGCAGCAGCGAGCATCGGCAACATCAAAGCGATAAAGAATAGTTGTATTTTTTTCATTTTAAAGGTAAATTTATTAAGCATCTCCATTACTGTAACAACAGCTTGGAAATGCAATAATTGTTTATTTTCTTCCTGATTGATTTATTAATTCCGTAATATTTTCTTTGAAATCTATATTGTTAATCAAATCTTCTATTTTTAGATGCATGCGATAACGCCAATAGTGCTTTGGATTAGCAGGAATGTTTATTCGCTCAGCATTCTGATCAGCAAGGCGAAGGTTTTCATCAATTGACAACCAATCCTGAATTGACAAAACACAAAGCATGCTAGGTGATGTGAGATGACGACTTATTATATCACGAGCCAACCATCCTGGAAGTGGATGTGGAGCAGCTCCGTCACGATAAAGCATCGAATTATAATATGCCTGCGTACGCTCGGTATCTTCATCCCACCATTGACGAAGAGTTGGCATGTCGTGACTCGATATGGTGCAAACAGAACGATAAGGATTACGACTGAGGTGTCCAAACCTTACATGCGAATCCTTAGGCATGCTTTGTAGTTCAAGACTCAAAATCTTCAATTCATTCATCACCCAAGGCACACAATCCGGAATCATACCCAAATCCTCTGCACATACAAGCATACGTGTAGCCTGAACCAATTTAGGAAGTTTCTTTATTGCCTCACGATACCAGAACTGGTTGTTGCGACGATAGAAGTAATCATTGTATATACGATTGAAAATTTCCTTATCTGTATCATAGAGTGCTTCATAAGTGAAATCAAACTGAGCACTTATTCTTGGATGAAATTTATTATAATCCTTGTGATCACGAACAAACAAAACATTACTTATCAGTGAATAAAGTCCATCTCGAATCCACACATCCGAATCAGAAGACTTAGATTCAAAAGCAGCCTCAACTTTACGCTGAGTATCATATTCAGGTTTCATCACCCATATATCATCATGAGAATGATTGAGACATTTAGACTTTACTTCACCTGCATGTTCCTTGAAAACACGGTCAAGAATCCAATCACTGATAAACGGTTTTGTAAACTGCTCTTCATTAAAATGCAATCCATAAGCCTCTATTTCCTCACGAGTCATTCCTAAAGCTGGAGAGAACTGTCCTAAAAGTCCATGAACAGCGTCGACAGGGATTTCCCATATACGGAAGAATCCTAAAACATGGTCTATGCGATAGGCATCAAAGAATTTATTCATATTTTGGAATCTACGCACCCACCATGCGCAATCATCCTTAATCATTTCATCCCAATTATAAGTAGGGAATCCCCAATTCTGACCATTTACTGAGAAATCATCAGGAGGAGCTCCAGCCTGTCCATTAAGATTGAAATATTTAGGTTCCATCCAGACATCGCACCCATTGCGATTTACACCAATAGGAATATCTCCCTTCAGGATGACGCCTTTAGAACGTGCATACTCGTGAACAGCCTCCATCTGAGAATTTAGAATATATTGAACGAAATAGAAAAACTCTACTTCCTTATACTCTTTACTTTCAGGAGTAGACAAAGCCTTACGATCGTTTTCATTCCATGCAACATGCCCATCCCACTTTGAAAAATCGGCAGTACCACTTTTATCCCTCAGAAAAGAATACTGAGCATAAGGAACTAACCATGATTCTGATTCAGCAAAGAACTTTTTGAATTCAGCACTATCAAATATTTTCTTACCATCCTGATGATAAATCTCATAAAGATACTTTATCTTCGCATCGTTTACTTTTTCATAGTCAATCTGAGAAAGAGCATTTAATTGAATACGTAATGACTCAAATTCTGCACTCTTCTTTGCATCTTTGATTTTAGGAAGCAAAGTGAGGTCGACATATTGTGGATGAAGAGCAAAAATACTTATGCAGCTATATGGATATGAATCTGTCCAAGTATGGGTAATTGTGGTATCGTTAATAGGAAGGACCTGAAGTACACGTTGATTTATAGATGAAACCCAATCAATTGTTTTCTTCAAGTCACCAAAATCTCCGATACCAAAACTAGTATCTGAACGCAATGAAAATACAGGAACTAGAGTTCCAGCTAACTTTATATCAGAAAGCTCGAAAAAAGCTTGATCAAGATAATACACTGCTACATCTCCATCATGAAGCTCTTCTATCTCTATCTCACGATTAAATCCAGTTTCCCAAAGTGTATCTTTATTGTCATCTTTGTCTATAGCAGCAAACTTAAACTCAAGTTTATTGTCTTTCAATGCAGACGCATCTATATCAACAACCCATTCATTATAATTATGTTCACACATCGGGACTGCCTTAAATACATCCCAAGCACCAATGCAATTAGCTTTACCAACAATTGCAAGACTTTTATTATCACGCAACTGCGGAGCTCTCACTATAAGACGAATCGTTTTGGAATAGTTTGATGATATAGGAGCTGAAAGTTTACGCTTGTTTACACACTCAGTAAAAGCTGAACTGTATAAATAAGAATCTTCTGGAATATCAATCCAACGGTCAAAAACCTTATATGACTTACCATTATTGGCATTCAACTCAAGACGATGTGGTTGCGTAAACCATTCGTGGCGTTTCTCGCTCCCATCACAATCAACACTATAGAAATAGTCAATGACAGTATTCTGTGCAGAAGCTGTCTTATTCAGGTCGTACCACCAATGCTTACCATGAACATTGTTCATCCTAAACTGAGAAAGTTTATCTTTCACGTTCTTGACCCTTTCAACTACATTCAGCAAGATTTCTTCACCAAAGACAGTTTCATAGTCTATATTAAAACTTATTTTCATACGTCGTATAGTAATTTTTTGTAAAGATAACAATTATAAACTAACTCGGTTTAATGGATTTGCACAAAAATGCCATTTAACAGTGCAATCGTTTGCACGCTTATATAAAAATCTCTCAATCTATATTAAGATTGAGAGAGATATCTTATTTATTCTTTATCCTTGATTGCAAAGACACAGAGTGCTCCAACGATAAGACAACCTCCGGCAAATATCATCATATTGCTTTGATTGGAACCAACAAGCGAAAGAATTGTTCCTCCCAAAAGAGCTGCAATTATCTGAGGCACACAGATCGTTCCATTAAAAAGTCCGAGATATGCTCCCATGTGACCATAACCCTGCAAAGCATTTGTAACAAAAGTAAAAGGCATTGCAAGCATTGCTGCCCATGCACAACCAATAAGAGCAAAGGCTACAAACTGTAAATAATGATTAGGAATGAAAGGAATGAGTGCAAAACCTATACCACCAAGAATAAGACTAACAGAATAAGCCAATTTGCGATTTTTAAACTGTGGAAGTACCATCGCCCAGATAACACTACCAACAGCCTGAACAGCATATAGCACACCTACCCAGTTACCTGCTACCTGATAAGCTTCTGTTGACGTAGCATGAGGATCGAGCATATTTACATTCCAACATGTATCAGCAATAGCACCATTGGTATAAGTCCACATATACATAAAGGCAGCCCAACAGAAAAACTGCACCAACCCTACCCTCCAGAAAGTAGCAGGTGCTTTAGTCAACAATGTAATCCAGTTGCCACTTTCATGAGAAGAACTATCTTCTGTGGCTTCATTATACTCTGCATACTCTTTAGGATTCCATTCTTTCACTTTTACAGAGGTGTATATTACACAAAGTATCAATACTGCAGCACCAAAGTAGAAAGACCAAATAACAGAATCTGGCACGATACCTGGACTCGCAGTATTAGCTAGTCCTAAAGCCGTAAACAAGAAAGGAAAAACAAAACCGACTACACTACCCGCATTGCACAAAAAACTTTGAATACTATAAGCCAAAGCCTTCTGTTTCTCGTTTACCATATCGCCAACAAGCATCTTAAAAGGCTGCATAGCCATATTGATATTAGTATCAAGGAACATCAATGAAACAAGTCCAAATATCATTGCCGCACTGACAGACAATCCTAGCGAGCCAGCATTAGGCAGCAGACACATCACCAATACGGCAACCGCCGCACCTACAAATAAGTAAGGTATGCGACGACCAAATCTGCACCATGTTTTGTCACTTAACGTTCCCACAACAGGCTGAACCAAGATACCCATCAATGGGGGAAGTATCCAAAAATAACTTAGATTATGAGGATCGGCGCCAAGAGTGGCAAAGATTCTCGATATATTAGCACTCTGAAGTGCATAAGCAATCTGTACGCCAAAGAATCCAAAGCTTAAATTCCAAAGCCCCATGATTCCCATATTAGGTTTTTGTTTCATAGTTTAAGTCTTATATTCTCAAATGAGAAGTTTTTAATTATTAGTTGCATTATCTTGTTGTACCTCTTATTATAAGGCTGGTTCTTACGATTCTCTTCTCCACTTTGTCAGAAGGTATCAAACCCTCTACCTGTCCAATTAATATATTGGCAGCCTCCTCACCTACAACAACGCCACGCTGTTCTACAGTGGTTAGCATTGGGTCACAAGCTATGGCACGTTGGCCATTTGTGAATCCACATATACTAATATCATCAGGAATATGAAAGCCCATACGCTTGGCGGTATAAAGAATTCCAATAGCAGTATCATCATTAACAGCAAAGAAAGCGTCAGGATGATCTTCAAGGCTCAAGATATCAGGAGTAATAACTTCGGCATCAGCCCTATTATCACAGTACTTTACGAAGCGTGAATCAAGCTGCAATCCATTGTTGAGCAATGCGTCACGATAACCATTATATCTATTTTTGGTAATTTCGAGCCTCATCGAAAATCCATAGAATGCAATTCTCTTACAACCGGTGTCAATAAGATGATTTACAGCTGTATAAGCTCCCATGTAATCATCAACAACAACGCGACTACAATCTACTCCTGTGCATATTCTGTCATAGAAAACCAAAGGCACGCCATGATCTATCAAACTCTGAAAATGATCGTACTTAGCCGTATCTTTGGCTTGCGAAACAATTACACCACACACCTTGTTCTCAAAGAAGGACTGACATATACTTACCTCACGCTCATATTTTTCACTGCTTTGTGCAACCATTATGCGATACCCTCTTGCAGAAGCCTCTTCCTCAATGCCACTTAGAATAGAAGAAAAATAAAAGTGCGTAAACTGTGGTAGGATAACTCCAATAATTTTTACAGGCTTTACACGACTGTTACGCAAAGTTTCTGCAATAACGTTTGGATAAAAATTATGCTCACGAGCATAATCATTTATCAATTTTCGTCTTTCTTCACTGATTCTCGTACTATCTTTAAGGGCACGAGAAACTGTAGCTACGGAAACACCAAGTTCCCTGGCTATATCTTTCATTGTTATAGGCGTAGATTCTTTCATGGTTCTAACTCAAATATTATGATGCAAAGCCTTTCGACAATGCAACAATTTATTATCGAACTTTATGCAAAGACACCGCAGAGGATAGCAAAATTATCAAACATATTTGAATCTTGTGTCTAGTGCAGTTTGTATCTTATGCAAAGATATGCAAATCATTCAAAAGCTGTTTTCTTACACTATATTTAATTATCAAAAGTTTGCGCAAACGTTTGCACAATATAAATAACGTTTTTAACTCAAAAAAAGTACAAAGTATCGTTAAGAAAATTAC
>RRZT012748316.1_pt1 | contig 12012 bp, 11 predicted proteins | sample 2165551 | NCBI WGS metagenome assembly RRZT01 (sample SAMN10456910, study PRJNA506462) | wastewater metagenome | biome: wastewater; feature: sludge; material: wastewater sludge; isolation source: wastewater sludge with Escherichia coli K12::gfp cells carrying plasmid... | place: USA: Moscow, Idaho... | reverse complement strand
TATCAAGTATAGATTTTTTTAATTCTAATAGTGTATTTGCTCTTTGTTTTGCAAGGTTTAAAATCTCCTCTTTTTTAGAGTAATTAGTTAAATCTAAATCAAAAAATTTCAACTCCTCTATTAATCTATCATTTGAAACAGTTTTTATATACTCACTATTTAACCATAAAAGTTTTTCAGCATTATAAGCTGATGCTGATTTATTTATATTTTTTGGATCAAATAGTTCTAGCATCTCTTTCATACTAAATATCTCTTGATCTTTATTTGACCAACCAAGTCTTACTAAGAAGTTTAATAAAGCTTCTGGTAAATATCCAAGTCTTTTATAATCCATAACATCCATTGCACCATCTCTTTTAGATAGCTTTTTGCCTTCTGGATTATTTATCATTGGAACATGATAAAAGTTTGGATGTTTAACTCCTAAAGCGTTATAAATTACAATTTGCTTTGGTGTATTTAATAAGTGGTCATCACCTCTAATAACATCTGTCATTTCCATAAACATATCATCAATAGTAACAACAAAATTATACGTTGGCATTCCATTACTTCTTGCAATTACAAAGTCATCAACAAAAGAAGCATCAAACTTCATTTCACCTTTTACACCATCTGTAAATCTAATTTCTCCAGTTTTTGGAGCTTTGATTCTAATAACTGGTTCAACACCTTCAGGGATAGGAGGTAAAACTTTTCCATCTTCAGGTCTCCATGTTTCATCATATCTTGGTGTTTGTTTTGCAGCTTCTTGTTTTGCTCTTAATGCATCAAGTTCTTCTCTACTCATATAACATTTATAAGCATTTCCACTTTCAAGTAATTTATTTATATATTCTTTATAAATTTCTGTTCTTTTTGATTGGTATTCAACTTCTCCATCATAAGATAAACCTACCCAGTTAAAAGCTTCAATAATTGCATTTAAAGCTTCTTGACTATTTCTTTCTAAATCTGTATCCTCAATTCTAAGTCTAAAAATTCCATTATTTTTTCTAGCCCATAAATAGCTATATAATGATGTTCTAAGTCCTCCAATATGTAAATACCCTGTTGGACTTGGTGCAAATCTAGTTACAACCATATTTATTTCTCCTCTTTTTTATTATGTATATAAAATCCAATACCACTTGCTAATACAACAACTACTATAAAAAGTATTAAACCTATTTCAAGAATTCCCATTTAATTCTTTCTCCTTTAATTGTCCACAAGCTGCACTTATATCCAATCCTTTTGATTCTCGAATTGTACAAATAACTCCTTTAGAGTTCAGAAAATCTTTAAATCTCATCATATCAGCCTCAAGAGGTCTTTGATATGAAGTTCCTGGATATGGATTAAAATATATTAAATTTACTTTCGCTTGAATACCATCTAAAAGCTTTACAAGTTTTTTAGCAGCATCTAAACTATCATTTTTATCTTTTATTACTAGATACTCAAACATAACTTTTTTTCTAGTATCTACTGGAAACGCTTTAACTGCATCTATAATTGATGCAATATTATAAGCTTTGTTCATAGGTATTAATTCACTTCTTAATTCATCGTCAACAGCATGAAGAGAGATAGCAAGTTGAATTTGTAAATCTTTTTCACCTAATTTTTTAATTTTGCTCGCAATTCCTGAAGTTGAAACAGTTTGTCTTCTTCTACTTATTGCTAAACCATCAAGTTCAGAGAAAATCTCAACTGCTTTTACAAAATTATCAAAATTATCAAGAGGTTCACCCATTCCCATATAAACAATATTTAAAGCTTTATTTTCAGCTATATCGTTATCTCTTTTTATATGTACTATTTGAGCTATATACTCACCAACTGTAAGATTTCTTACGAATCCACCTTTTGCTGTTAAACAAAAACTACATCCAACTTTACATCCAACTTGACTAGAGATACAAACTGTATATTTTTCACTTCTAACAATTTGTCCATTTTCATCAATTTTTTTATCTTTCATTAAAAGTAAAACTGCTTCGATTGTATGGTTATCTCTTAATTTAAAAAGATATTTTATACTTCCATCACTGCTTTGCTCTTTTTTTACTTCTTTTAAAATATCAATTGGATAATTTGCTTTCAAATCTTCAATCAACTCTTTTGGAAGATTTTTCATATCATCGTAAGAACTTGCATATTTTTTATAAAGCCAATTATAAACCTGTTTTGCTCTAAAAGATGGTTTTAATTTCTCTTTTAATTCATCTAGTGTATAGTCATATATTGATGACTCATCAAATTTTGCCACTATTTTGCCTCTTTTATTATATTTTTATCTTCTAAATATTTTACTAATATTCTCATTGCCTCTTTATGATTTTTAATAAAATCACTATGAGCACTTTCATTTGTATAATTCGTAACTACAAAAATCCCAAAAGCTGGAATTTCAAACTCTTTTGCAACACTTAAAACTGAAAAAAACTCCATATTTTCCAAATCTATATTAAATTTTAAAAAATCTTTTGATAAATTACTGTTTGTACTTATGTAGTTTGAACTATTAACTACAACTTCACTTATTGTTAATTTCGTATCAATTATTACTGCATTGTCTATTGGAGTATATGAAAAGTTTTCTAAAAAACTTAACTCAACATTACTAGAATTTTTTGATTCTACAATATCAAATATATTATATCTCCCATAACTTCCTGCACTTCCTATAAATAAAATATATTCTGGTCTATTAAATAAACACAATTTAGTAAGATTAATAGCACTTTCAACTAATCCTACACCTATTGGTCTAGCAAAAGGAAAAGTTTCATTCTTTCCTGCACTTACTATCATTTGCAATCCAAAATATAATTTGTATTTATTTTAATATTTTGTTCACTATTTAATGGTGATATATCTGTATTAACAGAAGTTGATACACTATCCATACTAACACTTAACATTCTATTTTTTGGTGTAATATATCCATAATCTTCATTTATATTTACGTTTTTAACTTCACATTTTTTTGAAACTTTTTGAGATAATTCTCTTGCATAGTTTTCTACCCAAACCAATGATTCTAATCTAAGTTCATCTATAACTTTATTTTGTAATTTATTACTTAGTTCCCATGATAAATTTGAAATATTTAATTTCAAATCATTTGATTTTAAACTATCTTTCAACTCTACTAAATCGTTCAAAAACTTATTTATATTTGTTGCATCTTCAGATTTTATACTAAATCTTGAATCTCCAATATAGCCTTTAAAAATTGATTTATTATTTACATACTCATATTTCGGAGTCAAATTATAATTCATATTTTCTATCGTAATATATTTTGTATTTTTTAAAAAATTATTGAATTTTTCTATCTCACTATTTACACTTTTTTCATCTTGTTTCACAACTGTAATATTTACATTACTTACTAAAATATCAGAATTTACATTTTTTGAAAATGATTTATTAAAATTCATTTCATAAGAAAAACCTAATATTGGTAGAAATAGTGCTATTTTAAGTAATTTCTTTTTCATTTCATATCCTTACATTTACACCATTTTTTTGTAAATATCTTTTTAAATCCATAATATCTACTTCTTTAAAGTGAAAAATTGAAGCAGCCAATGCAGCACTTGCACCACAATCAAAAGCCTCTTTAAAGTGTTCCATATTACCAGCTCCACCACTTGCAATTACTGGAATATTTAATATTTTAGATAAATTTTGTGTAATTTCAATATCAAATCCATTTTTTACACCATCTGTATCCATAGAAGTTAATAGTATTTCTCCAGCACCTCTACTTTCAACTTCTCTTGCCCAAGCAATTGCATCAAGACCTGTATCTTCTCTTCCACCCTTTACAAAAACATGATATGAACCGTCTTGTACTTTTTTTACATCAATAGCTACTACTATACATTGGCTACCAAATCTTTTTGCACCATCATCAATTAAATTTGGAGTTTTAACAGCACTAGAATTTACTGATATCTTGTCACATCCAACATTTAATAATGCATATATATCATCTAAATTTCTTATTCCTCCACCAACAGTTAAAGGAATAAACACTTCTTTAGCAACATTTTTTACAATATCTACAATTGTTCCTCTATTTTCAACACTTGCGCTAATATCTAAAAAAGTTAATTCATCTGCACCTTCATCATTATATCTTTTTGCAATTTCAACAGGATCGCCTGCATCTTTTAGTCCTACAAAATTTACACCCTTTACAACTCTTCCATTATTTACATCTAAGCATGGAATTATTCTCTTTGTTAGATTATTCAATTGAAATTCCTTAAAAATTAGTTATTAATATTACCTAAATGTAAGTTAAAATAAAGTATACTCCTATCTCATGGATAAAGTAAAAGCAAAAAAAGAGTTCGGACAAAATTTTTTAAAAGATGATTCAGTATTAAATAAAATCATCCAATCGATGCCCCATAACAATAATCATATTGTAGAAATTGGGCCTGGATTAGGTGATTTAACTAAAAATTTAGTTAAATACAAAGATGTGACAGCTTATGAGGTTGATACCGATTTAATTGGTATTTTAAAGTCGAAATTTGCAAAAGAATTAGAGAGCAAAAAGTTCACGCTAAAACATATAGATGTTTTAAAAGCTTGGGATGAGCTGAACTCTTTGCACAATGGTAAATATGACTTGATAGCAAACTTACCATACTATATTGCAACAAATATTATATTAAGAGCTTTTGAAGATGACCTTTGTGAACACATTATTGTAATGGTTCAAAAAGAGGTGGCTGAAAAGTTTACAGCAAAAGTAAATGATAAAGAGTACTCATCTTTAGGAATAATTACCGAAACTATCTCTAAAGATTCAAGAATACTTTTTGATGTTCCACCTGAGGCATTTGACCCAATGCCAAAAGTTATATCTTCAATTCTTTATATAAAAAAAGATTTATCAAAAAAATTTGATAAAGATTTTAATAAGTTTTTAAAATCGTGTTTTGTTCAACCGCGAAAAAAACTATCTAAAAATCTTAGTTCAATTGTTGATAAAAATAAGATTTCAACTATATTTGAAGAGTTAAATCTAAACGACAATCTTCGACCTCATGAAGTTAGTGCATCTTTGTATAGCCAAATGTATACAAAGGTAAAAGATGGAAGAGATAATTAAAGACGAAAATAGACAAGAAAATAAGGCAGATTTTAAACAAACTAAACAAGAAAATCAAGAAAATACTGGTTCAACTGAACAAAGCCAAAGTAAAAAACCTCTTTTTAAAAAAAGAAAACCTAAACCTAAATTTTTAAATAAAGATGTTCCAACAAATGGAGAGGGTTGGACAAACGATTTAAAAAGAGCATATGTTATAAATGAAAAAATCCACAAAGATAGACTTAATCCTCACTACAAATTAAATTTAAACACTAACGCTAAAATTAGAATTACTCCTCTTGGTGGATTAAATGAGATTGGTGGTAATATGATGGTTGTTGAAACTGAAAATGAAGCAATCATTGTAGATGTTGGTATGAGTTTTCCAGATGGTGAAATGCATGGAGTTGATATCTTGATTCCAGATTTTTCATATCTAAGAGAAATAAAAGATAAAATTGTTGCTGTTATCATTACTCATGGACATGAAGACCATATAGGTGCAATGCCATATTTATTTAAAGAAATGCAATTCCCTATATATGGTACATCTTTACCTCTTGAAATGATTGGTTCTAAATTTGATGAACATAAAATGAGAGAGCATAGATCACTATTTAGAGCTATATCAAAAAGAACTCCAATTAAAATTGGTAATGATTTTGAAATAGAATGGATGCATATTACTCACTCTATTATTGATTCATCTGCAATTGCAATTAAAACAGCAGCTGGAACAATGATTCACACTGGAGATTTCAAAATTGACCATACACCTTACGATGGATTCCCAACAGATATTCACAGACTTGCTCATTATGGGGAAGAGGGTGTTTTAGTTTTAACTTCTGATTCAACAAACTCTCACTCACCAGGATTTACAAAAACTGAAAAAGCAGTTGGACCAACTTTTGAAAGAATTTTTTCTACTTCTCAAGGTAGAGTTATTATGTCAACTTTCTCTTCAAATATTCATAGAGTTGCACAGGCTATTGAAAAAGCTTTAAAATATGGAAGAAAAATTTGTGTTATTGGTAGATCTATGGAAAAAAACCTTGAAATTGCAATGAATTTAGGTTATATCAAGTTCCCTAAAGATCAATTTATTGAAGCTCATGAAGTAAATAAATATAGTGATAAAGAAGTTATGATTGTAACAACAGGAAGTCAAGGTGAATCTATGAGTGCATTGTATAGAATGGCAATTCATGAACACAGACATGTAAAAATCAAACCTGATGATCAAATTATTTTATCTGCAAAAGCTATTCCTGGAAATGAAGGAAGTGTTTCTGAAATAATAAACCACCTTTTAAAAGCAGGGGCTAAAGTTGCTTATCAAGATTATACAGATATTCACGTATCTGGACATGCTGCACAAGAAGAACAAAAATTAATGTTAAGATTAATTAAACCAAAATTCTTCTTACCAGTTCATGGTGAATATAACCATGCGTTAAAACATGGAGAAACTGGTGTTGATTGTGGTGTTTTAGAAAGAAATGTTTATGTAATGGCTGATGGCGAACAAATTGAAGTTAATCCTAAATATCTTAAAAAAGTAAGAACTGTAAAAAGTGGTAAAGTTTATATTGATAATCAGCTAAATAACAAAATTACAGATGATGTAGTAATTGATAGACAAACTATGGCTAAAGAAGGTATTGTTATGATTGTTGCTCAAATCAATGAAAATGACAGATCTTTAGCTAGTAAACCAAAAGTTGCTTCTTTTGGATTTATTTCAGATAAGCAAGATAGATTCTTTACAAACGAGATTGAAGAACTTTTAAATACATTCCTTTTAAATGCTAAACCAGGAATTTTCAAAAATAGTAGAATTTTAGAAGATGAATTAAGAAAAGTTGTAAGAAAACATTGTGTAAGAAAATACAAAAAATACCCAATGATTGTTCCTACTATATTTGTTCAATAAGGAATTTTTATGAACTACAAAGAGATAGTAAAAGAAGTTTTACTAACTGAAGCAAAAGAGTTAGAAAGAGCCTCATACTCTATCTCTTTTGATATTGAAAATATTGTAAATCTTATAATAAAATCTAAGGGCAAGCTTATCGTTACTGGAGTAGGGAAATCTGGTTTAGTTGGTGCTAAAATTGCAGCAACTTTAGCAAGTACAGGAACTAGTTCTTTCTTTCTTCATCCTACTGAAGCTATGCATGGTGATTTAGGAATGATTGGTAAAGATGATGTTGTTCTTGCAATATCATATAGTGGAGAGAGTGAAGAACTTATACAAATACTACCTCACTTAAAAAGATTGAATGTTCCTTTAATTGCTATGGCAAAAGATTCTAATTCTACTTTAGCAAAATATTCAGACTATTTTATGAATATTTTTGTACAAAAAGAGGCTTGTCCTTTAGATACTGCTCCAACATCTTCAACTACTTTAACTATGGCTATGGGAGATGCTCTTGCTGTTTGTTTAATGAAAAAAAGAAATTTCAAAAAAGAAGATTTTGCATCATTTCATCCTGGAGGAAGTCTTGGTAAAAAACTTTTCATTAAAGTTCAAGATTTATTAAGAAAAGATAATCTTCCTATTGTTTCACGTGAAACAAAACTAAAAGATGCAATTATTACAATGAGTGAAGGGCGATTAGGTTCTGTTATAATTATAGATGAAGAAAGTAGGGTAGTTGGTATACTGAGTGATGGAGATTTAAGAAGAGCACTTATGAAAGAAAATTTTTCTTTAGATTGTAATGTTGAAGAAATTGCAACACTAAATCCAAGAACATTTGACGATGAAAATCTTCTTGCAAGTGATGCATTACAAATAATTGAGAATTATAAAATTCAAGTATTAATTATTACAAATAAAGAGAATAAACTAGTTGGGATATTACATATCCATGACTTAATTGAAGCAGGTATAAAATGAAAAAAGATTTAGATAAAAAAGAAATTTATGAGATAGTTAGATTAAATAAATTCATATCTCATAATAGTAATTATTCAAGAAGAGAAGCAGATAAAATTATTGCTGATGGTCTTGTAAGAGTAAATAATAAAGTTGTTACAGATTTAGCAACAAAAGTTAAAACAACTGATAAAGTTGAAATAGGTAAAAAGATTGTAAAAGAAGACAAAAATAGAATGTACACTGTTATTGTTTATAACAAGCCAAAAGGTGAATTAGTTACTAAGAGTGATCCACAAGGAAGAAAGACTATTTATGATGGTTTAGAAGCAAAATACAAGCACTTTTTAAGTGTAGGTAGATTGGACTATGCCAGTGAAGGATTATTGCTTTTAAGTGATAGTGTAGACGTTGTAAATGCATTAATGCATTCAAATTTAGAAAGAGTATATAAAGTTAAAGTTAATGGCTTTATCACACCATCTGTTGAAGAAGCAATGCAACATGGAATAGCTATTGAAGATGCTAGAAAAGGTGCATTTGCTAAAACAGCTATTAAATCTATGACTTTTGCTCCATTTTTAGCTTATGATATACAAACAAATGGTGAAAAATTTTCGAAACTAAAAGTAGTAATAAGTGAAGGTAAAAATAGAGAATTAAGAAGATTCTTTGCACACTTTAATTTAGATGTTATGGATTTAAAAAGAGTAGAGTATGGTGGAATTAGCCTAAATAATCTTCCAACAGGTAAATCAAGATTTTTAACAAAAGAAGAGTATAAAAATTTAAGAATCTTTTTAAACGAAGAAAATGATAGATCTATCTAATAAATATAGACCAACATCTCTTGATACATTTGTTGGTCAATCTCATATTAGAGCTAAAGATAAAGCCCTTTACAAACTTATAAAACAAAAAGATATCCCCCATCTCTTTTTCTATGGTAAACCTGGAACTGGGAAAACAACCTTAGCAAAGATTATTGCAAAAGAGATAAATACAGATTATTTTTATTTTAATGCAACAACTATAAAAGTAGAAGATTTAAGAAAAGTATTTGATAGATATAAAAATAGTTTTGTTAAACCTTTAATATTTATTGATGAAGTTCACAGATTATCAAAAAATCAGCAAGAAGTACTTTTACCAATAATGGAAAATTATGATGCAATAATAATTGGAGCAAGTACAGAAAATCCATTTTTTACATTAACAAGTGCAATCAGGTCAAGATCATTTTTATATGAGTTTCTACCATTTAATTATGATGAATTACTTGATATACTTAATAAAGTTTTCAAAGATGTTGATATAAAAATAGATAAAGAATCGATTGATTACTTAATCTATTCAAGTTCTGGAGATGCTAGAGCAATGCTCACTTTATTAAATTTTGCATATAAAGTAAATAATCAAGTTGATATAAATATTTTAAGAGAACTTAGAAAAAATATTATTGGAGATGGAGTTAGTTCTAGCAGTTCTCACTACGATTTAGCAAGTGCAATGATAAAATCTTTACGTGGATCAAATATAGATGCTGCATTATATTACATGGCCAGATTGATCGAAGGTGGTGAAAGTGTTGATTTTATAACCAGAAGATTTGTTATATTTGCTAGTGAAGATATTGGAAATGCAAATCCTAATGCATTAAATCTTGCTGTTTCAACTATGTTAGCTTGTAACAAAATAGGGTATCCAGAATCAAGAATTATACTTTCACAATGTGCAATTTATTTAGCATCTAGCCCTAAATCAAATAGTGCTTATAAAGCAATCAACTATGCCTTAGAAACTATAAAAAATGGTAAAATACTTGATATACCAAAACATCTTGATTCTCAACATATTGGATATTTATATCCACATGATTTTGGTGGATATGTAGAACAAGAGTATATCAAGGAAAATATAGAATTCTATAATTCACTTAATATAGGTTTTGAAAAAACGCTAAATGAATGGATAAATAAGATAAAGTCTGTTAATAAAGGAGATAGATAATGGAGTATTATAGTTGGATTTTAACATTTCACGTTGTATCATTTATGTCATGGATGGCTATGTTATTTTATCTACCAAGATTATTTGTATATCATGTTGAAAATATTGATAAAAAAGAGTTTGTTGAAGTAGTAAAAATACAGGAGTACAAAATATATAAATATATTGGTAATCCAGCAATGTGGACTACTATTTTAAGTGGTGTAGCTATGCTTATTTTAAATAATTCTCTTTTAACACAAGATTGGATGTATGCAAAGATCTTTATGCTTATTTTACTGGTTGCTTATTCATTATCACTAGAGTATTATAGAAAACAACTAGAGAAAAATGAGTGTAAGAAAAGTGGTAAATTTTTCAGAATGTACAATGAACAACCAACTATGTTAGCAATATTGATTGTTGGATATGTAATAACAAAAAATTTTTCAATACTATTTTCTTTAATAATAATTGCACTTTTTACATTTATTTCATATATGATTCTAAAACCAAAAAAGGCTAAAAATTGAAATTTGAAAAATATTATCTATTAGATACAAACATACTATTGGAAGATGCTACAAATATATTTAGATTAAGTGATGAATCAAAAAATCTAATAATATTAACAGAAACTGTTTTAGATGAAATTGATACTAAAAAAAGTGGGTTTGAAGAGATAAATTTTCAAGCTAGAGAGTTTGCAAGAATATTAGAAAATTCAAAAATAGTTAGTTCTTCAAAATTTAATGATAAAAAAATTATTAGATTAAATATATTAAATGAATACAATACAGTAGTTGATATAGTATCAAAAGATGAATATATTTCATCATCTAAAAACATTTCATTAAACATATTAAATGATAGAAAGATTTTAGAAATAGCAAATGAAATACAAGAGTATTATGAAGAGAAAATTATCTTTATTTCTATGGATATTATGGCTAGAACAAGAGCAATAAGTCTTGATATAAAAAGTGACGCACTTCATGGTAAAGAATCTATAGATTTTGATTATAACTTTATCAGAAACATAGAAATAAACTTTGAAGATCTCGAATTCTTAGACAATAAAGATATTAACAATTTTGATAAAGAATATAGTGTAGATCAATTTTCTTATTGTTTTAAAGTAAAAAATTCAGATCAAGTACTACTAGCTTCAATAGAAAATAAAAAGATAAAAATTCTAGATGAAGAAGAAGTTAGAAATCAAATAATCACACCTTTAAATAAAGAACAACTATTTTTCTCAAATGCGATAATTAGTCACTTCTATAACGTTTTAATTATAGAAGCAAAAGCAGGTAGTGGGAAAACATTACTTGCTCTTAGCGGCGCATTAAAACTTGTTAAACAGAAACTTTATCAAAAAATTATATATATAAGAAACTCTATTGAATCATTAGATAAAGGTGAAGATGTTGGATATTTGCCTGGTTTAGAAGAAAAGTTTAGAATATATAATCACCCTTTAATGGATAGTTTAGATTACATTGTAAGAAGTGAACACAAAAGAAAAAGAAATAAAAAACTAGATACCCCATATACACCACTTGAAGATAGTGAAGTTAATGCAAGAGTTGAACAGTTAATTTCAACATATGGGATAGAAACAATGTGGGTTGGTGAAATGAGAGGAAGAACATTATCTAATAGTTTTATTATAATTGATGAAGCACAAAATATGTCAAATAAAACTATGCAAATGGTATTATCAAGAATCGATAGCAGTTGTAAAGTTGTAATTCTTGGTTCTAACAAACAAATAGACAATTTCTATGTAAATAAATATACAAATGCTCTAACAACATTGCTTAAATCAACAAAGAATGAAAATAATTTTGTAAATATATTTGCAATTAAACTAGAGAAAGTTCTAAGAGGTCCAATAACAGAATGGGCAGAAACAATATTTTAAAATAGTTCTAATAAAATACTAAAGTATTCCTAAAAATTATAAATGTGATATAATACACAATAAAATTTGTAAAGGAATACAATGTCACTTCTACAATATAGC
>RRZT012288576.1_pt1 | contig 12012 bp, 9 predicted proteins | sample 2165551 | NCBI WGS metagenome assembly RRZT01 (sample SAMN10456910, study PRJNA506462) | wastewater metagenome | biome: wastewater; feature: sludge; material: wastewater sludge; isolation source: wastewater sludge with Escherichia coli K12::gfp cells carrying plasmid... | place: USA: Moscow, Idaho ... | reverse complement strand
GCCCCTTCCAGCAGGGCGCGGCCGGCGGCCAGCGACCCGTGCTTGGCCAGGAAGTCGGCGGCGGTGTCGGCGAGGGCGCGGTGGTCGGCGGTGATGGCGATCGGCATGGTCGCCAGTTTCGCCGCATTCTCGGGACCCTGTGTCATCGGAGCCGTCGGGCCGTGACCGAGTGGTGGCAGCACCACCTCGACGAGAGGTGCGAGCACGCTTCCGCGCGGCCCGTGGATGGGTTGTAGTGGTGCCGTGGCATCGCGGCGGGCCGACCAACAGCAGCCTTCCCGCCAGGGCGCGGGGCGTCGCCGCTCGCTGGCCGCCGCCGCCCACGTGGTCGGCGCCGACCTGCGGGCGAGGGCCGCCTGGGTGCTCCTGCTGGCCGCGGTGGTGGCCGTCGTCGTGGGCCTCTCGGTGGCCGGCATGGTCGGCGCCCGACGAACCGCCACCGTGCTCGATCGGTTCGTCGACGAGACGCGCACCGGCGACGTGGTGGTGGCTGCCCTCGCGCCGGACGTGGCCCGCGACCCGGCCGCCGGGGAGGCGCTGTCCGGGGCGCTCGCCGGCGTCGAGGGCGTGGAGGCGGTCGGGGTCCAGGCCGGCTTCCCCGTAGAGGTCGGGGTCGACGACTACTTCATGGTGTGGAGCAGCGTGGACGACACCGCGCTGCGGGCCATCGACCGCCCGCTGGTGGTGGACGGCCGGCTTCCCGCCGCCGACGATCCGGACGAGATCGCGATCAACGAGCAGGCCGCGGAGGTGTTGGACCTGCGCCTCGGCGACACCGTCGAGGGCCCCACCCTCACCCCCGAGGGCGCGGCGGCGGCCTTCACCGGCGAGTTCGAGGGCTTCATCGGCGACCCCCTTGGCCTCGAGGTGGTGGGGATCGTGCGGCAGGGGCCGGACTTGTCCGGCCGCTCCACCATCAGCGGTATCGCCGCCGTGGCCAGCCCGGCTTTCGCCCGGGTGCACGGAGCGAACGCCGGGTCGTACCTCACGCAGGTGCACATCCGGACCGACGATCCGTCCCCCGCGCTCCTGCGTCGCCTCACCGCCGTCGCCCGCGAAGAAGTGGGACCGTTCGAGCTGAGGGTGGAGACCGTCGACACGCTGTGGCGACTGGATGCCGCGGAGACCTACCGCACCCTCGCCGGCCTGGTGGCCGTGTTCACCCTGACCCTGGGGATTGCCGCAGTGATCGTGGTGGCGCAGGCCCTCAACCGCGACCGCTTCGTCGCCGGCCGCCATGACTCGGTGCTGTCGGGCATCGGCATGACCCGACGGGGTCGGTCCGTGGTGGCCGCGGCGCCGGGGCTGCTAGCCCTCGCCGCCGGCGGTCTGGTCGGACTGGGCGCAGGAATGGTGGCATCGGCGGCCTTCCCCCTGGGGAGGGCCGGAGACGCCGAGGTGGCACCCGGCATGCGCCCGGACCCTGCGGTGGCCCTCGCTGCGGCCGCCGTCGTGGTCGGTGGTCTGGCGCTCTGGCTGCTCGTCGCCACGTGGCGTTCCACCCGGGCGGGCGCCGAGCGGCCTGCTCGGCCGAGCCTGGTCGCCGAGCGCCTGGCCCGGGCGGGTGCTCGCCCGCCGCTGTCGGTGGGGGTGCGCATGGCTTTCGAGCGGGGTGCCGGGCGTGTGAGCCTCCCCGTGCGCTCGGTGGTGGTGGGGACCGCGGTGGCCGTAGCGGCCGCGACGGCGGTCCTGGTCGTGGCCCGCTCGGCCGATGCCGTGGCCGCCGAGCCCGATCGCTACGGGTGGGTGTGGTCGACCGTGCCCGATGACCTCTCGGGCGACGATCCCGAGGCGAACGCGGAGCGGGCGGCCGGCCTCGATGGCGTCGACAGCGTGGCCGGGCTCTTCTTCTCGACGGTGCTCGTCGACGACGAGCAGCGCCCCGCAGCGGCGCTCGAGGTGCTCTCCGGCGACCTGGCCTTCGGGGTCGTCGAGGGACGTCTCCCCGCCACCGAGGCCGAGGCGGCGCTGTCCCCGTCGATGGCCGGCGACCTCGACGTCGGCGTCGGCGACCAGTTCGAGGCGGCCGGCGCGCAAGGCGGGCCGCCCCAGCAGCTGACCGTGGTGGGCCTCGTCCTGCCGCCCCCGGTCGACGACGTGCCCCGCGGCGTGGTCCTCACGCCCGACGGACTCACGGCCACGGCGCAGTCGGAGCCCGCGGTGTACGTGGCCATCGACTACGACGACCGGGCCGACGTCGCCGCCGTCGAGTCCTCGCTCGAGGAGCTGGGCTACCGCTTCACCCCGTCGACGCGTCCGGCTGCCCCGAGCAAGGTCGAGCAGCTGCGTAGCGTCCAGCCACTGCTCGAGCGCTTGGTGCTGTTGCTCGGAGTGCTCGGCGCCATCGGCCTGCTGCACTTCCTCGGCCTGTCGGTGCGGCGCCGCGCCCATGACCTCGCCGTGCTGAAGGCCCTCGGGTTCGTCCACGGCCAGGTGCGCCGGGCGGTGGTGGCCCAGGCCGTGGCCGTCACCCTCGTCGGCGTCGCCGTGGGGATCCCTGCCGGCTTCGTCCTCGGACGCCTGCTCTGGCTGGGCTCGGTGGCTGCGCTCGACATCCTGGACGACCCCGCCTCCCCCGTGGGCGCGGCCCTCGGCGGCGGCGTGCTGGTGGTGATGGCGGCGGGGCTGCTGGCGGTCGGCCCAGGCATCGTGGCCGCCCGTAGGCGGGCCTCGGGGGTGCTGCGCTCCGAGTAGCCAGTCAGCCGCTGGTGCTGCCGACCTCGATGTCGATGAGGTTGTCCTCGCCGCAGTCGAAGCCCTCCTCGGGGGAGTAGCGCGCGAAGGCGCCGTCCTGGACCCCGAGGATCATCGAGCATGGGTGCTTCCCGTGTCGCCGGGAACACGGGGGTTCCCTGAACCGAGAGGCCCGGGGGTCAGTCAGTCGCCTGCGGCCGGCGAGGTGCCGGCGAGGCGACGCACGGTGTCGAGGTCGGTCGGCAGGCAGCGTCCCTCGGCGAGGAGTGGAGGAAAGCGATCACCGAGGCGGGCTTCCAGCGCGGCGCGCTGCACGGTGTGTGAGAACGCGGCCAGGGGGTGCAGTGGTGCCCCGAGCTCGTCGCACCACGCCTCGACCACGCCGCAGAGGATCGCGGCCCGCTCGTCCTCGCCGGCCGCGGAGAGGGCGTTGGCGACGCTGGCGGCGCGCGCCACGGTGTAGACGATCGAGTCGACCTCGATGAACAAACCCATGGCCTCGAGGTAGCGGGCCAGCGCAACCTCGGTGTCGCCGGCGTCGAGGGCGAGGTCGCCCCGGCCGGCCGCCACCATGGCCCGGGTCCACGTGCCCGACTGGTCGACGAGGGCCTCGGCCCGGGCGAGGTGCTGCTCGGCACCCTCCGGATCGCCGCACAGCCGGGCGAGGGTGGCGCCCCGCAGCCCCGCGAGGATGATCCACTCAGCGCCGGCCGCCTCGGCGGTCGCGGTGCACCGGTCGGTGAGGGCGGCGGCGGCCGCGATGTCCCCGACCCCGAGGGCGAGCAACTGCTCGATCCCGAGGGCCTCGGCCAACCAGGTGGCGTCGCCGGCCGACTCGGCGCCTTGCACCGCCTCGCGGATGAGCACGACGGCGTCGTCGAGGTCGCCGGCGGACCATCGACTCACGGCCAGGTAGTAGGCGCTTCGGTAGTGGTCAGTCGGGGGATCGTCCTCCCGCAGCGTCTCGTGGGCGGTGGTGCTCCAGCGCAGCAGCTCGGCGACCTGGCCGCGGAAGTACCAGAGGGGGCCCATGGCGAGGAGCAGTCGTCGGCCCGTGGCGGGGTCGTCGCCGGGCCCGAAGCACCACGTGAGCGCGGCGAGCGCATCCGGCTCGAGCAGGGACAGGGCATCCATGTCGCGTCGTTCCGGCCAGGCGTCGATCCCGGGGGACTCGGCCTCGCCCCGGTCGGCCATCCCCCGGGCGTGGCGGGCCTCGAGGGTGGCACGCTCGCCCGGCTCGGTCTGGCGTTCGCGGGCGAACTGGCGCACGACCATCAGCAGGTCGTAGCGACGGGCACGACCCGTCTGCGGCGGCGTCGCCCGCACCAGGCCTTGGTGCACGAGCTCGTCGAGATCGCGGCGCACGGCACCGGAATCGCCCTCGGCGCCGGCGACCGCAGTCAGCAGGTCGGCGTCGAAGCTCGCCGCGAAGGTGGCCGCCATCTGCAGGACGCGCCGGCACCGCGGCTCGAGCAGTTCGTAGCTCCATGCGATCGAGCCCGAGGCCGACCGCAGCCGCTCGCCGCGCCCCCGGCCGGCCCCGACGAGCACGTCGTCACCACACTGCAGCTGGGCCACGAGCTCCGCGGGTGTGCGATCGCGCAGGCGGTGGGCGGCCAGCTCGAGGGCGAGGGGCAGGCCGTCGAGCAGGCGGCACAGCGCGACGGCGTCGGGGTCGTCGGCGAGGCCGGCAAGGCGGGGGTCGACCGCGACGGCACGTTCCACGAGCAGGTCGAGCGCGGCCGGAGCGCCGTCGCCGTCGCCGTCGTGGTCGCCCTCGACGGGGAGCGGCCCGAGCGGGAGGCAGTGCTCGCCGTAGAGGTCCAGCGGGGCACGGCTGGTGACGAGGCAGGTGAGGTCGGGGCACGCTTCGAGCAGCACCCGGACGTGGTCGGCGGCGTCGAGGACGTGCTCGAAGTTGTCGAGCACCAGCAGCGTGGGCAAGCGACGGAGCGCGTGCGTCGCCAGCGTCAGCACATCGACCAGCGCGGCCGACGGTGTGGCCACGGAGGAAGCGATGCGGGCAGGGACGTCGGCGGCATCGCTGATGACGCTGAGGTCCACGAACACCGGAGGCACGTCGAACTTGCGCAGCGCCCGGTCGGACACCTCGATGGCGAGGCGGGTCTTGCCCACCCCTGGGGGGCCGACGATCGTGAGCAGGCGTGCGGGCCCGCCGCTGACGGCCAGACGACCGAGGGCATCGTCGATCTCGGCCCCGCGGCCGATGATGCGGTGCGGCGGGGCGGGGAGGTCGCCTCCCGGGCCGAACACGTCGCTGGCCGCCGGGGTCGTGACCCGGGCGGGGGAGACGACGGCGCGGGCCGCCGCGACGAAGCGGTCGGCCGAGTCGCCGTCGAGCTCGAGGGCCTCGGCCAGGCGCTCGGCCATCACCTTGGACGGCCGGCGCTCGTCGCTCTCGATCTTGCGCACGGTGATGGGCGCGCAGGCCACGCGACGGGCGAGCTCGGCCTGGGTGAGGTCGAGGGTCACCCGCCGCCGCCGCACCCACTCCCCGAAGCTCGCTGTCTTCATGCGGACCTCCCGCCTGTGCCGGCGCGACCGTAGCCCTGTATCGCTGCTCGTATCGCACGGCGATACCAACGGCGGCGCCGGCGGTGGTCCTCTCCTCTCATGGCCCGACCGGGCCCGACCCAGGAGGGAATTCCATGAACCAACGCATCGGTGCCGTCGCCGGCATCGCCTTCATCGTGCTGAGCTTCGCCAGCATGGGTCTCACGCCCATGCCGCCGGGCTTCGACGGCACCGCGACCGAGTTCGTCGACTGGTACCAGGGCTCGACCACCGGTATCCAGGTGACCGCGTTCCTGTTCGGGCTGAGCATGGTCGTGGCCGCGGTGTGGTTCGGCTACGCCCGGGCCCATGTGGAGCCTCACGGGGCGAGCGCGCCGTTCGGCCCGGTGGCCACGGTGGGCATGGCGGTCATGGCCGTCGGCTGGATCCTGACCGGGGGCATCTCGAGCGTCGTCGCGATGCGCATCGACGAGCTCGACGCCGGCGTGGTCGTGCTCGGGGCGATGCTCGCCGGGTCGGCCAACATGGTGAGCCAGTTCGGCCTCGCCCTACTGGTCGGCGGGGTGACCGCCCAGGCCCAGATCACCCGCAGCCTGCCCCGCTGGCTGATCGTGTTCGGCTGGATGGGTGCCGCCCTTGCCCTCGTGTCGACCGTGGGCATCGCCACCGACTCGGAGGCGGTCGAGCTGCTGCTCTTCGCCAACTGGGTGCCCGGCACCGTGTGGTGGGTCGGCCTGTCCGTCGTGCTCTGGCGATCGGGCTCGGCCACCGGGTCGGACTCGGCCGCCGACGCCCCGGCCGCTCCCCGCCGCGAGGCCGCCGCCATCGGCTGACCGGCACCGCGCTCGACCCATCCGGGTACTCCCCTGCGCCGCCCACGACACAGGGGAGCACCCGGAACGGGACGAGTGCGGGGTCGGGCAGGGGACCGCCACGTACCATCCGGGCGTGGCGGGCACCCGGGGGACGCGCACGATCACCGAGCCGGCGCGGGAGGTGCAAGTCGTCGCCGACGTCGACGTCGTGGTGGTCGGTTCGGGGCCCGGCGGGCTGTCCGCCGCGCTCGCCGCCGCCCGGGCCGGCGCCGAAGTCGCCCTGGTCGAGCGCTTCGGGTGCTTCGGGGGCAACATCACCGCCGTCGGGGTCGAGGGCTTCGCCTGGTACCGCCACGAGGAGACGGTGGAGGCCGGCGGCCTCGCCGCCGAGTTCGAGGCCCGGGCCGCGGCGATGGGTGCGGCGGTGCCCGAGAGCCAGTCGCAGTCCTACGAGCTCGACTCGGAGGGCTTCAAGGTCGTGGCCGATCGCCTGGTGGAGGAGGCCGGCGTGCGCCCGATGCTGCACCGGGCCTTCGCCGCCCCGATCCTCGAGGGCGACGCCGTGACGGGGATCATCGTGGAGTCCAAGGCGGGGCGAGAAGCGATCACCGCCCGGGTGGTGATCGACGCCACCGGCGACGCCGACGTCGCCCACCGCGCCGGCGCTCCGACCCGGCGCACGGCCCGCGAGGAGATGATGGGCGTGTCGGTGATGTTCCACCTGGCCGGCGTGGACAAGCGTCGCTTCCTCGACGGGGTGGCCGCCGACCCGCAGACCTACGCCGACTGGAGCGGCGGCGAGGCCTGGTCCATCGAGACCACCGGCAAGGAGGACGGACTCTTCTCGCCGTTCCTCAAGAAGCCCTTCGAGCGGGCCATCGCCGACGGCCTCCTGCCCGCCCACCTCACCACCATCGCCGGCACCTGGGGCGCGGTCCACGACTCGGGTGAACTCACCTACCTGAACGTGCTCCACCTCGAGGGGTGCGACGGCACCGATCCGGACGACCTCACCGCCGCCGAGATGGAGGGCCGGCGCCAGGCCCTCCTCGCCATCGAGGCCCTGCGGCGTTACACGCCGGGGTGCGAGGACGCTCGGTTGCGCAACTTCGGCATGACCGTCGGTATCCGCGACACCCGCAAGATCGTGGCCCGCTACGACCTCACCGAGGCCGACGTGCGCCATCAGGGCCGCTTCGACGACAGCATCGGCATCTTCCCCGAGTTCATCGACGGCTACGGCGTGCTGATCCTGCCCACCACGGGGCGCTACTTCCAGGTGCCCTACCGCTGCCTGCTGCCCACCGGAGTGCGGGGGCTGCTCGTCGCCGGCCGGGCCACCGGCGGCGACGCTCTCAGCCACGCCGCCACCCGCAACATGGCGTGCTGCTCGGTCACCGGCCAGGGCGCCGGTGTGGCGGCGGCGCTGGCGGTGAAGGCCGGCGTGGACGTGGCCGACGTCGACCTCGCCGCCGTCCAGGCCGAACTTGCCCGCCAGGACGTCCGCCTGGCCTGAGGCGTTCGCGTGGCGTGATGTCACCGCCGAGCGCCGAGCGCCGAGCGCCGAGCGCCGAGCACTGGTGCAGTGGCACGCGCGGAGGCGGGTGGTGGCACCACCAGGAGGACGCCGGGTAGCGCCCTTCCGGCGCCGGCCCAGTCGCGGTGTGATGAGGGTGATCGAAGCGGTTCCCCCAGATCAGGAGCATCCGTTGCCCCAGTTGCGCCGTTCCCGTCTCACCACCGCTGTCGTGCCGCTGGTGCTCGTCGCCCTCGCCGCCTCCTGTAGCTCGGACGGTTCCGAGTCGAGCAGCGACACCACCGCCGGCGGCTCGGCCTCGACCGCGGCGTCGACCGGGGTGGCCGCCGCCGACGCTCCCTACTGCGTCGCCGCCCTGGCGCTCAACACCGATCCCGGTCCCGACATCGACTTCGCCACGGCGACCCCAGACGAGATCGCCGCGGGCGTCCAGTCGTACGCGACCGACACCCTGCGTCCGCTGTTCGACGACCTGGCGGCCGAGGCCCCCGCCGAGCTGGACGATGCCGTGGAGACCTTCGGCTCGGCCATCGACGAGGTGATCGACGGCGGTGACCCGAGCGCCCTGGAGAGCCCTGAGGTTGCCGCCGCCTCCGAGACGGCTCACGCCTACGACCTGGCCCACTGCGGCTACCTGGAGGCGGACGTGACCGCTTCGGACTACCAATTCGACGACGTCGAGCTCGAGTACTCGAAGGGACCCGTCAGCTTCGAGCTCACCAACGACGGCCCCGAGGTCCACGAGATGATCCTGCTGAAGGTCAGGCCTCAGGTCAGCGAGACCGCCGAGGAGATCCTCGCCCTTCCCCAGGACGAAGCACTCTCCAAAGTGGACGTCGTCAACACCATCGGACCCGTCGAGCCAGGCGGAACCGGCCAAATGGTGGCCGACCTCGAGCCCGCCCGGTACATCGTGGCCTGCTTCTTGCCCCAGGGTTCCACGTCCATGCAGGCGCTGGAGACCGCGGACGGCGCGCCCCACGCGTCCCTCGGGATGTTCCGGGCCATCTCGGTCGACTCTTCCCCCCGGTAGGCGCCGAGGCGCCGTCGCCTGACCCCCGCCAACTCGACGCACTGCCTGTCGGATTCCGACAGCTACTGCGTCGAGTTCGGGGGAGCTGAGGGAGGGAGTGGGGGCTGGTGCCGACAGGATGGGGGATGGACCTCCTGCTGCTGTCGAACTCCACCGACTTCGGCAGGACGATGTTCGCCCACGCCGCCGACGCCTTCGCCGAGGTGGCCGCCGGCGACGTGGTCACCTTCGTCCCCTTCGCCCTGGCCGACTGGGACGACTACGCCGACCGCGTGACGGCGGCCTTCGCCTCGTTCGGGGTCGAGGTCGAGTCGGCCCATCGGGCCGCCGATCCCGCCGACGCGATCCTGGACGCCGACGTCGTGATGATGGGCGGCGGCAACAGCTTCCGCCTCCTCGACAGCCTCGCCGGCCTCGGGGTGCTCGACGGCCTCGCGGCGCGGGTCCGTTCGGGTGCCACCCGGTACCTGGGGGCCTCCGCGGGCACCAACGTGGCCTGCCCGTCGATCCGCACCACCAACGACATGCCCATCTGCCTGCCACCGAGCTTCGATGCGCTCGGGCTGTTGCCCTTCCAGATCAACCTCCACTACGTGGACACCGACCCCGAGTCCACCTTCATGGGCGAGAGCCGCGACGAGCGCATCGCCGAGTTCCTCGAGGAGAACGACTGCCCGGTGCTGGCCCTGTACGAGGGGTCGTGGTTGCGGGTCGCCGGCAAGCGGGCAGAGGTGACGGGTCGGTCGCGGCTGTTCCAGCGCTCGGGCGTGGACGACTTCGCCGACGGCTGGGATGTCTCGCACCTGCTCGAGCTGCGACCCCACTTCGACGGTGGTCGGCGCCCCGGCGGCCGCTTTCCAGGGGATCCGGACCGGCCCACCGGTACCGTGGGCGGTTCCACACCCACTTAGCGGGGACCACTTCGTTCTTCCGGCGCCGCCTCGACGGCCAGGCGCGGATCCATTCGGTCGCCTCCTCTGAGCCCTTCTCGAGGAGCAGCCATGTCCCTTCGCCCTGTGCCTACCCGAGCCACCGCCGTCGTCTACTGCGAGGCCAACTTCGGGGCGACCGACGGCAAGACGGCCAACGGGCTCGTCCGTCACTCCGAGCGCTACGAGATCCTGTCGGTGATCGACAGCACCTGTGCCGGGCGCGACGCCGGCGCGGTGCTCGGGGACAAGCCGAACGGCATCCCGGTGGCGGCGGACCTCGACGACGCGGTGGCCCGCGCCGGCGGAGTCCCCGACGTGGTGATCTTCGGCATGGCCCCGGCCAGCGGCATGCTCTCACCTGCCGAGCGTCGTGTCCTCCTGGACGCGATGGCCCAAGGCATGAGCGTGGTCAACGGCCTGCACGAATTCTTGAACGACGACGCCGAGTTCCTCGCTGCGGCCGCCGAGCACGATGTCCACCTCTATGACGTGCGCCGCCCTCGGGACAAGACCGACCTGCGCATGTTCACCGGTCGCATCGCCACCGTGACCTGCCCCCGCATCGCGGTGCTGGGCACCGACAGCGCCATCGGCAAGCGCACGACCGCCACCATCCTCACCCAGGCGCTGAACGACCGGGGGATCCGGGCGGTGCTGGTCGGCACCGGCCAGACCGGCCTGATCCAGGGGGCCCGCTACGGCGTGGCCCTCGACGCCATCCCGTGCCAGTTCTGCTCGGGCGAGATGGAGGCGGCCGTCGTGGACGCCTTCGAGGGCGAGGATCCCGACGTCATCATCGTCGAGGGCCAGGGCGCGCTCAGCCACCCCGCCTACCTCTCCTCGGTGTTCATCCTGCGGGGCAGCCAGCCCGACGCGGTGATCCTCCAGCACGCCCCGACCCGCCGGCGTCTGGGCGACTTCACCAGCGTCCCGATGCCCACGGTGGCCGGCGAGATCGAGCTGATCGAGGCCTTTGCCGACACCCGGGTCATCGGCATCACCCTCAACCACGAGGGCATGAGCGACGCCGAGGTCACCGCCGCCATCGCCCGCTACGAGCTCGAGGTCGGCCTGCCGACCACCGACGCGCTCACCCGCTCGTCCGACCGCCTGGTGGACATGGTGCTGGCGTCGTTCCCCGAGCTGATGCCGACCCCGAGGCTCGTCACCGCTCGGTCGTGAGCGACGCGGACAGGAGCGGCTGACGTGACGGCACCGCGTCTTGACGTGCGCCTCGACCGGATCCACCACAACGCCCGGACGCTGGTCGAGCGCCTCGCCCCCCGGGGCATCGCGGTCACCGGCATCACCAAGGCGACCCTCGGGTCGCCCGAGGTGGCGAGCGCCCTCGTCGCCGCCGGCGTCTCGGCCCTCGGCGAGTCCCGGGTCGAGGGGCTCGAGCGACTGCGGGCAGCCGGCCTCGGCGTGCCCCTCGTGCTCGTGCGCTCGCCGATGCTCAGCCAGGTCGAGCGGGTGGTCGCCGCGGCGGACGTGAGCTTCAACACCGAGCCGGGCGTGCTCGCCGCGCTGGCCGAGGCGGCCCGCCGCCAAGGGCGGGTGCACGGCGTGGTCCTGATGGTGGAGCTCGGCGACCTGCGCGAGGGCCTGCTCCCCGCCGACCTGGAACCGGTGGCTCGCCAGGTGGCGGCGTCACCCCACCTCCACCTGCGCGGCATCGGCGCCAACCTGGCCTGCCAGAGCGGGGTCGTGCCCGACGACGAGAACATGGCCGAGCTCTCGACGCTGGCGACGGGGCTCGAGGCGTCGTTGGGTATCCGCCTCGCCACGGTGTCCGGCGGCAACTCCGCCAACCTGGCCTGGGTGTCCGCCACCGGTGCCGTCGGCCGGGTCGACGACCTGCGCCTCGGCGAGTCGATCCTGCTCGGCACCGACCCGCTCGACCGTCTTGCCTTGGACGGTCTGCGCACCGACGCCTTCACCCTGGTGGCCGAGGTCATCGAGGCCAAGGTGAAGCCGACGCAACCGTGGGGGGCGGTCGGCCCCTCCGCCTTCGGGGCGCCGCCACGCGCCGCCGACCGGGGCCTCGCCCACCGCGCCATCGTCGCCCTCGGCGAGCAGGACGTGGACCCCGGCGACCTGACCCCGCCTCCCGGGGTGACGGTCCTCGGCGCCAGCAGCGACCACCTCGTGCTCGACACCGGACGCCTCGTCCTCGAGCCCGGCGACGAGGTCCGCTTCGGTGTGGGCTACCGGGCCCTCCTACGGGCGATGACCTCGCCCTTCGTCGCCAGCGCGTACCTGCGTCCGCCTGCATCCGCAACGGCCCGACCGCATCGACCAGAAGAACCTCTGCGGCATCTTCCACACGGAGCGTGGCGAGGGCCGCTGGCCGCGGATCGGTGACGACATGCCTGTCGACCGAGGTGCCCCGTACCGATCAGGGCATGGCGCCATGTCGGCGCTGGGGTCAGCCGAACTTGGCGTAGTAGTCGTCGAGGGCCACGT
>RRZT011055179.1_pt1 | contig 12012 bp, 10 predicted proteins | sample 2165551 | NCBI WGS metagenome assembly RRZT01 (sample SAMN10456910, study PRJNA506462) | wastewater metagenome | biome: wastewater; feature: sludge; material: wastewater sludge; isolation source: wastewater sludge with Escherichia coli K12::gfp cells carrying plasmid... | place: USA: Moscow, Idaho... | reverse complement strand
CTGCGCACGCGCACGCTGCGGCCGGAGGGCGAAAGTTGCAAGGTGTCGCCGACGCGCACGCGGCCGGCCGCCGCGGTGCCGGTGACCACCGTGCCGACGCCGGTTAAGGTAAAAGCGCGGTCCACGGCCAGCCGGAAATTCCCGTGCTGTGCGCGTTGGCGCGTGGCTTGGGCCGCCGCGAACAGGGCATTGCGCAGAGTCGCGATACCGGGATCGTCGGCGTCCTGCGCGCAGACGGGATGCACCGGCCAGTTTTCGAGGCCATGGGCCGCGAGGAGGTCGTTGACCTCATTTCGAGCCGCAGCGCGGCGCGCGGCGTCGACGGTGTCAATCTTGGTCAGCGCCACGGCGCCTTGGCGTAAACCGAGCAATTCGACGATTTCGAGGTGTTCCCGGGTCTGCGGCATCGGGCCGTCGTCGGCGGCGACGATGAGCAGGGCGAAGTCGATGCCGGTGCTGCCGGCGAGCATGGTGTGGATGAGCCGCTCGTGGCCGGGAACGTCGATGAAGCCGATGCTGCCGCCCGGGGCTTCGGGGCAGGCGAGGTAGGCATACCCCAGGTCGAGGGTGATGCCGCGCGCCTTTTCTTCCTTGAGCCGGTCGCAGTCCACGCCGGTCAGGGCTTTGACCAGCGTGGTCTTGCCGTGATCGATGTGGCCTGCGGTGCCGACGAGCATGCTGCTAGTCCGGACGCCGGTTGAAGTGGTGTTGCGCGGCGGCCAGGGCTTCGGTATCGGCGAGCACGGCATCCGGGGCGCCGCCCTTGCCCCACAACGGCGGCTGGAAATTGAGGCCGAGAAACTCGGCGCACAGCCGGTAGCTGTCGAACATCGGCTGTGCTTTCTCGCGCCCGCCGCTGGTGCTCACCACCCACAAGCGCTTGCCGGCCATGCGCGCCTTGAAGTCGAGGCCGGGAACGCGCATCCAGGCGCTCCAGTGATCGAGGTAGGTCTTGAGTGCTGCGGGAATGGAAAACCAATACACCGGCGAGACAAAGACGAGGTCGCTGGCGGCGAGCGTCGCGTCGAGCAGGGTTTTGAGGTCGCCGTCCGGCATCGGGTAGGTGCCGGTGGTATGCCGGCGATCGACGAAGGGCGGCAGTTCAAGGTCGGCGAGGCGCAGCCAGGTCTGTTCGGTGTCGGCCGGCAAGGCCTGTGCGGCGTGGCGGGCGAGGGTTTCGGTGTTGCCGGTCTGGCCCGGTTCGCGGGTGCTGGCGTTGAGAAAAAGAAAGTGAGGCATGTCAGGGGGAGGATCGTTAAGAAACAGAAGGCGCGAAGTGCGACAACTGGGCGATGAACAGGCTTTCGTCCTGCGCTTCCAGCGTGCGCAGGTCGAGATGATACGCGTCGTCGTGCAGGCGTCCGATCACCGGTGTAGGCAAGGCGCGGAAGGCGGCTTCGAGGGCGCGCAGGGCGTGGCCGCCACGCTTGCCGGCGAAACGCTCGCAGCGCAGGACGAGCGCCGCCGAGGGCAGGCGTTCGACGGGCAGGGCGCCGCTGCCGATCTGGCTGGCGCACGTCTGCACGCTGACGCTGACGGCCGGCCCGAGGGCCGCTTGCAGCAAGGGCTGCAGCCGTGCTGCAGCGGCCGAAATATCAGCTTCCTGGCGGGTCAATAGGCGGAGCGTCGGCAGGCGGGCGCACAGGCGGTCGGGATCGCGGTAGAGCTGCAGCGTTGCTTCGAGCGCGGCGAGCGTCGTCTTGCCGACGCGCAGGGCGCGCTTGAGCGGGTTCTTCTTGATCTTGGCGATCAGCGCCTTGCGCCCGACGATCAGCCCGGCCTGCGGCCCGCCAAGCAGCTTGTCGCCGGAGAAAGTGACGAGGTCAGCGCCGGCGGCGAGCGCCTGTTGCGGCGTCGGCTCGGACGGCAGGCCCAAGGCGGCGAAATCGGCCAGCGTGCCGCTGCCCAGATCGACGAGGAAGGGCAGGCCGTGGGCGCGGGCGAGGGCGGCGACTTCGACGTCCGCGACGCTCTTCACAAAGCCGGAAACAGCGTAGTTGCTGGTGTGCACCTTCATCAGCAACGCGGTTTTGGGGCCGATGGCCTCGGCGTAGTCGCGTGCGTGCGTGCGGTTAGTCGTGCCGACTTCGACGAGGCGGACCTGCGCCCGGCGCATGACGTCGGGAATGCGGAAAGCCCCGCCGATTTCGACCAGTTCGCCGCGCGAAACGACGGCTTCCTTGCCTTGCGCGAGCGCGTTGAGGGCAAGCAGGACGGCGGCGGCGTTGTTGTTGACCACCGTCGCAGCGAGGTCGTCGGCGTGTGACAGGTCGGCGCCGAGCAGTTCGACGAGCAGCGGGGCGATGAGGTCGTCGCGGTCGCCGCGGCCGCCGTCGGCAAGGTCGTATTCGAGCGCGCAGGGGGCGCGTGCGGCCTGCGCCATGCGTTCGATGGCAAGCTCGGCCAGCTGGGCGCGGCCGAGGTTGGTGTGCAGCACCGTGCCGGAGAGGTTGAACACCGGGCGCAGGCGCGGCGCGGCGCTTTCTTCAGCGCGGCGGCGGATCGCAGCGAGCAGCTTGGCGTTGTCCGGCACCGGCAGGCCGTCGCGTGCCGCGCTGCGTACGGCCGCCAGTTCGGCGCGCACGCAGGCGGTGACGAGGTGCCGGCCATGCGCCTCGATGTCGGCGTCGAGGCCTGCGAGCAGGCGGTCGACCGAAGGGATGCGACGGATTTCCTGCGGTGTGTTTGGGTTCATGGTTTCACCCGGACCGGGCAGAAAATGAGGTTGAAAGGACAAGCGACTCAAGCGCCGGCACCGGCCAGCAAGAAATTCGGACCGCTGCGCGCGTAGCCGGCTTCGTCGAGCAGCAGGTCGAGGGCCAGCGTCGCCAGATCGTCGGCGACGGGGTCGACCTGCGAATCCTTCTCTTGATAGACGATCTTCAGATAGCTGTGGCAGCGGTCGCAGGTCTCCGCGCGCACGGCGCCGTTCTGGTGTTCGATCTGCTGGTAGGCGACACTGGCCTCGTCGCCGCAGGTGGTGCAGGTGGCGCGCGGGCGGTTCCATTCGGTGTTGCACAGCGCGCAATGCAGGTAACGCAGGTTGTTGATCGCGTCGTCCGTGCGCACCACGCTGGCTACCGGCGAGCTGCCGCAACAGGGGCACAGGGTGCCGTCTTCGACGTGGCCGAGGCTTGTCGGGTCGAGGCGCGCGGCCTGCGCGCTCCAGACGACCTGCAGCGCAGCACCAACGAAGGGCAGGAGGGCTGCGCTCGGCGGTTGTGCGGGCGCGTCCTGCGGGACGCCTCCGTCGTTCAGGAGCGCAAGCGCCAAAGCGTCGAAACGCTCCGGTGCCGCGATGAGCGCATCCAAGGCGGCACGCGCGGGTTCGGGCGCGCGAGGCTGCAGACTTTTGGCGAGTTCGCGCAGAGCACGGTGCCAGAGGCTGCGGGGCGGTCGATGCCGCCCGGTCAGCACCGGCAGGGCATGGGTTCGGGACTGGGCGATGGCCTCGGCATCGGGGAGCGTCAAATCGGAGAGGTGGGCGAGGCTGGCTGTTGCGTCTTGTTGCGCGTCGCTCAGGTCGGCGAGAAAGGCGAGCCAGTCGCCAAGCGGATGGCCTTGGGCGAGCGTCCTGAAGCGTTTGGCGCGGCGGGCAAAAAGGGTCGCGACATCGGGCGCCAGGATGCGGCGATCGGCATCGCCTGCAGGCGCAGGATCAATCGGGATGGCGGGCGTGACAGGCTGCGAATCCATGCGTCGTCCTGAAAAAAACAAACCCGCGGCCAGTGTGGCCGCGGGCCGGTGGGAATGCAAGCGGATTATTTCCCGGTCATTTGACGGTACCAGGCGCGGTGATGCTGTTTGGCCCAGGCGCGGGTGACGGTGCCGTACCACATCGCCCGGATCGTGCCGCGCGTCCAGATGGCGGCGTACACATGCACGATGATCACTGCGATCATCGCTACCGCCGAAGCGGCATGCGCGACCGCGGCGAAGCGGACCAGTCCGACCGGGAAGTCGAAGTAGGCGCGCCAGAGCAGCACGCCCGACCCCAGCAGGCACAGCATGCAGACGGCCGAGGCCCAGAAGACGAGCTTCTGGCCGCCGTTGTACTTGCCTTGCTCGGGCATGTTGTGGTCGTTGCCGTCGATCATTTCCTGCACCCGCGACAGCCATTCCCAGTCGGTCGGCGTCATCGCATTGAGGCGGTAGAAGCGAATGAAGATCGCCGCGAAAGCCAGCGCGAAAACGATGCCGACGAAGGGGTGCAGGATGCGCGTCCAGGTGCCGCCCCCGAAAAGTTGGGTGAGCGGGTAGAAGGCGGGGTGGAAGAAGGCCAGTCCGGAGAGCGTGAGCAGGATGAAGCAGATGCCCACGGTCCAGTGGTTGGCACGCTCGGTGGCGCTGTAGCGGCGCAGGTCTTTCGGGTCGCGGATCATGCGCGTTCTCCTTCACTTTCCTTCTCGACCTCGGCCTCGATCTCCTTGGCGACTTCGTTCGGCCCCTTGATGACGTAATGGAAGAGGCTACCGAGCGCCACGAGGCCCAGTGCGAAGCTGGCCAGGGGTTTGGCGGCGCCTTTCCACAAGGCAACGAGCGGGCTGACGCTCGGGTTCTCGGGCAGGTTGGCGTAGAGGCCGGGACGGTCGGCGTGATGCAGGACGTACATCACGTGCGTGCCGCCGACGCCGGTCGGATCGTACAGGCCGGCCTTGTCGTAGCCGCGCTCCTTAAGGTCAGTCACCCGCTTGCTGGCGTAATCCTTCATGTCCGTTTTGCTGCCGAACTGGATCGCGCCGGTCGGACAGGCCTTGACGCAGGCGGGGGCTTGGCCGACCGCAATGCGGTCGGAGCAGAGCGTGCATTTGTACGCCTTGCTGTCCTTCTTGGAGATGCGGGGGACGTTGAACGGACAGCCGGTCACGCAGTAGCCGCAGCCGATGCAGTTTTCCTGGTGGAAATCGACGATGCCGTTGGCGTACTGAATGATGGCGCCCGGGGCCGGGCAGGACTTGAGGCAGCCCGGGTCGGAGCAGTGCATGCAGCCGTCCTTGCGGATCAGCCATTCGAGCTTGTTGTCCTGCTCGACTTCGGTAAAGCGCATGACCGTCCACGAGTTTTCCGTCAGGTCCATCGGGTTGTCGTAGACGCCGTGGCAGTTTCCGACTTCGTCGCGCACGTCATTCCACTCCATGCACGCGACCTGACACGCCTTGCAGCCGATGCAGGCCGAGACGTCGATCAGCTTGGCGATCTCCATCGTTTGCCTGGCCTGGGGCGACGGCGTGGTCGTTGCCGAGCGCTGCTTGATGTCCAGCGATTGCAGTGCCATATCACGCCTCCTGATGAGCCGCCTCGAGGGAGGCGCGCCCCCCCCGGGGGGTAACGAACGGAGTGAGTTTGGGAGTCGTCATTCTCGCCTCCTAGGCTTTCTCGAGGGTCACCAGGAACGCCTTGTATTCCGGCGTCTGGGTGTTGGCATCGCCGACGAACGGGGTCAAGGTGTTGGTCAGGAAGCCGGGCTTGGTCGCCCCCTTGAAGCCGTAGTGGATCGGCAGACCGACCGTATGCACCTTGCGGCCGTCGACGTCGAGTGCCTTGATGCGCTTGGTGACCACCGCGACGCAACGCACGAAACCGCGGTTCGAGCGCACCTTGACCTTGTCGCCGGCCTTGGGGCCTTTCTCCTTGGCCAACGCCTCGCCGATCTCGACGAACTGCTCGGGCTGCATGATCGCGTTGATCTTCGACTGCTTGGTCCAGTAGTGGAAATGCTCGGTCAAGCGATAGGTGGTGGCGACGTAGGGGAAGTCCTTGCTGCTGCCGAAGGCCTCCATGTCGCCCTTGTACACGCGGGCCGCCGGGTTGCAGCGGGCCTTCGGGTTGTCCGGATGCATGGGGTTCTTCTCCAGCGGCGACTCGAAGGGTTCGTAGTGCTCGGGGAAGGGACCTTCGGCCATCATGTCGCGGGAGAAGAGGCGGGAGACGCCTTCCGGGTTCATGATGAAGGGCATCACTGCTTCTTCGGGCTTGGCGTCCGGGCGCATGTCCGGGACGTCGTTGCCACCCCAGGCCGTGCCGGTCCAGCGCAATACCGTGCGTCGCGGATCCCAGGGCTTGCCCTGAAGGTCGCACGAGGCGCGGTTGTAGATGATGCGCCGGTTGGCTGGCCAGGCCAACCCCCAGTTGAGCGTCTGGCCGAGGCCCGACGGGTCGCTGTTGTCGCGTCGCGCGGCGTTGTTGCCGGCCGGTGACCAGACCCCGGAGTAGATCCAGTTGCCGCAGGCCGTCGAGCCGTCGTCGCGCAGCAGGGCAAAGCCGGGCAGTTGTTCGCCGGCTTTGAGCAGCACCTTGGTCGGATCCTTGGGGTCGGTGAGATCACTCAGTGCGCGCCCGTTGATCTCGCGCAGGAGCTCTTCGGGTGAGGGTTTGGCCGGCTGCACGTACGGCCAGGTCAGCTTGAGGATCGGCTCGGGGAAGGCACCACCGTCGTTGGCGTACAGCTCGCGCAGGCGCAGGAAGAGAGCCGCCATGATTTCGGTGTCCTCGCGCGCGTCTCAGGGGCCGTCGGCCGATTTCCAGCGCCACTGGATGACCCGACCGGAGTTGGTGAACGTTCCCGCCGTTTCTGCGAAGAGCGTGGTCGGAAGGCGGAAGACCTCGGTCTGGATCTTGGTCGGATCAACTTCGTTGAATTCGCCGTGCGGTTTCCAGAACTCCGAGGTGTCGGTCGCCAGCGGGTCCATGATCACCAGGTACTTCAGCTTGGCGAGCGCATCGCTGACCTTGCGCTTGTGCGCGACCGAGGCCAGCGGGTTGAAGCCCTGGCAGAAGAAGCCGTTGATCTGGCCTTCGTACATGCTGTTGAAGATCGACAGCACGTCGGACGCGCCGCCGAGCTTGGGCAGGTAGTCGTAGGCGAAGCCGTTATCCTTGTTCGCTGCGTCGCCCCACCAGGACTTGCACAGGCTGGTGAACCACTTGGGGAAGTTCTGCTGGAAATTCATCTGCCCGGGCCGCAGGGCCTTGGGCGTACGCTTGGCGAGGAACTCGTCGCGCGTCTTGTCGGCGTCGGTCGGCGCCGACAAGTAGCCCGGCAAGTTCTGCGCGTAGAGGGCGAAGTCGGTGATGCCCTGAACGTTGGCGTGTCCGCGCAGGGCGTTGATGCCGCCACCGGCCATGCCCATGTTGCCGAGCAGGAGCTGGATGATGGCCATGCAACGGATGTTCTGAGAACCGACGGAATGCTCGGTCCAGCCCAGCGCGTAGAGGTTGGTCATCGTCCGGTTCGGCGCCGCAGTGCTGGCGATGTACTCGCAGACCTTGAGGAAGGCGTCTTTGGGCGTGCCGCAGACTTTGGCCACCACGTCGGCGGTGTAGCGGGAATAGTGATCCTTGAGCAGCTGGAAGACGCAGCGCGGGTTCTGCAGCGTTTCGTCGATCGCCGCCTGGCCGTCCTTGTCGAGTTGATAGGACCAACTCGCTTTGGCGTAACTGCGCTTGGCCTCGTCGTAGCCGGCAAAGAGGCCGTCGTCGAAACGATAGTTTTCGTCGACGAGGAACGCCGCGTTCGTATAAGCCTTGACGTAGTCGTGATGAATCTTGTCGTTGGCCAGCAGGTAATTGATGACGCCGCCGAGGAAGGCGATGTCCGAACCGGGGCGCAGCGGTGCATAGAAGTCGGCCACCGATGCCGTGCGATTGAAGCGCGGGTCGACGACGACCAGCTTGGCCTTTCGGGTTTTCTTGGCCTCGATCACCCATTTGAAGCCGCAGGGGTGCGCTTCGGCCGGGTTGCCGCCCATGACGAAAATCAGATCAGCGTTCTTGATGTCCACCCAGTGGTTGGTCATCGCGCCACGCCCAAAACTCGGAGCCAGACTGGCCACCGTGGGGGCGTGTCAGATGCGGGCCTGGGTATCGAGTGCGGTAATCCCGAGGGCGCGAACCGTCTTGACCGTGAGGTAGCCGGCTTCGTTGCTGGCCGCCGACGAGGCCAGGAAACCGGTGGTCGGCCAGCGGTTGACGGTGACGCCTTCCTTGTTTTGGGCGACGAAATTGGCGTCGCGGTCGGCTTTCATGTGTTTGGCGATGCGCTCGATGGCGTCGTTCCAGGAGATGCGTTTCCACTCGCTGGCACCGGGCTCGCGCACTTCCGGCCACTTGAGCCGGTTCTCACTCTGGATCATGTCGCGCAGGCCCGCACCCTTGGGGCAGAGCGTGCCACGATTGACGGGGTTGTCCGGGTCGCCTTCGATGTGGATGATTTCGGCGTGGGCGTTTTTGGACTTGTCGCCGCTGGTGTAGATCAGCACGCCGCAGGACACCGAGCAGTACGGGCAGGTATTGCGCGTCTCGGTGGCGCGCGCCAGCTTGAAGCTGCGCACTTCCGCCAGCGCGGCGGTGGGCGAGAAGCCCATCAGCGCGATGGACGAGCCCCCGACCCCGGCCGTACAAACCTTGAAGAATTGTCGCCGTGTTACGTTCATTGAGCCTCCCCTGCGTAAGGCGCTACGTTCATGACGTAGCGTGAAACAAGCGGAAAACACCAATCAGCACACTGTCGATCGGGCGTCGCTGCAAGAAACGTGCGCGCCACGTTTTTGATTCTAGATCATGGGCGTAGGGTCGGATGGTTTTTCGATCATTGCTGCCGTGTGGGACAAGAAAGGTAGAATGTCGCCTTTACCGAACGCTACCCACTGACACCACATGTCCCAAACAAGTTTCATCTACGGCTTTCACGCCGTCGTCGCCAAATTGCGCCACCAGCCCGACGCCATCGTCGAGATTTTCATCGATGCCGGACGGAATGACGCCCGGGCGCGCGATCTGCTGCGTCACGCGGAATTGCAGGGCGTGCGTGTCCTGACTGTCGACGGCAAGCGCCTGGAAGGCATGGCGGGCGGCGGGCGGCGGCATCAAGGCGTGGTGGCGAGGGTCAAGCTCGAATCCCGCCAAGTGACGCTGGACGACGTGCTTGACACCCTGGAAGAGCCGCCTTTCCTGCTGGTGCTCGACGGTGTTCAGGATCCGCACAACCTGGGGGCTTGCCTGCGGGTGGCGGATGCGGTCGGGGCGCATGCCGTGATCGCCCCAAAGGACCGCGCGGTGGGCTTGACGCAGACGGCGGCGAAGGTGGCGAGCGGCGCGGCTGAGAGCGTGCCCTACATCACCGTGACCAACCTCGCGCGCACGCTGCGCGAACTGAAGGAGCGCAACATCTGGGTGATCGGCACCGATGCCGAGGCGCGCGAAGACCTTTATGCCGCCACGTGGCCTGCGGGCACGGCCTGGGTGCTTGGCGCCGAAGGCGATGGCATGCGCCGCCTGACGCGCGAGACCTGCGACCAGTTGGTGACCATCCCCATGCTCGGGTCGGTGCAAAGCCTCAACGTCTCGGTGGCGGCTGGGGTGTGCCTTTACGAGGCGCGGCGCAGACGGGGGTAGGCAGTGCAACGCGCGCGGCGGAGGAAACCGCCGCTTGTGCACTTTTCGTGTCTCAATTCAAAGCGAGAAAATCTTCTGATAACTCGCGATCCCGCTCGCCGTGAGCGCGCTGTTCAAGCGCAAGCCAGCCTGTTCGGCGCTCGCTTGTGCCGCGTCGGCCATGGCTTGCTGTGCCGTCTGGCGGGATTCAAGATTGCCGGCCTGTGTGTTCAGATTTTTCAGCGCAATGTTCAGGCGGCTGTTGTCTGACAGCGTGCGATCTGCCACCTGGGCGATTTCCTGGCCGATGCGGTTGGCGGCGGTGTTGGTTCCGCTGGGGTTGTCCTTGACGGCAGCGGCAAACGTCGCGCTGTCGAAGACCAAGCGCCCGTCGGCCTGCTGGCGGACGCCCAGCGCCTGAAGGTCGGTGCGTGTGCTGTCGCTGGCGAGCGCTCTTTGTAGATCGTTGCTCGGCGATTGCCCTGTTCCCGGCCCCGCAGCAGTGCCGGCTGCGCGCGCGGCATTGTAGTTATCGACCAGTTTTTGCAGGCCAGCGCGCAATTCATTCGGGGATGTGGTGGCGCTGGTCGTCTTGGCCAGCGCGCTTGCGCTCGACTGCACCTGGGCCAAGGTGGACTTGACCTGGCCCAAGGTCGAAATCTTCGCTTCCGTCGTCTGCAGCTGCTGGTCAAGGCGTGAAGCCGCCTGCTCAAACGCCTTGCGGGCGGAAGCCGATGGTTGTGTGACGGAGGATGTGGAGAGCAGTACGGACGCCCGTGCTGCATCGCTGATGCCGGAGATGTTCATGTCGACCTCACCATGCTGCATATTCACTATAGTCCCGGGAAGGGGGAGCGCAAGCATTCCTGTGCGGCGATGTGCTTCTTGTTGCGGTGTCGATCTTTTTCTCGATATGCTTTGCGAATGATCGTTTTGGCAGTTGGAGAAAAATGTGTCCGCTAAAAAGCACAAAAAGCAAATAGCCCGCACTGGGCGGGCTATTTGCTTGCATCTCTGGCTCCTCGACCTGGGCTCGAACCAGGGACCTACGGATTAACAGTCCGGCGCTCTACCGACTGAGCTATCGAGGAACAACGAAGCCAGCATTATAGAGACCTCCAGGGCAGTCGTCAACACGTTTTTGGAAAAAAATGGATAACGAAATCGTCTATCGGAAGACCCCCGCCGGCGACCAGGCGATGCGACAACGTAAACGCCTGATGCAGCGCAATTTGCGGATGGTCTTGATCCTCGTCGATGGCGTGTCCCCAGTGTCAGAGCTGGCGAAAAAAACGGGCGACGCGCAGCTAACGGCCAGTGCCTTGGGCGAACTGCTTCAAGGCGGATTCATCGAGCCCCTTCCAGCACGTGAGGTACTGACGAAGATCGACTCGCAAGTTCTGATCGGTGGAGAGAAGGAAAAAACAGTCACCCGTGTTGGCGACACTGCGCCAGAGCAACCTGTTCCGGTCGTCGCTTCATCAGGGGCTGCGTCGCCGCCCGAGGCTATCGAAGCGCGGCCGCGGACTTCATTCTTGAGCGGATTGTTGGGTAAAAAAAAGGGAGAAGATCACGGCGGGGCGGCGGGGTCAAAAACGTCCTCAACTCTTGCGCGTCAGCGGGAAAAGCAACCGGCAGGGGAGGCGCAGGGCGAGATGAAGGACAGCGAGATGAGCCTTTTCAGCACGTTCTCGCAGGAGCCCAAAGCGGTGCAAGCGCCTGGCAAGAAAATGCCGGCGCCAGCCCAAATCAAGCGGGATCGCTTGCAAGGAAAAATCGATCGGAGCGAGGCCTCCTTCGAGACGATCAGCATGCCGAAAGTGAGTGCTCGAAGCAAAGAAGCCCACAAGGCAGCAGTCGACAACTCGGATTTCAAGCAACGTCTCGAGCATTCGAAAAACCGCCTGAAAGGGCGTTGGTGGCTCGTGCCGCTGTTGTTGTGCCTCGTCCTTGGCGTCGGTTTTGCCCTTTTTTCCGTTGAACGTTACGTGCCTCAAATCGAGCAGAAGCTGCTTGCCGCCACTGGCAGCGAGGTTCGCGTGGAAGCCGTCGATGTAACCTTCAAGCCCCAGCCAGGGCTTGTTTTGAGGGGAGTGCACATTGGTAAGGGGCAAAGCGTTTTGCGCGCGGAGAACGTTCGTCTGGGTGCCTTTTCGGTGCTGCCCCTTTTGTTTTCCGACACTGCGCGAATTGATGTTTTGGAGGTGGCAGGCATCGATTTTGGGCATGAAAACTTTACTGCTCTGCCCGCGCTCCTGGCGTCGCTCTCGCGACCGGAGGGGCATGTGTCGGTTCGCCGTATCAATTTCGAACGCGTGAGTCTGTCCTTGTCCGGATTGCGCTTGGAAAACCTGGAGGGCGAGGCCGTGCCGGCAACGCCAGTGCAGGAGGTGCTCAAGCTCCGTTCGACGGACCGCAGCCTCAGCTTGACCCTTAAACCGGACGGGGGGCATGTTGCGTTGTCACTTGAGGCCTATGGGTGGCGCCCTGTTCCCGATGCGGGGGTACAGATTGATTCACTGAGCCTGACGGGCGTGGCCAAGCCACAAGACTTTAATGTGTCCGCCTTCGATGTGCGTGTGTTCAATGGTGCGTTTCGCGGACGTGGGGTGATCTCGGGCGGCGAGGCGTACCGCGTAT
>RRZT011569651.1_pt1 | contig 12014 bp, 19 predicted proteins | sample 2165551 | NCBI WGS metagenome assembly RRZT01 (sample SAMN10456910, study PRJNA506462) | wastewater metagenome | biome: wastewater; feature: sludge; material: wastewater sludge; isolation source: wastewater sludge with Escherichia coli K12::gfp cells carrying plasmid... | place: USA: Moscow, Idaho... | reverse complement strand
TAACCCATCAAGCTTTTGAGTTACCCCATCAACATGTATTTGACTTAATTTTGTTCCTACTTCGGCATAAAACTTCGCTACTTGATTAGAACCTAAATATAAAGTATCCGCTTTAAATCTTTTCCCGATTTTTGTTTGACCTTCTTTAATAACGTCTACTATTTTTTTATCTGCTACAGCCGAATAATTTACCATATGACCTTCAGGGGATTTTAAGTCTATTGTTTTTGTAGAAGTAACTCCATTTTCTTTTACTTTATATTGCAAAGTCGCATTTTGTAATGCTTTTGAAACTAAGATTTCATGAAATAGATTTGCTTTTTCTATAAGGCTAGTCATTTCATTTTTAAGAATTTTCATCACCTCTATTGCTTGTGTTTTTTCATCTCCAGATATTCCAGCGAGTATTTGAGAAGGACTAATTGATTTTTTTTCTCTTATTCTAGGAGCAATTACAGGTACAGTTTCATATCCAAGATAATCATTCGTATTCCCTTCATCATCCTTTCCTACAGGGATAACTTCACTATCCATAGCCTCATTTGCTAGCCTAATACTGAAATTATGTTCTTTTTCAACTATATGATTTAAAGGGTCATACAGCCCATGTCTGTTTTGTAAAAATCTTTGTTTTACTTCTTCTTGAGCTTGTCTTGCAAGTATTGTAAGAGCTCTTATTATTAAATACTTATCCATCTTCAATTCCTCCATATGTTATTAAATTTTATTTTTTTAAACCATTTGCAATATCTTCCATATCTATTTCTCCTGATCCTGGTTTTCTTTTTTTACCATTTTCAGATAAATCAATCTTTTCAAACCCTTTAAATACTTCTGTAAAGGCATCTACTAAGTCAACTTCTTTCCCTTCAGATAAATGAATAACTCCATCTTTCACTTGACCTTTTACGAATTTTTCAACTGTGCTTATAGTTGCTGGCGCTATCCCCTCAGCTAACCAAATTTCTTTTTGTTTTTCCAACTTATCTGCTTTGTTTTTTTCTGATAATTTTATCTTATCGTCTGCAAGCCTTTTATTTTCAGCTTCCAAATCTTCCATTCTTTTCTTTTCCTCTGCTGTCATTGGTGTTTCCTCCTCTGTTTTCTCTGTTTTTTCTTTTTTCTGTTCCTCTTTGGTTTGTGTTATTATTTCTATTTCTGATTCTTCAGAAAGTTGTATCTTTTGTACAAAAGGGTTTGCAGGTCTATTTGTAAGTGCTGCTCCCATAAGAGTCTCTTGAGGTTCCCCACCATTGATTTTATCAACATATGGTTCAAGTTCTACACTCATATAGTCATATTGCCCAAAACTTTCTTCATTAAGTATTACTCCTTCAATATAAAGTCCATCATTTTCATTAAAGTAAACTTTATCAATAGAAGCTGTTTTTGTATCATCCCAATGGTCTTTATTTACAAATATTTCATAACTAGGAATTTTAGCATTAAACCTATTGGCAATAGATAAAAGCCTGTCTCTTGTGAAGTCTAGCCAACCGTATCTATCATCATAAAATTTGCCTACAGGTAACAGGTTATATTTAAACCTGTTACCCTCAGAAAGCTGTATTTTCTTTTTATCTAATAAAACTCTCATAATTTTGACCTCTCAATATTGCTTCTTGCTCTTCTTAGCCATCCAAGAGAGAATACTTCATTGGCTTCTCTTTTTCTCATACAGTTTAAGTAATGCTCACCTTGAAGAATTGAAAGTAAAAGTATTGCTTCTTCATTATCATTTTTAGTTTTAATATCATTTATTTTATTTAAAGTTTTAGGTCCAATTTTTCCATCTACTTCTATATTGCTTGTAGTCATAAAGTTAACCATTTCTTGAAGCATTTTTGCAGCAACTCCAACTCCTGCATTAACTCCAATATCAAAAGCTATTTCAGCAATTACTTGATTATTAACAGAGTCAAGCTTAAGTTTATCCCAGTATTCCTTCTTATAAATTGCTTTTGCCATAGCAAGTGGCAATTCTTTCATTTTACCTTCATAACCATTCGCTTTCGCTACTGCTATTGTTATTCCCCAGTTAGTTTCACCACCTTTATCATTAGGATTATTAGTATATCCACCCTCATGTCCTAATGTTCTCTCTATTGCTGGTGCAAAATTTCCCATTCTTATCACCTACCCTTTAATTTTTTTTAACACTTTTCTTATTAAGAAAAAGGCTGATATAATTTCCCAAAAGTCATATTTTCCATTTCCATTTGTATCTAATTTTTGTTTTACTAAAGAGAAAAAGTCATCAATAGATAATCTTCCATCTCCATTTTTATCAAGTAAACTTTTAATACTTTTCTCTAAGTCCTCTCCACCCTTTTCTAACTCTAATTCAATTCCTTCTGCTACTGGTTTAAATACTGATTTAACCTTTTCCCATGTTTTACCCATTGCTATCATCTCCTATTTTATTTTTTTTTATAAAAAAACAGCCCAAGAAAATAGTCTTTTAAGACTCGATTTTCTCAGGCTGGTTCTTCCAATACTGATAATATATTTTATTTGATTGTCAATTTCGTTTTATGACGCTCTAAAGCTTTTCGAATTCCTTTCGAAAATGATTAAAAGCATTTCAATGATAAAATACTAACCTAGATATTTAATATGCGTTAAAATCGATTTTAGAGCTTAGGTATCTCTTCATTCAAAACATCATAAAATTCATTGTAACTTTGGATTGCTTCTTTAGGTGCTTTTTCAGTTAATTTATATACTCCCTCATCTTCATCATAATAATACCAACTATCATTTGTTAAAAAATATGGTCTCCCTAAATCCATTTACTATTCACCCTTTCTAAATATATTCTTAAAGCTTTGGCTAATATATTGGGTTCTCCTCCCTCCATGTTAGCAAAACATTCAGCGAAAAATTCTTGATTACTACTCTTTCCATAGTCAGAAATTAAAGTTACATAAGTCCTTTGATTAATTGATTTATCAATTTCATGAGCAATATTAATAATTTCTTTTCTTATTTCGCTAGCTTGTTTATCATACCATCTTTTAATTATAAGTCTTGCTTCTCTTTCGTTGTTTTGCCCCATAGCTTTTACTATAACTTTATAAAATTCATCAGATTTATTTTCCTTTATATTTTCTATTATAGTATTTTGGATAAAGTGGCCAAATTCATGATTAAGCGTATATGTACTTAATTTTTCTTTAGCTGTAGGCATTTTCCAATTATTCCCTATTTGTTCAATTTGCCCCTTTGTATACTCTTCAAAACTATCAAAATACTTTTGATTAAGCTCTATAATCTGTTCTGTAGAATTTATAGAACATCTTCCTATATAACTCCCTTTATCAACACTTTTAAATGTTAAAGGTTTCTCTTCCAAATATCTCTTAGCAATTGGATGTTTATTTATTAGATAATTTAATTGATTTACATTATCTACCATTAATTGTTTATCTATTTGTTTTAAAGATTCATCTATTTTTACATTTACTTTTTCAAACATAGGTAAAGAGTCTTCAAATTTATCAATTTTAATTATACTATCTCTTTCTTGTATAGCCAACTTTTCTTTTTCTCCACCATAAGCAAAGGCATTACCCCAAGAATCATCTGGTTTAGTTTCTTTTATACTCTTACTAGTAATCCATTCTGGTGAGCTTTTTCCACCATAGAGTTCTTCCCAATCCCATTTGTTTACATAACTCCATAATGACCTACAATTTACATGTAATGGTGGTGTATTCATATCTACTCTAGGGTCATCTATGGCAAGTACTTTTCCATTTCTACTTTGGCAAGTTGGACTTGTTTTAACATCCATTACCGCATTAAATCGAAGTCCTCTTACAATTCCACCATTTTTAAAGTTATCTCTTGCATTTTCTACCCTTCCGTAGTTAAAACATTTAGTAGTTTCAGTAGTAACTATCATATTAAGCCTTACCTTATTTTTAATATCAAGTTTTTCTTGTATATCTTTCATAATTTCAGCTCTTGTATAGCCACTTTCTTTAAATTTTTCCTTAAACATTTTTTCTACTTCACGGAGCTTACTTTCTTCAAAGTCACCTGCAAGTTTCAAAGAATAACTGTCCCAAAAATCACTTGCTCTATCTGTAACACTTTTAGTTTTTTTAGTATCACTTAGTGTAATTCGAAATCTTTTCGAAGCTCTTTCAGATAAATGTTTTTTTGTCATAAGTTCAATTTCAGTTTCACTACTTGCAATCCCTAATAGAGTAGCTTCCTCAAAAAGTTTTTTAAAAATCATTGAAAGTCCTTCTTTATTCTTTGAATTTAATGCCTTTCTTTCATATTTTTTAATGAGCTTATTTTGCTCTCTTAAGTACTCAGTTATTCTAAGCATCTTCATTATCCTCTTCAGGTGTTAATTCTACATCATCATTAATCTTTTCAAACCCAAACATCTCTCTTATTTTATCAAAGTCATCTACACTAATTATTCCCATATTTGCAAGTGTTGACATTGCATTAGCCAAAGTAGCAAGCATATTGGCATCTCTATTTATTGGATTTACAAAAGCCCCATAGTCTTCTACCTCACCTATATTATATTGAATAATTTTTCTTACCCATCTATCAAGTAGTACCTCTTTTATTTCAAGAGCTATCCAATCAGTTACATCTTCAAGTATATTTTCATTTACCTGTGAGTTGGCTGTAGTTCCTGTTTTTTCTCCAGCTGAAAAGTTTCCACCAAAGAAAAATAATCTATATGTAAGCTTATCTATATACTCCATAGCTGATTGTATTTCTTTGCTTCCTCCACCATCTAGCTTTATTGCTTCTATTTCAGTTTCTTTATCAGTAGTAATTGACTTTTTAAAGAAAAAATTTGATATTTTATCTTTTAAATCATCTGGATTATCTGTTTTTCCATGTATCACTGGACTTATAAAGCTTTCAATATATTGGCACCACATTTGAAAAAGTATTTCTTTTACCTCTACCAATTTATTGACTTTCTTAGCTTTACCTCTTTTCCTATGATAGAAAATAAGTTTTTCTCCTTGTATAATTTTCCCATTATACCTAAATATTTCTTTATCGAAATCATAACTACATTCACTAGTATCAAGAACTATAACTTTTTTAGTTCTCAGCTCGTTTTCTTCAATTTTCCAAACTATTTCAGCTCCTGCAAAACTCTGCATAAAAGCTTCCTCAACTAGTTCTTTAACTATAAAAGTTATTGAACCTTCCATTTTTTCAAAATTTCTTAATACAAGTTCTTGTATTTTAGGATCTTGATGTTGATAGTCTCCTATTTTTTTTGCTACTTTCATTGCAAGCATTTCAAGAGCCGTTTCGGCCGTTTCGTCTACTTTTGAAAATAATCCATTTATTTCTCTTTGCCAGTTGGAATAAGTAACAGCTACTTGTTTATTCATTTCTTCTTTTTTTATAGCTTTATCTTTCTTAAAATAATCAAATAAACCCATTACTATCTCCCCCCCATAAAGCTTTTTGCTCGTCCTAGTACTTTGTTTATATAATTTGTTTTCTCTTCTACTATTGCTTTACTATTAGATTTTTTAGTTACCATCACTAAGCCATGCACAGCATCTACCCCATCATCATGGTTTTTTGGATAATTTAAGAATTGTTCTATTAATATTGTCATGTCGTTAGTAGCTTTAAACCCTCCAAGAGTTTTTTTAGCATTAAACTTAATAGTTCCATTTTGAGTAAGAGGTACAAGACTTTTTATTCTTGTATCTTTAGAGCCTCTAGGACTATACCCTTTTATAGATAGATATTTTCCCAGAGCCTTACTTTTATCATCTATCCAATTTTTCAAAACTTCTTGAAATGCTACAAATTCCACACCCATATAATCAAGATTGTGTCTTTCATATATGTTAAAAATATTATTAACAGTTGTATCTATATTTACTTTTCTCATTATTGCATCTTCAATATAGATGGTTCCACTCTCTCCTCTATATCCAATTACTATTGCTGGATAGTCTGCCTTTTTGCTTTTACCCAAACTTGGGTCAATATATCCAACTTTAGCAACTATTTTTTCGCTTATTTCTTTATAAAAATGCAACTCCTCTAGTTTAAAGTCCTGATTTTCAGAATCAAGTGGATTATTCATGTACTCTTGTTGAAAAGCCTGCTCTCCTATATTTTCTCTTATTTTCATAAGTTGACTTACAGGAAACCTTTCCTCCCAAAGACTTTTATTATCTGTTATCGCCTTAAAAATTTTTCCATTATGACTATCTATAAGATTTTTTAATAAGCTATCAAAATGTAAGATTGTTCCTACAATAAATATTTTCCCATCTTTAGGGTGTATTGCAGGATACAAGGCTCTTAAGAACCAGTTAAGAAGCTTTTTTCTTCTCGCTGGGTTTTCAACTGCTTCATCATTTTCAAGGTCATCACAGATAACAAGCTTTGGCCTATGTTGATTATACTTTAATCCCCTTGGCTTTTGTCCAGAACCAAGAGCTTGAATCCTAATTTTACTATTAATCTCAAATCTATCATCGCTACCTTTAGTATTAAATTTCCCAAAATCATTAATAATTCTAGGATTATTTTCAAGCTCTATTTTAATTCTGCCTGTTTGTTCTTCTGCTTGGTCTTTAGTATCCATGACAATTGGAATTATTCCTTCATGTCCTTTTATTATTTCCCACATAGTATAAGCAAAGGTCACTATAGTGCTTTTAGCAAATCCTCTTGGCGCTGCTACAGGTATAATTTCTTGCTTTTTTTCTATTTCTTTTATAAGGTCTCTATGAAAATTAGGAGTTCCTTCTTCAGCATAATGTGGAAAATATGTATTGAAAAAATAGAAAAAGTCTTTTTTACTTTTTTCAATTCTTTCTTTTTGAGCCTCTTTCGAATCATTTTCGAAAAGACTAACTTCCTCAAGAAGTGAAAGTATCTCATCCTTTAACTTACTATATTGTTTTTTAGTAGTCTTAACTGCCATACTCTCCCCCCTTTTTTTATTCTACCAACTCTAATTCAGATTCTAAACAATCACATTCTCCTTCTTTTGGTATAACAACAACATATTTACCTTCTCCCGTGAAATTGTGGTAATTTCTTATGATACCGATTTTTCCAATATAAAATTTATGATTGCAATCATTTATTTTAACTTTGTTATCCCATTTGAATTTTAAATTATCGTAAACATCTAAACCATTAATTTTTTATAGTGTTTCTTCTTCTATGTTCAATCTTGATTCTAAACCTTCTATCTCTTCTCTAAAAAAATCATTTTGCATTAATAAAATTCCGTAAAAGTTTTTTAATTCTAATTCTGCTTTTTCTATTCTTTTTGAGTCGTCAGTTTTAATACTCTCTTTCAATTCTTCTAACCATTGAATAAAATCCTCCATACTCTCCCCCTTAAATTAATTAGTAGTTAGTAACGAGTAATTAGTAATAAAATGAATCTTTTTTAAATTCCTAACTCCTAATTACTAATTTTTAATTGTCTTCACTAACACCATTCCGTATCAGTTTTTCTAACTGCACTATTAGTGATAATTCCATTTTTTATAGTAAATTCTACTACCCCATACTCTCCATCTTGCAGGATTGAACTTACACATTTAGTAGCTTTTTCTAATTGTTCTTTTCTTAATTCTTCAGTATTTTTTTTAACTTTATCACTCATTATTTTCCTCCAATAAAATAACCAACCAAAGCAATTATCCCTGTAGCCAGTAATGATGTAAGAAGCCCTACAAACCATTTCCCAATATTTTCTATACTCTTTAATCTCCCACCAATTTCAGCAAGGCTTATTGCAAAATTATTTAAGCTACTTCCAAAAGCTTCATCAGTTCTTTCAAGTTTACCTACTTTACATTCTACATTTTCTACTCTATTTTCAAGGGTTCCCACTCTTTCTTCTAAGCCTTTCATTTTCCATACTCCTCCTCTAAGTGCTCCAATAACCTCGGCACTATGTTTTTCCAATTTTCGAGGTAGTTTGGATATTCGTCTCTTATTAATTCTGTTGCTTTTTTTATTACATCTGCTGATACGCCTAAATAATCTACATCTTTTTCAAGTGATTTTATAGCTTTAACGATTTTTAATACACTATCTGCTGTCCCTGCATTTTGAAGTTTCAAAGGATTTTCTGCTATGTCTACAATCATTTCTTTATATGCTCCAAGTAACATTTCACTTAAAGCTTCCACACTAAAATTAGCTATTCTTTTATCTTTTTCAAATCCTAACTCTTCTTTACTTATCCATCTATACACAGTTCCAATACTTAGTTCTAACTCTTCAGCAATTTCAGAAGGTTTTTTACCTTTTATGTATAAATCTTTAGCTCTTTTTTGGTCTGGTGACATTTTAAACCTCCTTCAATTTCTTTTGAATTCAAGCAAAGATGAGTAATCTCATTGCCTAATAATTTTCCAAGTGCTATTCCTAATTTCCCCATATCTTCCATATTAATACTTAATTCATCAATAGTTCCGAGAAAATCGTTAAGCTCATTTTCATCTATCCAATGCAAACTCATCTTTGCCTCCCATCTTCATTTTTAACCTTTATATCAGGACTTACCTGTCATTTAAGAAATAAAGGTATTGACATCACTGTATTTTCACTTCTATTATCCCCTAAAACCTATGTCAAATTCGGGAAAAAAGACAAATAAAAAAGAGATTAAATAAATAATCTCTTCCATAGCTATTAACTATTATTTCTTAACTATTCACTAAAACAATGTCTGTAATTGCATTTTCTGAACCTCATATTTACTCCATAATCTAGTATTTTCTTCAAAAAGTTCTATACTTTCCCTACTTACACTCCAAGTAGCATACTCAGAACCATCACCTTTTTCACATCTCCCTCCAAGTCTTCCATCTTGAAGCATTCTATATATAGTTTTCACAGATTTATTAAGTCGCCTAGCTGTAGCTTCCACAGAAATAAATTCACTCTTTTTTACCATTGCTAACTCCCTTAAGTCCTTCTATAACTTTATTTGCTTCTGATTTATTAAGTGTTTCTATTGCTTTATGTTCTCCAAGTTGTCTATTAACAAAGCCGTTTATTCTTTCTCTATTCCATTTAAGTAAATTACACATTTTCCTTATTTTCTTGTACTGTGCCTCACTAAGTTCACCAGTAATTCTTATAAATCCTAATTTATTTTCAAATAACTTAATCAATTCTTTAAATTGGAAAGGTGTTAGATTCTTGCTACTATCTACTTTAAAATTATTTTTTAGAAGGGTTCTATAATCCTCTTCACTCATCTCTATTTGATTTCTTGCAATATGTATCAATGCTAATTGCTTTTGATTTAACATAACTAACACCCCCTAAAATGGATTATCCCCTAAATTTTTTAAAACGGCAATGTTTTTTTGTAATAAAAAAATCCTTCATAAAAGAAGGATTATTTAACAATAAATTCATCTGTTCTTACTTCATTATTATCAATCACTAAAGTCATTTTCCAAGCACCTTTTTCTTTTTCCAAATCACTAACATAATTATAATTCCAATACCAGTTTTGTATAGGCTCACTATTGTTAGTAATTATAAAATCTAAAGGAATATTTTCAGACTTAATTTTACCTGAAGGACTACATAAAATATAATTTACTTTATATTTTTTTGGCTTTATATTAATAAATGTATATACAAATGTTATGCTTTCATCTTTTTCCTCAATGTAATTCTGTTCTTTTTCTATACTAAATAAACTGTCTTTAGTTGGAATTCCTATTTCTACAATTGATTTAATACCTTCATCATTTATTCCCTGCATAGATGATGATTTCATTATTTGATTTAACATTGATATAGTTAGCTCATTTGAAAAACTATTTAAAACATTACTAGTCTCTTTTGATAATTTAATTGAGTAGAAAGCACCGTCATCATAGTATGATTCAAGTTGATTTAATTCAATACTGTCAACATTTCTCTCTAAGTAAATTGCTTTTTCTAAAATCAGTATAACTTCTTCAAAATCTAAATTTGAGAGTCTGTAATATTTATCAAGTGAAGAAATATCTTCAGCATATTTATTTAGAACATTGAAATAAACCTTTCTTAAATCTTTCTCCATTTTTTTATCAATTACCCCTTTAAATTTATCCATAATAGCTTCTTCAGAAATAGCTTGGTGAAATGTATTATATATATTCTTATTAGACTCTTTGATTTTTTTAATCCCAATTAGTAAATTTTCTTCTTTTTCTAAACAAAATAGTGAAAAACTTATAACAATAAAAAAAATCAAAAATTTTATTTTTTTCATATATCTCCTCCAATTTAAATATTTAATTCTAGTCTACTTTATAAGGTTTCCTTTGTCAATAAAAAAAGGAGTTTTCACTCCTTTAATCTTCTACCCCACCAAATCCTTAAAATAAAAACATATTCCCTCACAGTAAACATTCCCATCTTCAATTATATTAAATTTCTCATAAGGAATATTAGTTTCATACTTAAACATTGGATATTCTTTATAATCTGCTATAACACTTATACTTTTTAAGCCATTAGGTTTTGCTATATCATTAAGTTCTTCTGTGTCATAAGCATTATTGAGGATTTTGCCTTCTTCATCAAAATATATTACAGAGCCTTCATACACACCAACTTCATCATAAACAGCTCCATAAAACTCTGCTAAATCGTCACTAGCCCCAAACAACACTACTATTCCAAGTTCTTTAAGCATAAATTCTTCCTGTTCACTCATTTCTTCTCTATAGGCTCTTCCATTAAGTAAATCTGCAATTTCTTTAAGTTTACTCATTTTCAACACCAACTTTCTTTTTAACTAAAGCTTTTTGTTTTTTATATTTTACTTCCATTTTATTATGAAGTTTATGTTTTCCTAATTCTTTTATTCTTACAAGTTCATCTTTAAAATTAGATAAATAAACGGTACATTCCCTATAATTCTTATTTATTATTTCTTTATTTTTAAGTAATTTCATCATAAAATCCCTCTCAATATATTGATAATTGAAATAATTAACCCTGTTAATCCTATTAATCCAATAATTACTATATATTTAGCAATTGTATTTAAATCTCTGTCATAAAATTTAATCCATTTATCTATCTTAATACTAACCAAATTAACTTTATTATCAACAATTTCTATTTTTCTATATTTTCTTCTTTTTCTGCTTCTCATTCTTGCCCTCCTATTCATTAAATCCCTTCTCCTAATTCTAGGAGAAGGTTTTTCCTCAATATTAATTATTAATTCTTACCTATTCACTATTAATCACCCTTATAGGGTGCTGAACTTACACTAAGTGGCATACTAACCTTTTTCCCATTCTCATCTTTATAACTTATGTCTATAAAGTAGCAACTCTTTTGAGGCTTATAAGCTTTTTCAATTATTTCTACAGCCTCATTAAGTTCTTCATTGTTTATATCCGTTGCTATATTCCTTAGTTCTAAGACGCGCTTGGCGTTTAAATTACCATTTTTATCCTCTTTCAGCATATTTGAAATAATTTTTTTAATATTTTGATTATTAGCTCCATTTACTTCTGAAAATACCCAGTTCTTTACTTTTTCTATCCCTGCATGTACTGTATCATCAAAGGCATCTGTTACCCTATATCCAAGTGTTACTGATTCCCCATTGTCTGACGTAAATGTGTGACTTCTTTGGTTATCTTTCACATTAAAAAGTTCTTCTTTAATTCCTATCAAGCTTCTAAATTTATCAAAAGTTTCTTTTTTAAACTCTACTTGTACCTTTAGTACTATTTCAGCATCACTAATTACTTCTTTTACAATTTCATTAGTCATTTCTTTAAGATTTTTTAGCTCTTCATTTCTCTTTTGTTTTTTTTCTCTTTCCTCTTTCTTCATTTGTTCAAGCAACTCTTTCTTTTGTTCTTCAGATAAGCTTTCTAAATTTATAGTCATTTTCTATACCTCTTTTCTTTAATTTTTCAATTGCACTACATTTTATTTGCCTTACTCTTTCTTTTGAAATTTTTAGTACTTTTCCTATTTCTGTTAATGTATTT
>RRZT010586925.1_pt1 | contig 12014 bp, 11 predicted proteins | sample 2165551 | NCBI WGS metagenome assembly RRZT01 (sample SAMN10456910, study PRJNA506462) | wastewater metagenome | biome: wastewater; feature: sludge; material: wastewater sludge; isolation source: wastewater sludge with Escherichia coli K12::gfp cells carrying plasmid... | place: USA: Moscow, Idaho... | reverse complement strand
TTTCCTAAAGCAAATGCAATTGAAGCAATTACTGTATCTCCAGCACCAGTTACATCATAAACTTCTCTTGCAACTGTTGGTTTAATAATTAGTTCATCATCAAAAATTGCAATACCTTGTTCACTCAAAGTTATTAGAGAAACTTCTAAGTTACATTGCGTTTTTAAACTTTTTAAAGCTTCAATTAAAGAACTTTCATCTTTTATATCAATATTTGTGGCTTCCATAGCCTCTTTTTTATTTGGAGTTAGAGTATATGAACCTTTATATTTACTATAATCTTTTCCTTTTGGGTCAACTAAAACTTTTACATTGTTTTTATTTGCAATTTTTATAATATCTTTTGTTAAATTTGTAGTTAAAACACCTTTTCCGTAATCAGATAAAATTATTGAACTATATTTATTTATATTTTTTTCTAAAGTTTGAATAATTTGTTTATAGCTATTTTCATTTATGTCATCGATACTTTCCATGTCATATCTTAGAACTTGTTGTTGAGATGCTATAAGACGGCTTTTTTTAGAAGTTTTTCTGTCGTTTTCAACTACTAAATTTGAAGTTGAAACATTTATATTTTTTAATAAACTTTTTAATTCATTTGCAACATTGTCATTTCCAATTACACTTATTACATCAACATTACTTCCAAGTGCAACTAAATTATTTATTACATTCCCAGCTCCACCTAAAACAGAGCTTTCTTTTTTTACATTTACAACTTGGACAGGAGCTTCAGGTGAGATTCTATCGCAACTTCCCCATAAATAGTGATCTATCATAAGATCGCCAATAACAAGAATATTTGTTTTTTTATTTAATTTCATTTTACCTCTTCAGTAAATAATCTTTTAATTTCTGGGATATAAGCTTTTATCCCATCTTCTAAACTAAATTGAGGTTCATAATCTAAGAATTTTTTAGTTGTTAAAATATTTGCTTCAGTGAAAAATTGGTAAGAGCCAATATAAGGATTTGGTATATAATCTTTACCATTGTTTATTTCAAGCTCTTTTTGCAATATACTTACAATATCTTCAAAACTTCTAGCACATCCTGTTCCTACATTATATACACCTGATTTTTTAGGTTTGCAAGCTTTGATATTTGCTTGAATGATATCTTCAATATATATGAAATCTCTTAATATCTTATCACTTCCTTCAAAAAGTTTTGGAGTAAGTCCTTTTAAAATTTGATGACCAAATTGAACTACCATTGATGCTGTTTTATTTTTAAAATATTCTTTTGGACCATAAACATTAAAATATTTTAATCCAACTATAGAAATTGGTAAATCTTTTTTTAAATATTCGTAAGTAATATTATCCATCATAACTTTTGAAAAACCATAAACATTATTTGGTTTTTCAAAACCAACTTCAAACCTATCACTATCTCCATATGTTGCAGCACTTGAAGCGTAAATCATATTTGCTCTATGTTTAATCGCAATTTTTAATAAATCTTCATAAGCATTAACATTTGTTTTAATCATAATGTCTTGTTCTATTGCAGTTGTATCAGAAATTGCTGCTTGATGAAAAATGTAGTCAAATCTATAATTATTTTCTAAAGATTTTAACAATTTCTTATCATTTATATCTCCGCTAATAACAACTCCATTAAATCCTATTAAGTTTTTGAAATGACCAAAACTTTTTAAGTTTCCATTTGAAAAAGTTTCACCACTTCTAAAACAATCTAAAACCACCACTTTTGATTCAGGGTAATTTTTTTGAAAATAAAAAGCCAAATTTGAACCTATAAATCCAGCACCACCAGTTATTAAAATCGTTTTTTTATTAAAATTTATATTGCTATATTTCATATTTTCCTACTTTTATTAAATATTTTAAACTATCTTTTAAGTTTTTTGCCGTAAAAAACTCATCACTTTTCTGTTCTTCATTACTTATTAAAATTTTATTCTTTATTTTACCATTTTTTGCACATTCTATGTCACTTGGTTTATCACCAATAAGCCAAGAATTTTCTAAATCTATTGAAAAATCGTTTAAAGATTGTAAAATCATTCCTTCTTTTGGCTTTCTGCAAAAGCAATTTTCATCTGGACTATGAGGACAAAAATAAACTTTTAAAATATCAATACCTTGTTTCTTAAACTCATTTAGCATGTAGCTTGTTAAAGTGTTGAATTCTTTTTTTGTGTAGTATCCTCTTCCAATACCAGATTGATTTGTAACAATAATTATTTCATAACCCATAGTTAAAAATGCTTTACAAGCTTCAAAAACACCATTAATAAATCTAAAATCATCGCTTTTATAAACATAACCAAAATCTTTATTTATAACTCCATCTCTATCAAGATAGATTATCTTCTTTTGCATTCTAAAAATCCTTTATTTGTTCAGTTATATATTAACATAAAGCTCTTTTAACTATAATAATGTTCTTGAAAAAATGAAATAAAGAGATTATATGAAGCAAAAAACGATATATTTTAAAACAGAAAATAGTTTAATAAATAGTATAAAAAAAAGTGAAGATATAAAAATTTTAAAGAAACCAACCGGTTTATTTAAGCTTTTTTCTAAAAAAAATTATGCTGACATATATTTTCATACTGGAAATTTAGATGAAGATTCTATAGAAGAAATTAAAAATTCAAAAATTACTATAGCAAATTCTTTTTCATTTATGAATTTAATTTTAAAAAAAACAAATATTGACCATAAAAAAGTTAAAGTTATTTATCCTAGTGTAAATATGGTTTATAAGGAACCTAAATTACTAAAAAAAGATTTTCTCGAAAGATTTTCTCTTCCTATAAATACGAAATTGATATTTTTTACAGCAAATAATTTTAAAAATAGTGGAATAAAAGAGTTTCTAGATATTGTTTCAAATTTGAGTTTTATGGATTTTAGTGTAATCATTGCTGGAAGTAAACAGCAATTAGCAGCTTTAGATTTTACTTTGACTAAATATCAAAAGTTAGAAAATAAAATTATAAAAATAGATGTAGCAAAACATAATGTTGATGAATTGTATTTAATAAGTGATATATTTTTACTTCCTACACATAATAAAAACATTGCTTCATCTGTTATTAAAGCGATGTTTTGTGAATGTGTTGTTTTCACAACAATGAATAATGATGCAAAAGAGATAATAGATGTATATGCAACAATGGAACAACCTAGTGATCCTAGCACTCCGTTTAAAATAGATGCTATATTATTTGATGAAAAAGAGATGAATAGTATAAAAAAACAAAATAGAGAAATAGCAATTGAAATGAGCTTAGATAAAAATATTGAAAAATTTAATGACATTTTGTTAAATATTTAAATATAACTTAAGATATTTTAGATACAATACCCGAATATTTTTCACTATAAAAAAGGAAGACAAATGTCAAGAAAATGTGCAATTTCTGGAAAAGGACCAATGGTTGGAAACAACGTAAGTCACGCTAAAAACAGAACAAGAAGAAGATTTTTACCAAATATTAGAACGGTAAGAGTTACATTAGAAGATGGAACAACAACTAAATTAAGAATTTCTGCAAAAGAGTTAAGAACTCTTAAAAAACACTCATAATTAAGCACATAAAGTGCTTATATGAGCTTCTTTACGGGCTTTAAAAAAACTTTCGGCTGGGAGATTAGAACAGCCAAACCTCAATATGATTTAGACCCATTAATTTATTCAAAATTAAAACCTTTACGATTACCTTTAATTCTTTTACAACTACTAATGATGATTGGAACATTAGGATATGTATATCTTGAAAATTATACAATTATGCAAGGAATTTTCCAGGCTGCTTATACTTTAACCAATACAGGTTTTGGAGCATTAAACGAATCAAATTTTAAAAATGAAACAATTATTTTTACTGTATTTTTGATGATCGCTGGCTTCTCAGGTCTAATTTTTGCAGTGGGTATTGTAATTGACGTATTTACTAATGGTAATTTAAGAGAACTTTTAAGGGAGAGAAGAATGCTTTTCAAAATAGCAAGGTTAAGAAAGCACTTTGTTTTGTTTTATCACAACGAATATACAGCACAAGTTGCTAGACAGTTTAGAGAAAATCATATACCATTTGTTGTTGTTGATCCTAGTGATAATATTGATGAAATTGCAAAAGAAAATGGTTATCCATATTTTGTAAAAGAAGAACCATATAAAGAGATTGCATTTTTAAAATCACACTTAAGTTCTGCAAAAGGTGCGATATCATTATCAAAAAATATTTCAGATAATATTACTTTAATAGCATCTGTAAGGCTTTACGAAAAAGAACTTGAAAGAGCACCTTTTTTGATAATATCTAATGCTGAAACTTTAAATGAGAAAATAAGATTAAAAAAATTAGGTGCGGATAAAGTTGTTGCTACTCCTTCTTTGATGGCAAAAAGAGTAAGCGCTATGGCTATTAGACCTGATATGGAAAATATTTTAGATGAATTCTTATATAAAAAAGATAGTCCAATTGCCATGGAAGACATTTTTATAAAAGATGGTGCATGGATTATTGGTAAAAGTTTAAGAGATTTGGATTTAAGAGAAACTTTAAAAATTTCAGTTATTGGGGTTACTGAGGAGAATGGTTTTTTTACTCAGTTGCCAAAAGGGGATAAAGTAATAAATAAAAACTCAAAACTTTTAATAGTTGGTTCAGAAAAAGGGCTAATTAGAGCAAAAAGAGTTCTAAATTTAATTAATCAACCAAAGGAGATATAAATAATGTTTACAATTTTACCAATAAAAGGTTTTATAGATCAAATAGATGGATTTTATTGTGATGGAATTCATGCTGGTCTTAAACCAAATGGGAATAATGACTTAGGATTTATTTATACTAAAGAAGCATGTACAGTTGCAGCAATTTTTACTGAAAATAAATTTCAAGCAGCTCCTTTAAGACATTTTTTAGCATATGAAGAAGGATTTAAAACAAATTTTGTTTTGATAAACTCAAAAAATGCAAATGCATTAACTGGTAGAAAAGGTATAGAGTCGATAAATACATTATTTTCACAACTTGATTTTGATTTAATAAATCCAGTTATGAGTAGTACAGGAGTTATTGGGAATCCTTTACCAATTGAAAAATTAGTTGTAGGAGCTAAAAGATTTGATTTAACAGCTAAAAATGGAGAAAATTTATCTCGTGCTATTATGACAACAGATGCATATCCTAAAACTTGCATGTACGAAGTAAAACTTGAAGATGGTAGTTCCTTTAAAATTGGGGCTGTTGCAAAAGGTGCTGGGATGATAAATCCTAATTTAGCAACTATGTTATGCTTTATTTGTACAGATGCTGCTGCGCCTTATTCAGATATAAAAGAAGCTTTAAATACAAATAAAGAGACTACTTTTAATGCTATTTCAGTTGATGGGGATACATCAACAAATGATACAGTTATGGTTTTAGCAAATGGGAAATCAAATGCTTATAATAAAGAAGCTTTTATTGAAGCTTTAAGACTTGTAATGTTTGATATGGCTATGTTAATGGTTGCAGATGGTGAAGGTGCGAAAAAAGTTGCCGCTTTTGAAGTAAAAAATGCTTTAACAAAAGAAGATGCTATAAAAGCTGCAAAAGCTTTATCAAACTCTCTTTTAGTAAAAACAGCTCTTTTTGGTGAAGATCCAAATTTTGGAAGAATAGCATCTACAATTGGAGCATCTCAAATAGCTTGTGATGACGAAAAATTAGTAATTTCTTATAATGATGTTGTAGTTTTTAATAAAGGTGAAATTTGTTTTGATGCAAATATTGAAGCAAAAGCAGCAGATGTTTTGAAAAAAGATAAATATAAAATTATTTGTGATATCGGTCTAGGAGAAGAAAGTTTTACGGCTTATGGATGTGATTTAGGGTATAAGTATGTAGAAATAAACGCGGATTATAGAAGTTAATTTTAAGAACTTTTTATATATAATCTTGAAAATTTAAATTTTAACCAAGGATAGATAATGCTTCACGAACATAGAGATGCAATCGCTGAATTAAGACAAAAAGATGCTCATTTTGCTAGAGTTTTTGATAGACACAATGACTTAGATCACGAAATCACTAACTTAGAAAATGCTCATGCTGATCAATTTACGATTGAAACTAAGAAAAAAGAGAAATTAAAATTAAAAGATGAAATTTACTCTATGATAGTAAAATATAAAGCTGAAAAATAATCTCAAAAGCTTTCAAATTAAAGGGCTAGAAGTATAACTTCTAGCCCTTTTTTTGTTAATATACAATTTAAAATTATAATAACAACTATTACTAAGCCAACTTTGGATAAAATCTCTCTAATTTTATTTAACAAAGGCCTTTTTTTATGGAAAACCTTTTCGAAAATCAAGACATTATAAATGTAAATATTGAAGATAGTGTAAAAGCTTCATATTTAGATTACTCAATGAGTGTTATTATTGGTAGAGCATTACCAGATGCTAAAGATGGACTAAAACCAGTACACCGAAGAATCTTATATGCGATGCATGATTTAAACGTTACTAGTAAGGCTGCTTATAAGAAGTCAGCAAGGATAGTTGGAGATGTTATTGGAAAGTACCATCCACATGGTGATAGTTCTGTTTATGATGCTTTAGTTAGAATGGCTCAAAGTTTTTCAATGAGAGCACCTCTTGTAGATGGTCAAGGTAACTTTGGATCAGTTGATGGTGATAATGCTGCTGCTATGAGATATACAGAAGCAAGAATGACTAGAATTGCTGAAGAAGTTTTAAGGGATTTAGATAAAGATACTGTAAACTTTGTTCCAAACTATGATGATACAATGAAAGAACCAGCCGTTCTTCCTACAAGAGTTCCTACGCTTTTATTAAATGGTAGTGAAGGAATTGCAGTTGGTATGGCAACAAAAATTCCTCCGCACAATCTAGGGGAACTTTTAGATGCAATTTTGCATTTAATTGATAATCCTAGTGCTGAAGCCCTTGATTTGATGGAATTTATTCAAGGTCCAGATTTCCCAACTGGTGGGACAATCTTTGGTAGAAGAGGTATTATTGATGCTTATACAACTGGAAGAGGGCGTGTAAGAATCAGAGCAAAACATCACATAGAAACTAAAGCAAAAAAAGAAATAATTGTAATTGATGAACTTCCTTATCAAGTAAATAAAGCTAGATTAATTGAGCTTATTGCAAACTTAGCAAAAGATAAACAAATAGAAGGAATTTCTGAAGTTAGAGATGAATCAGATAGAGAAGGTATTAGAGTTGTAATTGAGCTTAAAAAAGAAGCTATGGCAGAAATAGTTCTAAATAATCTTTATAAATCAACTCCTATGGAAACAACATTTGGAATTATATTACTTGCTGTTTATAATAAAGAACCAAAAGTATTTAATCTTCCAGAAATTTTAAATATTTTTTTATCTCACAGAAAAACTGTAATTATTAGAAGAACAATTTTTGATTTAGAGAAAGCAAAAGCAAGAGCACATATTTTAGAGGGTCTAAAAATTGCTGTTGACAATATTGATGAAGTTGTAAAAATAATAAGATCTAGTTCAAATGATGCCGATGCAAAAGAGAGATTAGAAGTAAGATTTAATTTAAGTCATATTCAATCACAAGCTATTTTAGATATGAGACTTGGAAGATTAACAGGTCTTCAAAGAGATAAGCTTGATGCTGAATATAATGAATTAATGATTTTAATAGCTGAACTAGAAGCAATTTTAAGAAGTGAAGAAAAATTAAATGAAATTATAAAAGAAGAATTAACTGAAATAAAAGAGAAGTTTTCAAATCCAAGACGTACAGAGATTGAAGATTCTTATGATGAGATAGATGTTGAAGATTTAATACCAAATGAGCCTATGGTTGTTACAATTACTCATAATGGTTATGTAAAAAGAGTACCTATAAAAGCTTATGAAAAACAAAAAAGAGGTGGAAAAGGTAAAGTTGCCGTAACAACTCATGATGATGACTTTATTGAAAGATTCTTTGTAAGTAATACTCATGATACCTTAATGTTTGTTACAAATATGGGGCAATTATATTGGTTAAAAGTTTATAAAATTCCAGAAGGAAGTAGAATTGCTAAAGGAAAAGCTGTTGTAAATTTAATCAATTTAAGACCTGATGAAAAAATTATGGAAATTATTCCAACACCTGACTTTGATGAATCTAAATCTTTAGTATTCTTTACAAGAAATGGTATTATAAAAAGAACATCATTAAATGAGTTCTCAAATATTAGAAGTAATGGTGTAAGAGCAATTGTTCTTGATGATGCAGATGAAATTGTTACTGCAAAAATTGCTGATATACAAACTCAATATATAATGATATTTACAAGTCTTGGTCAATGTATTAGATTTGAACTTGATAAAACAAGAGACCAAGGAAGAAGTACAAGAGGTGTTAGAGGTATTAAATTTAAAATTGATACAGATTTTGTTGTAGATGCAGATGTTATTAATAGTGAAGAACAAGAGATTTTAACAGTTTCTGAAAAAGGGATTGGAAAAAGAACAACTGTTGAAGAATATAGATTAACAAATAGAGCAGGTTCTGGGGTAATTGCTATGAAATTATCTCCAAAAACTGGAAATATTGTTGGTGAAGTTCTGGTTGATGATACTCAAGATTTAATGCTTTTAACTTCGATTGGAAAAATGATTAGAGTTGATATGCAAACAATTAGAAAAGCTGGAAGAAATACTTCTGGAGTAATTATTGTAAATGTAGATAAAGATGATAAAGTTGTATCGATTGCAAAATGTCCAAAAGAAGATGAAGAGATAGAACTTGATGAAAATGGAAATGTGATTAGATATAACGAAGATGGTGAAATAATTGAACATGAAGAAAAAGATTCAAATCTTTTAAGTTTATTAGATAATAATGAAAATTTAGAAAATAATGAGGAAGAATAATTATGAGAAAATTTAATGTTGCTGTTGTTGGTGCTACAGGTGCTGTTGGAGAAGAAGTATTTAGAGTTATGGAAGAGTTAAATTTTCCAGTTAATAAAGTAGTACCACTGGCAAGTGCTAGAAGTGCTGGAAGTACAATAGAATTTAGAAATAAAGATGTTGTAGTTTTAGAATTAACACCTAAAGTTTTTGAAGAGCAAGAAGTAGAAATAGCATTCTTCTGTGCTGGAGGAAGTGTATCTGCTGAGTTTGCAAAATACGCAGTTGAAGCAGGGGCTGTTGTAATTGATAATACAAGTCACTTTAGAATGGATCCAAAAGTTCCACTAGTTGTTCCTGAAGTTAATCCTCAAGATATAAAACTTTGGAGAGAAACTGGAATTATTGCAAATCCAAATTGTTCTACAATTCAAATGGTTCAAAGTTTAAAACCACTAGATGAGTTATATGGAATAAAAAGAGTTGATGTATCAACATATCAAGCTGTTTCAGGTGCTGGAAAATCTGGTATGGAAGAGTTAGTTAAACAAATGCAAGATTTCTTTGCATTTAGATTAGATGAAACAGAAATAAAAGCGTTTGCACACCAAATAGCTTTAAATGTAATTCCTCAAATTGATGTTGCGATGGAGAATGGATTTACTAAAGAAGAAATGAAAATGGTAAATGAAACTCAAAAAATTATGCACAAAAATTTTCAAGTTGCAGCAACTTGTGTAAGAGTACCTGTATTAAGATCTCATAGTGAATCACTAACTGTTACATTTAATGATTGTGTTGACGTTGATGTCGATGAAGTTAGAAATGTTTTAGAAAACTTTGAGAACGTAAAAGTAATTGATGATTTACCAAATAAAAAGTACCCAATGCCAATAATTTCAACAGATACTGATTATACATATGTTGGAAGAATTAGAAAAGATGTTTATGCATCAAATGTAGTTCATTACTTCAATGTTGCTGATCAAGTAAGAGTTGGAGCTGCTACAAATGCAGTTAGAATTGGTTTAAAATGGATTGAGTTAGAAAGCGATATTTAAATGTTCGAAAAACTTTTTGAAAATGCCCTTTGGAAAAGCAGATTTATTGTAATTCTTGCAGTAATTTTTGGCTTTTTGGGATCTGTGATTTTATTTATTGTTGCAAGTGTTGATGTAATTAATGTAGCAAAATTTATTTTTACAACATTTATTGAAGGAACTCATCCAGAACATTTTCATGAAGATATAGTTGCAGGAATTATTGGGGCAGTTGATTTATATTTAATAGCAGTTGTTTTATTAATATTTTCTTTTGGAGTTTATGAGTTATTTATATCAAAAATTGATGCTGCTTGTACTCCAGAAGAGTGTAATTCAATCTTAAATATTAGTTCACTAGATCAATTAAAAGATAAAATAGCAAAAGTAATTATAATGGTGTTGGTGGTAAATTATTTTCAAAGAGTTTTACATACAAAGTATGAAACGCCATTAGAATTGTTGTATTTTGCGTTAGCTATTGTTGCATTAGCTGTTGGACTTTACTTTACAGGTAAAGTTGGAAAAAAATAAAAGGAATTAATTATGTCAAAAATTTTTGTGGATGCATGTTTTAGAAGACCAACTCCATATACGCCAGTTTGGATGATGAGACAAGCAGGAAGATATTTAAAAGAATATATGGAAGTAAGAGCGAAAGCTGGTAATTTTTTAAATCTTTGTCATAATCCTGAGCTTGCTGCAGAAGTTACAATACAGCCATTAGATATTGTTGGAGTTGATGCAGCTATTTTATTTAGTGATATTTTGGTTATTCCAAATGAAATGGGAATGGATTTAGATTTTGTAAAAGGCGAGGGTCCTAAATTTAGTAAACCTATTAAATCTGAAGCTGATTTAGATTCATTAATTGGTGGAGAAGAAGCTGCTTCGAAATTAACTTATGTTTATGAAACTATAAAAATATTAAAACAACGTCTTCCTGAAGATAAAGCTCTAATTGGATTTACAGGCGCACCTTGGACATTAGCTACATATATGATTGAAGGTGAAGGTACAAAAACTTATAACTTATCTAAAAAAATTATGTATGCAAATCCTGAATTTTTACATAAAATTTTAAGAAAATTAACAGATGTTATAAAATTATATTTAGAAAAACAAATTTTAGCTGGTGCTGATGTTGTACAAATTTTCGATTCTTGGGCAGCAGCAATTGAACCTGCACGTTATGATGAATTTTCATGGAAATATATGGTTGAAATTGCAGAGTATATCAAAAATAAATATCCTCATATACCGGTAATTATGTTTCCCAAAGGAATTCCTTCTTTTATTGAAAGAGGACTTGTTTATGGAAACTTTGATGTATTTGGGGTAGACTGGGGTACTTCTATGTCACTAGCAAAAGAGAAGTTGGGAAGTAAATATGTTCTTCAAGGTAATATGGAACCATGTAGGCTTTATTCTAAAGAAGCAACAACAGCCTGTGTTGAAGCAATACAAAATCTTATGCAAGGTGAAGGTCATATATTTAACTTAGGGCATGGAATTTTACCTGATGTTCCTGTTGAAAACGCTATTCATTTTGTAAATGAATGTAAAAGAATTAGTAAAAAGTAGAAGGCAAAAAGCTTTTACTTTTGACTAAATTTTATAATTTTATAAATTTACTAAAAAAACTCTTGACATTAAATTGAATTTTTACTATAATTCCATCCCATTAAAGACGGAAACTATATTCCGGCATAGCTCAGCGGTAGAGTAGATGACTGTTAATCATTTGGTCCCTGGTTCGATCCCAGGTGCCGGAGCCACTTTAAAATAAATCAACAAAACTTCTGAATCATTTTAAATTTCAATAGCATTAGATTGGTATGTTAATCGAATTGGTATAAAAGCCCCAATCTAAGAGTAATTTTTTTCTTCAAAAATATCCATAAGACAATTTCCAAAATTTAAGCGACATTTAAGCTTATAGCTCTTGACAACTGAGAAAAATCCTATTATAATTCCCGTCCAATTTGACCAAGAGTGGTTAAGTTAAGATCTTTAAAAAATCAAGTAAGTTTGTAAAGATAATAATCTTTGTAAACCGAATATGTTAATCTTAAATATTCAATACAAAAAAATA
>RRZT010320182.1_pt1 | contig 12014 bp, 14 predicted proteins | sample 2165551 | NCBI WGS metagenome assembly RRZT01 (sample SAMN10456910, study PRJNA506462) | wastewater metagenome | biome: wastewater; feature: sludge; material: wastewater sludge; isolation source: wastewater sludge with Escherichia coli K12::gfp cells carrying plasmid... | place: USA: Moscow, Idaho... | reverse complement strand
CAGATCATGCAGTCTGAGACGTGCCCGTAGGTCTTGCGCGAGCTGAGCGTGAACCCGCCTGCCAGCACGGTGCCGGGCAGCCCGACCACAACGAGGTCACCAACGGCGAAGTTGTGCGCACCACAGATGATGCCCCGCACCCCCGCGGTGACCGGACGATCCTCGACCGGCGCCGGCGGCACGTCAGGAGCCTGCGCGGCACCCACGTCGAGATGGCACCAGCGAATGATCTTGCCGTTCTTCTGCGGCTCGTCGACGAAGTCGACCACGCGGCCGACCACCAGCGGGCCCACGCCGCCGCCGACGCTCTCGACGGTTTCGACCTCGAGGCCGGCGCGCACCAGGGCCTGCGCCAACTCGTCGCCGGTCACGGTCTGCGGCAGCGCGACCCAGTCGCGCAGCCAGCTCATCGGCGCCCTCATCGAGCGACCCCCTTCAAAGTGCGGCTGAAGCGCACGTCGCCCTCGACCAGATCACGCATGTCGCTCAGGTTGTTGCGAAACATCAGCGTGCGTTCGATGCCCATGCCGAACGCGAACCCCGAGTACACGTCGGTGTCGACTCCGCAGGCGCGCAGCACCCGCGGGTTCACCACGCCGCAGCCGCCCCACTCGATCCAGCCTTCCGACTTGCACGTGCGGCACGGACGATCGGGGTTGCCCACCGATTCGCCACGGCAGACGAAGCACTGCAGGTCGACCTCGGCGCTCGGCTCGGTGAACGGAAAGTAGTGCGGCCGCATGCGGGTGCGAATGCCGTCGCCGAACATGGCCGACGCGAAGTGGTCGAGCGTGCCGCGCAGGTGCGCCAGCGACAGCCCCTTGTCGACCGCCAGCCCTTCGACCTGGTGGAACACCGGCAGGTGGGTGGCGTCGTACTCGTCGGCCCGGTAAGTACGGCCGGGGCAGATCACGTACACGGGCAGGTCGCTGCTCAGCAGCGTGCGGGCCTGCACCGGCGAGGTGTGGGTGCGCATCACCAGGTGGTTGCTCGGCGGGTCGACGAACAGCGTGTCGGTTTCGCCGCGGCTGGGGTGGTCGGGGCCGATGTTGAGGGCGTCGAAGTTGAGCCATTCGGCTTCGAGTTCGGGGCCCTCGGCGACCTCCCAGCCCATCGCGACGAACTCGTCACAGATCAGGTCGATCATGCCCGTCACCGGGTGAATCGCGCCCTGCGGCGCCAGCTCGACCGGCAGCGTGACGTCCACGGCCTCGTCGACCAGCAGCCGGGCCAGTTCGGCGGCCTCGATCACCTCGGCCCGCTCGGCCAAGGCCTGCTGCACCCGGCCGCGGGCCGCGCCCAGCAGCCGTCCGGCTTCTTTACGATCGGCGGGCGGAATCGCTCCGATGGCGCGGTTGGCCAGGGCCAGCGGCGACTTGTCCCCGGCGTGGGCGAGCCGGGCCTGCTTCAGCGCGGCCACCGAATCGGCGGCCGCGATGGCTGCCAACGCGGCGTCGACCGCCGCCTCGATGGCCTCGGGACGCAGGGCGTCCGCCGGCTGGTTGTCGTGCGGTGACATACGTTCTCCGTTGTCTCGCTGGTGCCGCTGCGCGGCCCGGTTGTGCAGTTGTGGGGTGAGTTGACCGGTCAGTCGGACGCGGTGTGCTGGGCGCTGGCGCTCGCGTAGAGGCAGACGGCCGCTGCGGTGGCCAGGTTGAGGCTCTCGGCGGCACCGTAGATCGGCACCGCGACCGTGGTGTCGGCCAGTTGCAGGTGTTCGGTGGGCAGGCCCCACGACTCGTTGCCCATCACCCACGCGGTGGGTTGGGCGAGCCGGTCGGTGAGGTCTGTGAGTTCGGTGCCCGATTCGCCGTCGGTGGCGAAAACCTGCAGGCCCGCGGCCCGGCAGGCGTCGATGGCTTCGGCCAGGTCGACCCCCTCCACGAGCGGCAGGTGAAAGATGCTGCCCACGCTGGCCCGCACGGTCTTGGGGTTGTACACCTCGACCGAGTCCGACGACAGAATCACCGCGTCGGCACCGAACGCGTCGGCGCATCGAATCACCGTGCCGGCGTTGCCGGGGTCACGAATCTGGGCGCAGATCACGACCAGTTGCGGGTCGTCGGCCAGCGCCTCTGCCAGCGCAACGTCGACCGTGCGGCAGACCGCGACCACACCTTGTGGCGTGACGGTGTCCGACACGGTGATCAGGTTCTGCTCGCTGACCGCGTAGTGCGGCACGTCGGCGGCCCGGGCGGCGTCCAACAGGTCGACGTGGTCGTGCACCGCTCCCCAGCGAAAGAACACCGACTCGACGGCGTTCGGCACCTTGAGCGCTTCACGCACCGCCTGTGGACCCTCGGCCAGAAACCGTCCGGTCGCCCTGCGTTCCTTCCTGCGCAGCAGAGCCCGGGCGGCGCGCAGCACCGCCTGTGAGGGCTCAGGCAGTTCGAGACGTTCGGTGGACATGGCTGAAACGGCTTTCTGACTTGGGTGTGCCGGTGGGGTGGCTCAGCGCGACGCGCGGAACGTCCGCAGCGTTGCGCCGACCCCGTGCCAGCAGATGATCAGGCGGTCGCGCCGACGTTGGCCTTGGCCAACTCGACCAGTTGGGCGAAGGCGGGCGCATCGGTGACGGCCAGCTCGGCCAGCATCTTGCGGTCGACCTCGACGCCGGCAGCCTTCAGGCCGCTGATGAAACGGTTGTAGGTCATGCCCTCTTCACGCGCGGCGGCGTTGATGCGCTGGATCCACAGCGAGCGGAAGTCGCCCTTGCGGTCTTTGCGGTGCGCGTAGTTGTAGGTGGCGCTGTGGAGCAGTTGCTCCTTGGCCTTGCGGTACAGCCGGGACCGCTGACCGCGGTAGCCGGACGCGGCCTCGAGGACTTCGCGGCGCTTCTTCTGGGCGTTCACGGAGCGCTTGACGCGTGCCATGGTGGGTACTCCTTGTGTTGATCGGCTCGGGTTCTAGCCCGAACCTCGCGCGGTGGCGCGGGTGGTCTGGGTCAGCGGGCCTTGTACGAGCCGAGCAGCTTGCGGGCCTTCTTGGCGTCGCCTTTGGCGACGATCTTGTCGCCGTCGAGGCGGCGGGTCTGCTTGGTGGGCTTGTGCTCGTTGAGGTGCATCTTGCCGGCCTGGCGGTGCATCAGCTTGCCCGTGCCGGTCAGCCGGAACCGCTTCTTGGCGCCCGAGTGCGTCTTCATCTTCGGCATGGTGCCGCTCACTTTCTTTTCGTGGGTCTCACAGGTCGATGTCGGGGTCCATGTTGTCGGCCGGACCCCGGCGCTTCTTGGTCTGGGTGGTGCTCTGGTGGGACGCCCGGTGCTCGGCCTCGGCCTTCGCCTCGGCTTCGGCGTCGGCGACGCGCTGGGCCATGCGGGCCTGCTTCTGCGCCTCGGCGTCGACCCGCGCTTCGGACTTCTTCTTCGTGGGCGAGAGCACCATGAGCATGTTGCGGCCGTCCTGCTTGGGCGCGGACTCGACGAAACCGTCTTCGGCGACGTCGTCGGCCAGCTTCTTCAGCAGGTTGAAGCCGAGTTCGGGGCGGCTCTGCTCACGGCCGCGGAACATGATGGTGATCTTGACCTTGTCGCCGGCCTTGAGAAAGCGCACGACGTGACCCTTCTTGGTCTCGTAGTCGTGGCTGTCGATCTTGGGCCGCAGCTTCATTTCTTTGATCACGGTGTTGGTCTGATTACGGCGGCTTTCACGGGCCTTCTGGGCGGCCTCGTACTTGAACTTGCCGTAGTCCATGAGCTTGGCGACCGGCGGGCGGGCCATCGGTGCCACCTCGACCAGGTCGAGGTCGGCCTCACGGGCAAGCCGCAGGGCGTCCTCGAGACGGACGATGCCGACCTGCTCACCGGCAGGCCCGACCAAGCGCACCTCGTTTGCGTGGATGCGCTCGTTGATCCGTGGTTCGCTGATGTTTCCTCCAAGGTGTTGCAGCGGATGTGGTCGACCAACCAAAAGGGCCCCCGCGAATGCGAAGGCCCACGTGAACTGGTGGCCTGGCTGCACGAAGCAGCGGCCTGGTTCGACCCGCCGGCCAGGGGCTGGACGGGTGGGAGTGCGGGACTCCACTTCGGCGGACCAGCCTTCACGGCCGGTCGACGGCGTCCATTCTAGCTTGTCGGGCCCACGGACGCCGAATCGAGGGGGCGGTGTCCATCAGGCTGGGGCGCCGGCCGAGAGCCAACCCCAGCCGTCGGTGAGGGCGATCAGCCGGTTGCCGGTGGCCAGCGGGCCGATCAGCGACTCGTCGATGACGAGCTGATGGGGGCCGGCGACGTCCACGACGATGGCCTGGGCGCCCACCTCGATGGCGGTGGCGGCCACGACATCGAGCGTGCAGGGCACCGGACGGGCGTGGGCGTCGAAGGCCAGCAGGGCGTCCAGACCGGTGAAGGCCAGTGCTCCGGTCTGGCCGGTGGCGGAGGTCATCAGCACCGCGGCCATCTCGGCGTGCCGGGTGGGGTCGGGGCCGTCACCGGCCTCGTCACCGTCGGCGACGATGGGCAGCAAGAGTCGCGCCGTACACAAGGCCGCGACCGCCGACAGGTAGTCGTCGGTGGTTCGGCCGACCGCGGCAGCGGCGAGGGCCGCGCGTACCGCGTCGTCGGGGTCGCCGCGATCGCCCGCCCAGGCGGCGTTCGGCTGGCCAAGAGTGCTCACCCGCCTAGCCAATCACACACCGCGGCCACCCCCGTTCGGTGCTAGTGGAACCCCAGTTTTGCTGGCACGCTGACCCCATGGATCTCTCCACGTGGGTGATGGTCGTGGTGCTGGCGTGGACCGTTCTCGGTCTCGTGCTGGTGGCCTCGATCTGGAGTCGGGCGCCGTGGAAGGCCGTCATGGCCTGGCTCGGCATCGCGCTGGTGCCGGTGGGCCTGTGGCTGGCGGGTCTGAGCCAGCAGGCGATCGACGGTTGGAACACACTCGCGCTGTGGTGGCAGAACCTCACCTTCACGATTCCGGTGATCATCGGGCTGAGCGTGCTCGGGCTGGCGGCGGTGCTGCTGCTGGGCTCTCGCCTGGTGCCCACCCGTAAGCGCACACGCAAGCCCAAGCCGACCACCGGGCCGTCGACGGGGCCCTCGAGCATTCCGCCGGCCAACTCGCCGCCGAGCTACCGGCAGCCGCCGGCGTCGGGCAATCAGGCCGAGCAGACCCTGATTCTGCCCGAGAACCGCACGGGCACCTGAGGGGTCACCGACAGAGATCCCGGCAGGCCGGATGACGGGTTGGGTGTCGGTCCCCGGCGCCTGCGGGGCTGGCGCTCAGGTGCCTTCAGTCGGACTGCGGCGGCTCGGTGCCGTAGGCGGCCGCCAACCGGTGCCGCAGGTCGTCCACGCATCGGTCGGCGTAGTCACGGTCGCTGCGTTGAATGCCGATCAGGGCGCGCTGCTCGACCTCGGTGCGCAGCAACACGAACGGCCACGCGTCACCGTCGCGGTAGCGAATCGCCTTCACCTCGCTCCAGGGCACCTCATAGGTCTTCAGGCCGTTGCGAAAGCGCAGCCCGTCGGCGTCGGCGTGCACGTAGCACAGCCCGATGCCCATGGCGAGGGCCACCACGATCGCCAGAAAGAACAGCAGGGTGATGATCTGCACGGGGGTGAACTGGTCTTGCACCTGGGCCGGGGTCATCAACCACCCCAGAATGGACGCCAGCACCAGGGTCAGCGACAGCGACAACCCCATGCGCAGGGCCGCTCTCGGGCGGTACGTGACGGGGGTCACCGGGCTGCCGCCGGCTGGTGCCGTGCTCACCGTCGCCGCCTCACAGCCGGCAGGCGACGATGTTCGTCACCAGAATCGCGTCGGCACCCACGTCGTAGAGCCGGTCCATGATCTGGGGGGCGTCCTGCCGCGGAATCATCGCCCTGACGGCCAGCCATCCGGCTTTGGCCAGGGGCGACATGGTGGGCGCGTCCAGGCCGGGGGTGATCGCGCAGGCCGCGTCGAGCTTCTGCTCGGGCACGTTGTACTCGATCATGTAGTAGTTGCGGGCCGTCAGCACACCGGTGAGCCGGCGCACCGGCCGGCCGAGGCCGGCGGGCTCGGGGGCGTCCGCGCGTTGAATGAGAATGGCTTCGGAGGTCATGATCGCCTCGCCGAAGAGCTCGAGCCCGGCCCGCTTCAGGGTGCTGCCGGTCTCGACCACGTCGGCCACCGCGTCTGCCACGCCGAGTCGCACCGACGATTCGACGGCGCCGTCGAGCTTGATCAACCGGGCGCCGATGCCGTGGCCGTCCAAGTACTCGCGCACCAGACCGGCGTACGAGGTGGCGATGCGCTTGCCGGCCAGGTCTGCGACGGTCCAGGACGCTCCCCCGGGTGCGGCGAAGCGAAACCGGGTGCCCCCGAAGCCCAGCGGCAGCACCTCGACCGCCGCGGCCGCTGAGTCGATCAGCATGTCGCGGCCGGTGATGCCCAGATCGAGGGTGCCCTCGCCGACGTACACCGCGATGTCGCGCGGGCGCAGGTAGTAGAACTCGACCCCGTTGTCTTCGTCGAGCAGCACCAGGTCTTTGGTGTCGTGGCGCTGTCGGTAGCCCGCCTCGCGCAGCATCTCGGTGGACGCCTCAGACAGGGAGCCCTTGTTGGGCACGGCGATTTTCAGCAGCGGACGCTCGGACACCCGGCTGACTTTACCCAGTTCAGCGGGGTTCGCTCGCCGCGGCAGCCGCCATGGTCATAGGGCACGAAAGAGAGAGTGTGAATCCGAGCACCTCAGACGGGGGTCGGATTCACATCGTCTTTGGCCGCCCGGTTCTGCGGCGGCGTCAACCAGTTGCGACAGCCCGGTCAGAGGCGCGCATAGACCTCGTCGAGGTCGATGCCGAGCGCGATCATCATCACCTGCGTGTGGTAGAGCAACTGGCTGATCTCGAGCGCAGCGTCATCCCGTGACTGGTATTCCGCCGCCATCCAGACCTCGGCGGCCTCTTCGACGATCTTCTTGCCGATCGCGTGCACGCCTGCATCGAGCGCGCGTACGGTGCCCGAGCCCTCGGGGCGCTCCTGTGCGCGGCGGCTGAGTTCGGCGAACAGTTCTTCGAAGGTCTTGCTCACGGCGTGTGAGTCTAGACCGTGCGACACCGGCTCTGGCCGCCGACCGCAGGGGCGCGCGAGCAGCAACGGGTGCCGGCATCGGTTACCGATGCCGGCACGTGTGGTTGGTGCCGGGTCTCTGGTGCCGTGATCTTTCCGGCATCAGTTCAGCGACCCGGGAGCATTGATCGATGCCCACAGGTGCGCGGTGTCCGGCGCGTCGACTCGCCGCGGCCCTGACGTTGGCGAGGTACGTCCGGCATGCTGTGCTGATGAACGCTGACCAGCCCGAGGTGCGCATCGCTGAAGTGACCGGCCACGCCGACCGGGCGGCCGCGGCGGCACTGCTGGCCGAGATCTGGGGCGTGCCGGTGGCCGAGACGCCGGTTCCGATCGACCTGATGGTGGCGTTCACCCACGCCGGCGGGTGCGTGCTGGGGGCGTGGGTGGACGATGCCCTGATCGGCGTGACGGTCGGGTTCGCCGGCGCGCCCGGATCGGATCGCATCTACTCGTATATCGCGGGGGTGACCAGGGGTTTCGCGGGCGCAGGCGTGGGGCGGCAGCTGAAGCTTGCGCAGCGCGACTGGGCGTTGCAGCACGCCGCGCGCTACTTGGTGTGGACCTACGATCCGCTGATTCGGCGCAACGCGCACTTCAACCTCAACCGGCTGGGCGGCCGGGTGGTCGATTTCGTTCCCGACTTCTACCCCGAGATGAGCGACGCGGTCAACGCCGGCGATCTGCCCGACCGGTTCGTGGTCGAGTGGACGCTCACCGAACCGGTCGGCGGGCGTCCATTGCCCGACTCGCCTGCGGGCGCCCCCGTGCTGCTGGCGCCCACCGCCAAGGGTGAGCCCGGGGTGAACCGCGAGTTGCTCGCGTCGCTGGGCGACGAATCGTCCGAAACGGCACCCCCGGCGCTACGGGTGTGGGTGCCGTCCGACATCGAGGGGCTGCGGGCGTCCGACCCGGCGATGGGACGCCGCTGGCGATTGGCGGCCCGCGAGGTGTTCACCGCCCTGTTCGAGGCCGGCTACCGCACCCGCGCCGTCGATCGCGATGGTCACTACGTGTTCACCAGAGAGGCCTGATCGACCATGCCGCAACCCACCTTCGAGGTGTTTCGCCTGGCCATGCCGTTGGTGCGTCCTTTTCGCACCAGCCGGGGGGTCGAAACCGTGCGTGACGTGCTGGTGGCGCGATTCACGGACGCCGACGGCGCGACCGGCTGGGCCGAGTCGGCGGCTGACCCCGAACCGACATACTTTCCCGAGTACATCGACTCGGTGCTGCTCACCATCGACAGGATTCTGCTGCCGCTGATGAGCGGCGACGACGTGCTCACAGCAGGGAGTGTGCGGCGCGCCTTCGCCAACGTGCCCGGCAACCCGTTGGCGAAAGGCCTGGTCGAAACCGCAGTGCTCGATGCGCAGTTGCGGCGGCACGACATGCCGCTGGTCGACTACCTTGTCTCGGCCCGCCGTCCGATCGCGGTAGGGGTATCGGTGGGCATTCCGGACGACCTCGACACGCTGCTGGCCTGGGTGTCGGGCTATCTCGATGACGGCTATCGCCGGGTGAAGCTGAAGATTCAGCCGGGGTGGGACCTGGCGCCGGTGCGGGCCGTGCGTGAGGCGTTCGGCCCCGATCTGCCGCTGCAGGTGGACGCCAACCAGGCCTACTCCCCCGCCGACGTGCCGCTGCTGTCACGGCTCGACGAGTTCGGCCTGCCGCTGCTCGAACAGCCGTTCGCGCGGCACGAAATGCTGGCCCACGCGGCGCTGGCCGCTCGGCACGGCACCCCGGTGTGCCTGGACGAGTCGGTGTTGTCGCTCGACGACGCCATGACGGCGATTCGACTCGGCGCCGCCGACGTGATCAACATCAAACCCAGCCGGGTGGGCGGCTACCTGACGGCGCGCTCGATTCACGACGTGTGCCTGGCCAACGGGGTGCCTGTGTTCTGCGGCGGCACCCTCGAAACCGCGGTCGGAAGGGCCTCCAACCTGGCGCTGGCCACCCTGCCGGGCTTCACGCTGCCCGGCGACATCTCGGCCACGAGCCGGTACTACGCCCGCGACATCGGCCCGTCGTTCGAGCTGGACGCCGACGGCTGCCTGATCGCGCCGTCGGGCGCGGGGTGCGGGGTTGAGGTGGACGACGCTGCGGTCGAGGCGTTCGCGGTGGCGAAGCACAGCTTCACGCTGGGCTGACCCGGGCGATCGGGCTTAAGGGACAAGGGGAGAGATCCCGGCGTCCGCCGGGATGACGAGTGGCGGCGGGTTGAACCGAAGGAACCGTCCCTTGAACCAAAGGAACCGTTCCCGGTGACCTACAGCCGCACGCCCAGCAGTGCGTCCACCGCCTGGGCGACCTCGGCGCCTGCGGCGCTGTCGTCGCCCTCGGACGCGGCCCACTCATCCACCAGATCGAGCACGGCCGGAGCGTTCAGGTCGGCGCGCAGCGCCTCGCGCATCGCCGCGATCAGCGGTGCCGCGTCAGGGGCGGACGACCGCACCACCGCAGCCCGCCAGGCGTCGAACCGGGCCTGTGCACGGGGCAGGTCGGCAGCCGTCCATTCCCAGTCGGAGCGGTAGTGGTGTGCCAGTAGCGCCAGCCGGATCGCCATCGGGTCGGCCCCCGAGGCGCGCAGCCGGCTGACCAGCACGAGGTTGCCCTTCGACTTGCTCATCTTCTCGCCGTGCAGGCCGACCATTCCGGCGTGCACGTACACCTTCGCGAACGGCTGCCGGGTGGCCACGGCCCCCTCGGCCGCGCACATCTCGTGGTGCGGAAACACCAGGTCCGACCCGCCGCCCTGTACGTCGAAGTCTGCGCCCAGGTGCTGCAGGGCGATCGCCGTGCATTCGATGTGCCAGCCCGGACGCCCCCGGCCGAGCCGGCTGTCCCACGCAGGTTCGCCTGGACGGGCCATGCGCCACACCAGGCAGTCGAGCGGGTCACGCTTGCCGGGACGATCGGGGTCGCCGCCGCGCTCGGCGAACACCTCGCGCGCCTCGGCGTCGCTCAGCTTCGACAGCCGTCCGAAACCCGGCGCGCGGTGCACTTCGAAGTACCAGTCGGGGTAGTCGGGGTCGTCCACCTGGTAGATGGCCCCGGTGAGTTTGAGCGATTCGATCAGGTCGACCACCGCCGGAATCGACTCGACCGCGCCCACGTAGGGCTGCGGCGGAATCACCCGCAAAGCGGTCATGTCGTCGCGGAACAACTGCACCTGATCGTCGGCGAGTTCGCGCCAGTCGACCCCGGTGGCCTCGGCGCGCTCGAGCAGCGGGTCGTCGACGTCGGTGACGTTCTGGGTGAAGGTCACCCGGTAGCCGCAGTCGAGCAGGGCCCGTTGCAGCAGGTCGAAGGCGACGTAGGTGTTGGCGTGGCCGAGATGGGTGGCGTCGTAGGGGGTGATGCCGCAGACGTAGAGCCGCGCCTCGTCGGCGTCGGGCAGCACGGGCACCAGGTCGTCGAGGGCGGTGTCGTGCACCAGCAGCCGTCCGCCCGGGTGAGGCAGCGTGGGCACGTCGGTCGCCGTCCAGGCTTTCACGGATCCTCCTCGGTGACGCGAGCCTCACGCCGTAGGCAAGCGTAAAGGGTGCTCCGCCGGGGCGGTTAAGCTGTCCGGCGGCAACTCGCCCGGAAGGAATCCGATGATCAACTGGTGGCAATCGATCGTTCTCGGCATCGTCGAGGGCATCACCGAGTTTCTGCCCATCTCGTCGACCGGCCACCTCACCGTCACCGAGAAGCTTATGGGGCTGCCGATCGACGACCCCAGCGTCACCGCGTACACCGCCGTCATTCAGGTGGGCGCGATGATCGCCTCGATCATCTACTTCTGGGGCGACATCGTGCGATTCGCGACGGCCTGGTTCGCGGGCCTGCGCAACGCCGACAAGCGCGGTTCGGACTACCGCATGGGCTGGGCCATCATCGCCGGCTTCATTCCGACGGCGGTGATCGCGCTGCTCGCCGAACCGCTGATCACCGGCGTGCTGCGCAGCCTGTGGGCGGTCGTGGTGGGTCTGATCGTCTGGTCGATCGCGATGTTCATCGGCGACCGGGTGGGCAAGCAGAACCGCGGCGAAGACTCCATCACGGTTCGGGACGGCGTGATTCTGGGCACGCTGCAGTCGCTCGCGCTCGTGCCGGGCGTGTCACGCTCGGGCGCGACCATCACCGGCGGCCTGCTGCTCGGGCTCGACCGGGTGGCCGCAACCCGCATGAGCTTCTTTCTGGGCATTCCGACCCTTATCGCCTCGGGGCTCTACCAAGCGGTGAAAGAGGCCAAGCACATCGCGGACGGCGTGGGCTGGGCCTCGACGGCGATCGGCACGGTGGTCTCGGGCGTGGTGGCCTACGCCTCGATCGCGTGGCTGCTGCGGTACGTGTCGAAGAACAACTTCACCGGCTTCATCATCTATCGCATCGCGCTGGCGTTGGTGATCGTGGTGCTGCTGGTGACTCAGGTGATCAGCGCGACCTGACCGACGTCCGCACAACCGAGATGTCAGCCGCGTGGTCACGATTCCAGATGCGGTTGCCGTCCGAGCTGCCCGGCAGCGTGCCCAACCCATGAACGAGCAGTGCGGCAGAGGCACCGGCCAGTACCGAACTCGACGCAATCGCTGCGCCGGTGGCCATCACTAACCCGAGCCCCGCGACCGGCAGCGGCCCACCGAGGGCGACCCGTCGCCGAAACCTCACCGGGTCGCTCACCCGAACCGACAAGGCCAGGCCCCAGGCCGACCGAATGTACGCCGAATCGGCGCGGCCGGCGCAACGCCAGAACGTGGCCACATGGCCCCCTTCGTGTAGCCACGAACTCACCACCACGGTGCGCCGGGCCACCACAACGAAGTCGAGCGGTGGTGGTAACGCCCAGCCGGCGAGGGTCGCCACGAGCACCCACGGTGAGACCCTGATGGCAACGAGGCGGCCGAGCTCGGCCCAGCCGTGAACCTGGATCACTCGTCGGCGCTCGGCTCGAGCATCGCAAGCGCT
>RRZT011670996.1_pt1 | contig 12016 bp, 11 predicted proteins | sample 2165551 | NCBI WGS metagenome assembly RRZT01 (sample SAMN10456910, study PRJNA506462) | wastewater metagenome | biome: wastewater; feature: sludge; material: wastewater sludge; isolation source: wastewater sludge with Escherichia coli K12::gfp cells carrying plasmid... | place: USA: Moscow, Idaho... | reverse complement strand
TGCGCTGATCGAGGGGTTGGAGCTGAAGCCGCGCTTCGCGTTCACGCCCCCGCGGGTGGCGCTGACGGGGCGTCGGGTTTCACCGCCGCTGTTTGAGTCGATGGAGATCCTGGGGAAGGATGCGTCGCTGACGCGCTTGAAAAACTTCAAGTAGCGGCCCGCCGCGTGGGGCGCGACAGGTCGCTGCCGCACCAACGTTCGCACGTGCCCCGCCACAGGCCGCTGGGGCAATGCCCGCGGTCGTCAGACCCGGGCGTCCCTCACCCACTTGCTTCCCAGGGTGAGAAGTGTGGCGTCTGCGGTCAGGAGCGTGCAGTTCTCATGGAGTGCCTGCGCATAGATGAAACGGTCGAACGGGTCATGCCTGGCAAGCTCTGGCACATCCAGCATGGCAAGGGCATCGGGGCCGGTGAGCGGCAACTCAAGGAGTCCGGACTGCGCTAAAGCCCGTGGGAGATCCCCGTTTCCGGGCATCTCCAACCTGCCAAGCAGGTGTTTGATGACAATCTCTGCGACCGAAACTGAGGAATAGGCAACCACATCTGAGCGGGCAACAAGCTCGCGGGCTTCCCGCCCCAGGCGAGGTGAATCCAAGTAGAGCCAGAGGAGAGCGTGGGTGTCGAGCAGGATCATGCGCCCTGCCCGTAGAACATGGCTCTGACCTCAGCATCTGCACCGTCGAAGGCGCCCTCGTCAAACTGGAACTTACCCTTGCCCAAGCCGAAGACGACTGTTCGCTTGCGGTGGGGAACAAGGTCAGCAACAGGCGTTCCAGCTCGCGCAATGGTCACTTCCTCCCCGGCAAGAACCCTCTCCACGAGCGCCGAGAGCTGCGTCTTCGCCTCATGCATGTTTACTTGGCTTCGGGCCCGGGGAGGGGTGGTCCTGTCGACTTGCTGGCTCATGGCCTTAGCCTAGGCGGACTAAGTAAAGCCATTCAAGACGTCCTTCGGCACGGCGTCTGTGGAGCCTGCCCGCGACATGCACCACAGATGGCCGTGATGATTTGGGGATGGGCGTTCGCTCCGGTAATCTTTTCTTTCGCTGGCCCCACAAGGGCCAGCAAACCTTGGGGTATGGTGTAATTGGCAGCACGAGTGATTCTGGTTCATTTAGTCTAGGTTCGAGTCCTAGTACCCCAGCGATTCCGGTGGTCACTTCGTGGCCAATGGTTTCAGAGGCTCCCATCGTCTAGTGGCCTAGGACGCCGCCCTCTCACGGCGGTAACACGGGTTCAAATCCCGTTGGGAGTACAAGCGTGGCGACACCCGGTTTTCCGGGTGGTCGTAGCGTCGGGCCCCCATCGTCTAGCGGCCCAGGACGCCGCCCTCTCACGGCGGTAACACGGGTTCAAATCCCGTTGGGGGTACTTCTCAACTCTGCTTGGGGTGCGCGGCCCTGCCGGCACGGTCATTGTGATCGATGCGGCGGGGCTTTTTTGCGTCTCTGGCCGCGCGTGCTGTGTGTGCGGGGTAACGGGGTACCGGGGACAACGGGGGATACCGGCCAGAACGGCCCTTCGAGCCCATGCCTAAGGTCGCCGATGTCGACCTAGGTCGCCGGTAATTTGCCCAAACACCGGCGACGTTAGGCGACATCGGCGACCTTGGGTTGTGGGGTGGGCGACATCGGCGACCTTGAGCTGTGGGGTGGGCGACATCGGCGACTTTGCCCCTGGGGTCTGGTGGCACCCGGCTGCGGTGCCGTTCTCGAGCGGCGTCCCGGATCCCGTAAGCTCAGTGCGGCCGACATGCTTGCTCAACCATGGGAGATCCGGTGCGCATCATCCACGTTTCTGACACGTTTGCTCCCGTCATGGGCGGCATCGAAACCCAGGTTGCCCGCCTCGCCACCCAACAGGCTCGAGCCGGCCACGATGTCACCGTACTGACGGCTGCCATGGCTGATCCAACCAAGGGCGTGCCCCGCAGCGTTGGTGACGGGCTTGTGTTTGATGACGAGGACGCCCAGCCCTACACCGTTGTGCGGTCACAGTGGCAGAACCCCTTCGGTGCCCCGGTTGACCCGCACGCTCCGGGTCGGTTTATCGAGTACATCCGCGAACAAAAGCCTGACGCCGTCCATGTTCACCTCGGCGAACTGACCCCGGTGGCGATGGGAGTGCTTGCCGCCCTCAAGGATGGCGACATCCCAACCGTCGCATCCGTGCACTGCATCTGGTCCAAGTTCCCAACTGTCCCGCTTTACCGGGGCGGTGCGAAGCTCCTCGACCTCTACGATGCGCCAATCTTCTGGCTCCCAAACTCGGAGTTGACAGCAAGCCGTGTCCGCGAGGTCGTCAACCCCGATCGCGTCCGCGTGCAGAACAATTCCGTTGATCCCGGCGGGTGGAAGACTGAGCCTGTCGCACATGATGGCCTCGTTGCCGTCACCGCCACTCGGTTTGCGCTTCGCAAGCGCGTGCCCGCCCTGCTGCGCATGCTGCGGGAAGTGGGGGAGCAGCTGGGGCTGAACGGAGCAGGCCAGCGCCCTCGTCCGCTGCTTGTCGTTGTTGCCGGTGAGGGGCCCGGACTCAAGGCCGCCCAATCCTACCTTGACCATCGCGGCATGTCCGGCTGGGTGGAACTCCCCGGGCGCCTCAGCAAGGACGCCCTCGTCGAACTCTATTCCCGCAGCGACATATACCTGGCTCCCAGCGTCAAGGATGCCTTCTCCATTTCGGGGTTGGAGGCGCGCGCAGCCGGCCTCGCGATCCTCACCAGGTCCCAGTCGGGCTTCGGGGCGGCCGTCCTCGACGGAATCGAGGGACGAGCAGTCCCCACGGATCGCGCGATGGCGGCAGTCCTAGTGGAGTGGGCGCGGGACCCGGCGGACGTTGCGCGATACGAGGACCACAACCAGGCGGTGGAAATGCCGTACTCGTGGAAGAACGCTCTTCCACAGATTGAGCGGGCCTATAAGGATGCGGCCGCCCTGCACCTGAGCCGCATGTGAAACTCATGAGCCGCCCCCAAATGTATATGTGGGGACGAAATATGCCCCTGGGGTGCGTACCCCCGACAAACATTCCGCCCCCGCATACACATTTCGCGAAGTGGGGGGCGGGTCCGGCAGCAGAGAGGCGTTACAGACCCATCTCCTCAGCCGTCCTCAGGAAGTCGGTGAGGCGGTTTGCGGCGGCGACAACCGCTGGTCCGTAGAGACGACCCGGCTGACGCCCCATGCGCTCAATCGGCCCCGACACGGACAAAGCCGCGATGACGCGCCCATCAACGCCGCGCACGGGGGCGGACACGGAAGCAACACCGGGTTCACGCTCCCCAACGGACTGTGCCCACCCGCGCCTGCGCACCTCAGACAAGGTGGTGGCAGTAAACGATGCGTCGATGAGGCCACGGTGCAATCTCTCGGGCTCTTCCCAGGCCAGCAGCACCTGCGCGCCAGAGCCGGCCTTGAGGGACAGGGTTGCACCAACGGGTATGGAGTCTCGAAGCCCTGTGGTTGGTTCTGCCGAGGCGACGCAGACGCGGTACTCACCCTGCCAGCGGAACAGCTGGGCGGACTCTTTCGTGTGGTCGCGAAGCGCCACCAGGATCGGCAAGGATGATGAAATCAGGCGGTCTTCACCGGCTGCCGAAGCCAGCTCTTGCAAGCGGGGTCCAAGCACGAACCGTCCCTGCATATCCCGGGTTACGAACCGGTGGTGCTCAAGTGCCACCGCCAAACGGTGGGCCGTGGGTCTTGCCAACCCTGTGGCCGCAACCAGTTGAGCCAGGGTTGCGGGGCCCGCTTCAAGGGCTCCCAGAACCGTGGCTGCCTTATCTAGTACACCAACGCCGCTGGAATCGCTAGTCTCGTCCATGGATGAATACTGTCATCCCAATCTGTGAGATGCCAAATCGACACAGCGTGAACGGGCCGCAAACTTTTGTGAACAGGAGGTACAGCCGTCACCAGCTGGCAGTTGAAGTGCAAGAAAAGCACAACCCGCCCCTAAACACCCGCGCAGCTGACACAGGCGTGGTCGACACAGGAGCAGCCGCAGCCGGCACGGCCTCGATGGGTTTTCAAGGAGTGGATTCGCATGGCCAAGACTATGGCCGAAAAGGTGCGTGAGGCACACATCGTAAAGAAGGGTGAGGGCGCGGCGCCCGACCTGCTTTACGTGGACTTGCACTTCGTTCATGAGGTGACAAGCCCGCAGGCTTTTGAAGGCCTGCGCCTTGCCGGGCGTCCCGTGCGGCGCCCCGACCTGACGATCGCCACCGAAGATCACAACACCCCAACCAAGGACATTTTCCTGCCGATTGCCGACCTCACCTCGCGACTACAGATTGACACGCTCCGTCAGAATGCAGAGGAGTTCGGGGTGCGACTGCACTCCCTAGGTGACGTTGAGCAGGGTATCGTCCACGTCGTCGGCCCTCAGCTGGGACTGACGCAACCGGGCGCCACCATCGTCTGCGGCGATTCCCACACCTCCACCCACGGCGCGTTTGGTGCGCTGGCGTTCGGGATCGGCACGTCCGAGGTCGAACACGTCCTCGCCACCCAAACCCTTCCCGTCATGCCCTTCAAGACCATGGCGATCACGGTCAACGGTTCACTGAAGCCCGGTGTCACCTCCAAGGACATCATCCTGGCAATCATCGCCAAGATCGGCACCGGTGGGGGCCAGGGGTACGTCCTCGAATACCGCGGGCAGGCCATTCGCGAGCTCTCCATGGAAGCCCGCATGACGATTTGCAACATGTCGATCGAGGCCGGGGCGCGGGCCGGCATGATCGCCCCGGATGAAACCACGTTTGAGTTCATCAAGGGCCGCCCCAGCGCACCCACGGGCGCGGACTGGGATGCGGCTGTCGAGTACTGGAAGCAGCTGGCTTCGGACGAGGACGCTACGTTTGATGCCGAGGTCGTCCTCGACGCCGCCGACATCGAACCGTTCGTCACCTGGGGGACGAACCCCGGTCAGGGTGTACCGCTGTCCGGCGAAGTTCCTGACCCCGATTCGTTCCAAGACCCCATTGACCGCGCCACAGCGCAGCGTGCCCTGGCCTACATGGATCTGGCACCTGGTACGAAGATGCGTGACATCCCGGTTGACGTGGTCTTCCTGGGATCTTGCACCAACGCCCGCATTGAGGATCTACGTATGGCTGCGGCGGTCCTTAAGGGCAAGAAGAAGGCTGACACCCTGGAGATGCTGGTGGTGCCAGGCTCGCAGAAGGTCAAGCTGCAGGCCGAGGCCGAAGGACTGGACAAAGTCTTCCTCGACTTCGGCGCAGAGTGGCGAAGTGCAGGCTGCTCGATGTGCCTGGGGATGAACCCCGACCAGTTGCAACCGGGCCAGCGCAGCGCATCGACCTCGAACCGCAACTATGAGGGACGCCAGGGGCGCGACGCCCGCACCCACCTTGTTTCCCCTTTGGTTGCGGCGGCGACCGCTATTCGCGGCAGACTGTCAAGCCCGGCCGACCTCGACGACCTCCCAGCCGGGGTGGGACTTGGTTCCGAGTATCAGTCGAGCGGCGCAACGGCACAGAGCGCGAAAGTAGAGGCAAAGTAGCCATGGAGAAGTTCACCTCTCACACCGGCGTCGGCGTCCCGATGCGCCGCTCCAATGTCGATACGGACCAGATTATTCCCGCTGTTTACTTGAAGCGCATCACTCGCACTGGATTCGATGACGCGCTGTTCGCAGCGTGGCGTAAAGACCCAACCTTCGTCCTCAACGACCCTGCTTACGCCAAAGGGTCAGTGCTGGTGGCGGGCCCCGACTTCGGCACGGGCTCATCGCGTGAGCACGCGGTGTGGGCGCTCAAGGACTATGGCTTCCGTGTCGTCCTCGCACCCAAGTTCGGGGATATTTTCCGTTCCAACTCGGGGAAGCAGGGGCTTGTCACAGGGGTGATTTCACAGGAGGACTGCGAGGCGCTGTGGAAGTACTTGGAAACTGAGCCCGGTGCGGAGCTAACCGTTTCGCTTGAGGATATGACAGTCACGGGTGGCGGTGCCACCTATCCGTTCGAGGTCGATGACTACACGCGTTGGCGCCTCATGGAGGGCCTTGACGACATCGGGTTGACGTTGCGGTCCGAGGACGCCATCACTGAGTTTGAGGCCCAGCGCCCCGCTTGGAAGCCGAAGACGCTTGTAGGTCAGTAGGGGGTTGCGCGCGGGGTGAAAACTCCGTGAAGTGTGCGGAGGATCAACCGGGTGTTCGGGGTGGCCGGGGTAAGCTCGCTTCAACGACGATCACAAGCAGGGAGTTACCTTTGCAGCAGACGGAATCGGCTCTCGGAATCCACACCCCAGCAGCGAGCAATAATGTGCTCCGCGTAGAAGGTGGACGACCACTTTATGGGACCATCTCGGTTCGGGGCGCCAAGAACTTTGTGCCCAAAGCGATGGTTGCGGCCCTTCTGGGTCATACGCCCTCCCAACTGCGCAATGTGCCCCTGATCCGCGACGTTGACGTGGTGAAAGAAATGTTGGAAGCCCACGGTGTCGACGTCATTTTTGACGAGGACGAGGGCGTGATCAACCTGGATCCGTCAAACATCGATGCGGCAAGTGCGACAGAGATTGACGCCCTTTCAGGTTCGTCGCGCATCCCCATTCTCTTCTGCGGACCGCTGCTACACCGTCTGGGTGAGGCCTTTATTCCAGAGCTCGGCGGATGCGTCATTGGTGATCGCCCCATTGACTTCCACCTCGAGACCCTGCGTAGATTTGGTGCAGACGTCGTCAAGGAAGCAGACGGCATACGGTTGCGGGCGCCCGAGGGCGGCCTGGTTGGCACCCGGATTGACCTGCCGTACCCCTCGGTCGGGGCGACCGAGCAAACCCTGCTGACAGCAGTTCAGGCTCAGGGCATCACCACCCTGACGGGCGCGGCCATTGAGCCAGAAATCATGGATCTGATCAATGTCCTCCAGAAGATGGGCGCCATCATTTCCGTGGACACTGACCGCACCATCCGCATCGAGGGAGTTGACCGCTTGGACGGTTACTCACACACCGCGCTACCCGACCGGATTGAGGCGGCATCGTGGGGGGCTGCAGCCCTTGCGACCAGGGGTGACGTCTTTGTTCGTGGGGCACACCAGCCAGACATGAGTACCTTCCTCAACACCTTCCGCAAGGTTGGCGGTGCATTCGACGTGGAAGAGGACGGCATCCGCTTCTACCACCCGGGTGGTCCACTCCGCTCGATCGTCCTCGAAACCAATGTTCACCCCGGCTTTATGACGGACTGGCAGCAGCCGCTGGTTGTGGCGCTGACCCAGGCGGAGGGCCTATCGATCGTTCACGAGACGGTCTATGAGAACCGCTTTGGTTTTGTGTCAGCCCTGCGTCAGATGGGTGCCAACATTCAGGTTTACACCGAATGTGTCGGCTCGGCGCCGTGTCGTTTTGGTGCGCGCAACTTCTCTCACTCCGCGGTGATTTCCGGGCCAACACCCCTGCACGGGGCCGACATTACGGTGCCGGACTTGCGCGGCGGATTCAGCCACCTCATCGCGGCACTCGCGGCCGACGGGGTTTCTCACGTCTCGGGGATCGACGTCATTTCCCGCGGATACGAGCACTTCATGGCGAAACTTCTAAAACTCCACGCAAGAGTGGAATACGTGTGAGGCCGCCCCGTTCGATGACACTACTGGTGTCATCTGTTTCCGCTCGAGGGCGAGCATTGAGGCTGGGACGCGACGTCGTTGCTGCGTTGCGAGCCGGTGGCTGGGAAGTACACGTGAGTGTCACGTCCACTGCGAGCGACGTTGAAGAGCTCTCTCGGACCTGCCCTGATTACTATATTGGCGCCCTCGGTGGCGACGGCTACCTGGCTAGCGCAGCGACTGGGCGGGTGGGACACGAAGGCGTCCTCGTCCCATTTCCCGGGGGACGAGGCAACGATTTGTGCCGCTATTTGGGGATCGGTGTTGATCCGGTGGCGTGGGCACAACAGCTCGCTGAGGCCGACCGCGCAACCATGGATCGGTGGACGGGTCCGCTGGACGCAGTTGAGGTCACCAGTGCGGAGGGGACCAAAACCGCCCTCGGCATCATCTCCTTAGGTATCGATGCGACAGCTAACTGGGTGGGCAACCACTCTTGGCTCCGTTCGGGCCCGTTGGCCTACGCGTGGGGCGCCCTCGTCGGATTCGCCGGAGGATTCAAGCCCGGGCCTATTGAAGCACGCATCGACGGGCGAGCCACCGAACTCGGCGGGTGGCTTACTTCTGTGTCGAATACCGGCTGGTTTGGGGGCGGGGTCAATATTCTCCCACAGTCGAGGGCTGACGATGGGACACTGGAGATCATCAACGTAGAGAAGATGTCGAGGCTGCGCGCGCTTCCGCTTTTGGGGCGCGCACTGGTGGCGCGGCAAATTGATCACCCGATGATCACTGTGAAAACGGGGCGGAAGATTGACATGATGCGGCCGGTGGGGCTGCGGGCGCTTGCGGATGGGGACGTGGTCGGGCATCTGCCGCTTTCGATGCGTGTCATTCCGGACGCGCTCACGGTGGTGGCGCCTGGGCAGCAGGTGGAGCGCACTGTCGACATTCGCACAGAGAAGTAGTCAGGAGAGCAGATGGCCAAGAACCCGACCCAGGTACGGACCCACCGGGGAAACCTGCACGGCATGTACTGGCTGGGCTACAGGATCCTCACCCCGGTTGTGCACCTGCTTTCTCGACCTCGATGGGACGGACTTGAGAACCTCCCGTCCACGGGTCCCTTCATCCTGGCACCGAACCACATGTCTAACTTCGACCCGGTCTTAATGGGCTACTTTCTGGGAGACAACGGCTTTGAAGTGCGCTTCCTTGCCAAGCATTCGCTGTTCAAGGTGCCGGTGGTGGGGCCGTTCCTGCGTTGGTGGGGGATGATCCCGGTGCTGCGCGGCTCGGACCAAGCGGGCGACGCCCTGAAGTACGCCCATGAAGCGCTGGTCAAGGGCGATGTGGTGGGCATCTACTTCGAGGGGACTCTGACACGGGACCCTGGGTTTTGGCCGATGAAGGGCAAGACTGGCCTGGCACGCCTCGCGCTGGATACCAGGGTGCCGGTGGTCCCGGTTGTGCAGTGGGGCGCGCAGGACATCATGGATCGCTATGTTGGGTTGTCGTTCAACAGGAGGCGGCCGGGTCTGTTCGTCCGCGTGTTACCGCCGATCGACTACTCGGATATTGAAGGGGATTCTTCGAATCACGAGGGCGTTCGGGAGCTCACCGCGCGCCTGCAGCGCGCCCTCGGTGAGGGGAGCGAGGCGCTCCGTGGAGAAGCTGGTCCTCGGGAGCCGTGGGACCAAAAGCTTGAGGGCGGGCCGTCGAAGGATGAGCTGACTGCGCTGTCGAAGTGGAGGCGCTCTTTGGCGAGGGCGAGTCGTAGGCAGGACATTTTGGCGGCCCGGCCGTCGTTCGACCGGGCGTAGCACCAGCCCCGTTTTACCCCGTTCGACCCCATCCCACCCCGTTCGACCCCATTCCGCGAGATCGCTTAACTCCGCTAACTTCAGCCGTAATAACGGTGTTACGTGGCGAAGTTAAGCGATCTCGCGGGGAGGGTCCGGCAAGGTCGCCGATGTCTGCGTGGGGGTCCGGCAAGGTCGCCGATGTCTGCGTGGGGGCCCAGCAAGGTCGCCGATGTCGGCATAGGTCGCCGACAATTCGCTGGAACAGCGGCGACCCATGTTGTGTTCGGCGACCTTGGGGTTTGAGGGTGTTGTGTTCGGCGACCTTGGGGTTTGCGTGGCTCGACGGGTAGCTGGCTAGCAGCGTGTTCCGATGAATTTCCCGAAGTGCGCATGCTGGGTGCTGAAATTTGTCAGGGGTCCACGCACAGGTGCGCATCGGCTTCCTCGGTGCACGTTTCAGACTGTGGCATTGGGAAACCAGCACAGCTGCGGGGCGCCGGCAGGCATGGGGCGCCGGCAGGCGTAAGGCAGGCCGCGGGCGCCCCACACGCTACTTAGTTGCTATGTCAATGACGATGCGGCTTGGGTTGTCGAGGGCGAAGATGTAGAACGGTTCGACACTGTCAACGCCGATGATGAACTGGGCTCGGCCTTCAAACGTTGACTCGTAGATTGCGTGCACGGAGTTTCCAGATACCTGCTGTCCGCCCTCGTAGTAGGCCGCGTAGTCTGCATCCGTGACCGGAATCGACACCCCTGTGACATCCACTTGCAAGAAGGCATTGCCGGCAATCTCGATGGGGTCACCTTTGCCCTGGCCGGTCGGGGTATCAACGTAGCGGGCCTGCCATCCAGCACCTGGTCCACCCAAGTCAACAACCACCCTTTCGAAGCCCTCATGTGCTGCGACTCGGAGCCCGGTGACGATGACGCCATCTTCACCGGTTGTTGTCGGTTCCGCAGATGAAGTTAGGGCCCAGGTTGAGGTGTCCACGCCCGCGGCCTCGTCCTCATCGGGCAGTGCCTCTGAGTCGCCATCCCCGCCCGACTGGTCGCCTGGGTCAGAGGATTGCGGCGGCACGACGGATTGGGGCTGGGACTGTGACTGTTCGCCCTCGTCGTCAGTCGTTGGAGTCGAGGGCGAGCAGCCAGCAAGCGCTCCCAGCGTGAGAAGCGTGGCTGCGCAAACTCCCGCAAACCGGGGAAGCGAGACATTTCGAACTGTGGTGTGCGGCATGATTCCTCCTTAGGAGCTACCCTTAGCTTAAGGCCGTAGTTGCAAGTACCAGTCAATTTTGGGGGTCCGGCGTGGGACAGACAAGTGGTCATATAGCAGTGCTCGGGACAGGCTCTTGGGGTACCACTTTTTCACAGGTACTGGCTGATGCGGGCCTAGAGGTTCGCATGTGGGGGCGCCGTGGGACCATCGTGGAAATGGTGAACTCTGGGGAGAACTCGGCGTACCTGCCCGGTGTTGAACTCTCTAGCAGGATCACTGCAACCACGGATCTGAAGTCGGCTGTGACCGGAGCTTCGGCAGTGGTCCTAGCGGTTCCCGTGGGGGTGACTGGGGAAATCGTTGAGGCCGCAGTTGCCCATGCTCCCGAGGCTCCCTTTGTGTCGCTATCGAAGGGTATTGAGCCCGGCACGATGCGCACGGTTTCGCAGCTGATTGCAGCCGCAGGCAACTTGCCGCCGTCGCAAATCGTCGCAATTTCCGGACCCAACCTGTCCATGGAAATCGCCATGCGTCAGCCCACTGCAGCCGTCGTGGCAAGTGAAGACGTAGAAACAGCCAAGCAGATCGCCCGGGCCTGCCACAACGAATACTTCCGTCCGTACGTGTCGACAGACCTGACCGGGGTCGAGGTCGCGGGGGCAGCAAAGAATGTCATCGCCCTCGCCATTGGAGCCTCTGAAGGGATGGGGCTCGGAGCTAACACGCGTGCAACCCTGATTACGCGGGGGCTGGCAGAGATGACTCGGTTGGGTGTTGCTCTGGGTGCGCGGGCCTCGACATTTGCGGGCCTGGCCGGTGTTGGCGACCTTGTGGCGACATGTTCGTCAAGGCTGTCACGCAACTACTCGCTGGGGTTCCGCCTCGGCAAGGGCATGACGCTTGAGGAGGCGTTGGCGCTGTCACCGGGGATCGCGGAAGGGTACAAGACGGCTCCGCCGATGCTGGCGCTTGCCGGTGATCACGACGTTGATATGCCGATCACCCGCGGCGTTGTCGAGGTGATTGAGGGCCGTGCGACCGTCGCACAAATGGGAGAGATGTTGCTGGGCCGGCCTCAGAAGATGGACGGCTGGGAGATAGAGCTGCTGGATTAGGGGCTCCTAACTGGGGGTGCCTGCCTGGCGGCGCCTGACTGGGGCGCCTATCAGCAGGTCAGCGCACTCCGGCCTCGTACGCCAAAAGTACGAGGGCGCCCCCGGCTGGCGCGTCAGCCTCAGGTGCCGAAGGTGTCAGCCTGTGGGACGATTCCTGCGGAATCCGGGAAGTGATGTTAGGTTTTCCTCGTGAACAAGAACCTGGACTGCGCCACAACCGCTCCCGCTGCTATCTGCAGCCGGGACGAAGTTGTTATGGCCATGGTTCGAATGTGCAACGGCTTCTCGAAGTAG
>RRZT011003186.1_pt1 | contig 12017 bp, 8 predicted proteins | sample 2165551 | NCBI WGS metagenome assembly RRZT01 (sample SAMN10456910, study PRJNA506462) | wastewater metagenome | biome: wastewater; feature: sludge; material: wastewater sludge; isolation source: wastewater sludge with Escherichia coli K12::gfp cells carrying plasmid... | place: USA: Moscow, Idaho ... | reverse complement strand
TTGCACGATGAAAGAAAAAGCAATGAATGTGAAACTGGTAGTAAGACCAATTGTAGGATGTCTGACGCATTCTCATTTTTGGGAAGGTCCCTGCAGGGCAGGTCATCTGAAAGATATGACAACAGAGGCTGAAAATGCAGCAGCAGATGCAGCATTTTTAAAAGCGAAAGAACAGTTAAAAGATGCTACAGATAAAATCCAGTTTCTTGATGCAATAGATGCAAGATATGATGAGAAATTTGTTGTTGGTAGAGATGTATTTGAACAGATCGAAGAAGATATGGACAAGGTAGATTTCTTTCTTTGCATGAACTGGAGAATTCCAAAACTTGAACGTTATAAAAAACCGATCGTAATCATGCAGAATGGTAATGAAGGAATTGATTTTTCGGCATATTGCAGATCGATCGGACTTGAAACATACGTTGCGATGGATTTACAGGATCTGAATGAAATTGCAGAATTGCTATGGGTAAGGAAGGCAGTTGCAAATACAAGAGCACTTGTCCTGTCAGCAGGCGGACAGCCTACATTTGGGATACAGAGTCTGATCAGAGATCCTGAGATTATCCGTCAGAAATATGGTTTTGAAGTAATCAAGCTTTCCTTTTATGATATTTTTAAATATATGGATCAGATCACAGATGAAGAAGCAAGACCGATTGCAGATCAAATAATAAATGGATCAAAAGAAACAAAAGTAAATGTAGACTGGTTCCTTAATGACATCAAATATTATCTTGCAGCAAAAAAAATGATGGATGTATATGACTGTAATGCATTTTCAACAGCATGCCATGAATTGTGTACTTCTGAAATTCCACAGGAGAGAAAGTTCACACCTTGTGTCTGTCATTCATTAATGAAGGATGAAGGAATTCCAAGTGGATGTGAAGAAGATCTGAATGCACTTCTTGCCATGAGTATTATGCAGTATGCGGCAAACAGACCAGCATTTATGGGAAATCCAAATCATGAAACAGATGAGCTTCTGCGCATCCACCATGCTGTTCCTGCACTTTGCATGAATGGATTTGGAACAAAACCACTTGAATATAAACTTTGGGCATTCACAGGTCAGGGATTTGGAGGAAAACTTCAGGTGGATTTTACTGAAAACAACGAAGATGCTGTTACACTTGCAAGATTTAATCCACTTGGAAATACAATGGTATTAAAAACTGGTGAGGTGATCAGATCTGAATTTGATGAAGTGTACTGTAGTCCTTATTACTATATTAAAATGGATGATGCAAGAGAATATATGCATAATCTTGCAAGCTTTGGACATCATCAGGTACTGATATTTGGAGATTTTAGCAAAAAATTGAAAAAGATCGCTAAAGTAATGGGATTTGATATTTTAGAGGGATAATAGAAATGATCTATTTGAACAACGCAGCAACTACATATCCAAAACCGCAGTGTGTGCTCGATGCACATGCTGCGGCATTAAGCAACCCGCCTTCAGGACAGTTTCGAAGTTCGGGTTCTTTTTTAAAAGAGGATATTTTTACTCAATGCAGGAATCATCTTGGAGAACTGCTTGGAATCCATGAAACAGAAAGAATTTTCTTCTCGTCAGGGGCAACGGATTCCTTCAATAAAATACTATTAGGTCTTGATCTGCAAAACTGCCCGGTCGTTACCTCAGTGACGGAGCATAACAGTATTCTCCGACCGCTTTATAATCATACACAACTTTTGGATGAGCAGATCAGCTTGGTCGGATGTGATACAGATGGAAAAATCTCACTGGAAGAACTGGAAGAAATATTTATCAAGAACTCAGAAAAAAATACAAACAGAGGTATTTGTATTATCAATCATTGCTCGAATGTAACTGGGATGGTTCAGGATCTGGATGCAATAGGAATACTATGCAGAAAGTACGGGATACAATTCATAGTCGATGTATCTCAGAGTGGAGGATGTATTCCTGTGGATGCAGACAGATCGGGTATTGATATTCTGATTATGACAGGTCATAAGAGCTTATATGGTGTTCAGGGTACGGGGGCTTATTATATCCGATCAGGGATTCGACTCAAGCCCATCATGTATGGGGGCACTGGGCTTGACAGCACAAAATTAAAATACAAAGCGGATGAATACGAATATGAGGTGGGAACACAGAACGCACCCGGTATTGCAGCCCTTTCATCTGGCGTGGAATATATTCTTATGCGTGGTGTGGAGAAGATTGCCGAAAAAGAGCGTCTTCTGATGAAAAGAATCTATGACAGACTGTCAGAGATAAAAGAGATCAGAATATTTGGCAGTTATGAAACAAACCATGGTCCTGTCATGAGCTTTCAGGTCATAGGTCTGAACTGTTCTGATGTTGCATATATTTTGGAGACCGGATACGGGATTTCAGTCAGGACTGGTCTGCACTGTGCTCCTCTGATCCACAGAGCAATTGGAAGTGGAGCAGATGGAACGGTAAGAGTCAGCGTTTCTGATCTTACTTCGATGGATGAGATCGAACAGTTTCTCAAAGCGATGGAAGAGATCACTGAGTCTGTGTCTGGGGACACACGAGGGGAGGAGGTCTTATGAAGGTATTGGATAAGGTGGAATCCAGGGAAAGATGTGCAGAAGCAGGCTGGTTCGCCTATGATTTTTTGCTGGACCAGGAGATCGATCCTGAATTTATCAGAGGGTTAAAGCCACTTGGTTCGTGGGTATTCTTAAGTATGCTGGCAAAACCTTTTTTTAAAGTGGAGTCAGAACATTTTATGATCAAAGGGCTGCTTGGCGAAAAGCATTTCAGGGTAGCGGTGCATCACGAATATGAAGAAGAATTAAGTAGAATTGAACGGTTGATCGAGCAGATCTGATGCAGCTTCAACTGTAGAATATATGGGGTGTTTAGACGATATGGAAAATCAGAAATCACAGGTCACGATTAGGAAAAATACAATTTTGATGACCTACGGAAAGTCTGCCTTCAATGATGGGTACATAATGGAAATTCAGGTCATAAAAAGCGATATCATACGTTGCAGGGTCTCAAAGGAATCAATCAAAGAGATTCCCTCCTACCTGATCGAAATGCAGAAGGAAGAGCCAGAAGACCTGATCCGTATGATAGATCAAAATGATACAGATCTTTATGTGATGACAGACAGATTACGACTGAAAATTTGTCTTGAAGATGGCATAATTCAGTATTTCAGCCCGGACGGATCAAAACTTTATCATGAGGATGCTGGAAAAGAATTAACAGAAGTGACAGTTATGAAATATACAACAGGGGATGAAAAACCCGTGATCAAAAGGGTAAAAACTGTGGATGGAGAGAGAAACTTTATTCTTAATCTGCGCGAAGAACCTGATACTACAGCTTATCGTGGCAAGTATTATTTTAAATGGCAGGAAGATGAAGGTGTTTTTGGTCTGGGGCAGGCAGAGGAAGGGATCCTGAATTACAGGCATCAGAATCAGTATCTGTACCAGCACAATATGAGAATTCCGATGCCGGTCTTATATTCTGACCGGGGATATGGTCTGATCTTTGACTGTACATCCCTGATGACGTTTGAAGATGATGCTTGTGGCTCCTATCTTTATCTGGATGCAGTAAAACAGATGGATTACTATTTTGTTGTAGGAGAATCACCTGATCAGTTCATCGCAGGACTTCGGATGCTGACTGGCAGACCGGCGATGCTTCCAAAATGGTCTTATGGCTATATTCAGTCAAAAGAGCAATATTATACAGCAAAAGAACTTGAAGATGTCGTCAGAAAATACAGGGAAAGTAATATTCCCATTGATGGAATCGTTCAGGATTGGAATACCTGGGAAGAAGGCAACTGGGGAGAAAAGATACTGGATCAAAAACGCTATGGTGATATGAAAGAAGTAGCAAAAAAGCTGAAAGAGATGAATGCACATGCAATGATTTCGGTCTGGCCGAATATGAATAGCGGAGGCAGGAACCATACAGAATTTTTTGAACAGGGGATGTTGCTGAATGATTATGCGACTTATAATGCTTTTGATGAGAAAGCAAGAAAAATTTACTGGGATCAGATGAACAGTGCATTATTCTCAGAAGGATTCGAAGCCTGGTGGTGTGATTCTACGGAACCTTTTAGTGGACCTGACTGGGGCGGTGAAACGAAGAGAGAACCATGGGAACGTTTTTATATGGTAGGCGGGGAACACAAAAAGTACCTTGGCGCCCTAAAAGCAAATTTATATGCACTGGAGCATGCCAAGGGGATTTATCAGAACCAGAGAAAAGAAACAGAAGAAATCAGAGTGTTAAATCTCACCAGATCCGGTTATCTGTCAGGATATAAATATGCAGCGATGCTTTGGTCAGGGGATACCTATGCTTCCTGGGATACCATGAAAAAGCAGATCGTAGAAGGACTCAGCATGGGATTGTCCGGTTATCCATACTGGACACTTGACATCGGAGGATTTTTTACAGTAGGAGATAAATGGCAGAACAGGGGATGCGGATGCAATCAGGATTCAACACCAAAATGGTTCTGGAAAGGTGAGTATAATGAGGGTGTGAACGATCTGGGATATCGGGAACTTTATGTCCGATGGCTGCAGCTTGGAACATTCCTTCCAATGTTTCGTTCACATGGAACGGATACACCGAGAGAAATCTGGAATTTTGGAACGCCCGGAGAGCCATTTTATGAAGCGATAGCAAAATTCATCCGATTAAGATACCGGATTATGCCCTACATTTATTCCATGGCAGGGAAAGTATGTCTGGAACATGCCACGATCATGAGAAGTCTGATGTTTGATTTTATGGAAGATGAAAGAGCCAGAAGAAGAACTGATGAATTTTTATTCGGAGAGCAGATCCTTGTCTGCCCGGTATTGGAACCATTCTATTATGAATCGGGTAATAGACCATTAGATAAGGAAAAGATCAGAGAATGTTATCTTCCAAAAGGATGCGGATGGTATGATTTTTGGACAAATGCATATTATGAAGGCGGCAATTCCTATCTGATCGATGCACCGATTGAAAGGATTCCGGTATTTGTCAGAGCAGGTTCTATCCTACCAATGGCAGAACGGCTTCAGCATGCCTCAGATCAATGTATTGAACAGTTAGAGATTCATATTTATTCCGGCGCAGATACGGAATATGAATTATATGAAGACGCAGGGAATGATTATACATATGAAAACGGTGCTTTTTCAGGGATTCGGATGCAGTGGTCTGATGAAAAAAGAATCCTGCAGATCTTCGATAGAAAAGGATCCTATCGAGGAATGTTGCAGGAAAGAGTATTTGAGATCAGTGTAGACGGACATTTAGTGGATACAGTCCGGTATGAAGGAACAACCATTACGATTCTCTGCCCTCACGATATTCCAAAGGACTAAGACCTGTCTGCTTTTTAAAGATACGGCTAAAATAACCCTGTTCTGGGTATCCAACAGCTTCTCCAATCTGACGAATGGATAATTCGCCATGATGTGTGAGGAGCTGTTGTGCTTTTTGCATACGAAGTGAGATCAGATATTTTGAAGGAGTGCAGTCGAACTGCTGACAGAATATTTTAGTCAGATAGCTGCAGCTGTAATTCATATTATGTGCGATCTGATTCAGACTGATCTCTTCATTAAAGTGCTGTATAATATATTCTTTTAATACATCAGCGATTTCAGCAGGAGATTTTGTTGAGAGTTCCTGTTTAAAAATATCCTGAAGTGAGTTTTCTTCCATCAAGTATTTGTTTTTCAGCTTTATGAGAGCCTGATGTAGTTCCTGGGTATCAATAGGTTTTAGGAGATACTCACTGACCTGGTATTTAATAGCTGTTTTGGCATATTCAAATTCCGAAAATCCACTGATGATGATGATATCAATATGCGGATGATATTCTCGGACCTTTTTGATCAGGGTAAGCCCATCCATAACGGGCATTCGGATATCAGTGATCAGAACGTCCGGGTTCAGATCAGTGATCAGATCATAGACCTGAATCCCAGTCTGTGCAGAACCAATCACCTCGAATCCGGTATCGGAATCATTGATCTTCTGAATTAGATTTTCAAGTAACAACACTTCATCTTCAGCTACAACGACACTATATTTCATAATCAGCTCCAATCTTCGGCACATGACCGTAAAGCAAACAAGGGGTTTAAAGATTCTTATTTTTCAGGGCACATTTACAGCCAATGGATACCATACCATGACCATCCGGAGTATTGCCCACCTCAAAAATTGTATGTTCCCTGCAGTATATTCTCCAACGCATATACACATTCACAATACCAAGTCCGTCGATCTTCAGTTCTGGCATACCGGGGTTGGCATCCGCTAGTGCAATCCGCTCATGTATCATCTGAATCGCTTCAGGGGTAAAACCATTTCCAGAGTCGATTACATCGATCTGCCATCTGTCATCATATAATTTTCCGGTCACTGTGATCGTCCATGGTGGCAGGCAGTCCGTACCATATTTGATCGCATTTTCCACAAGAGGCTGTATGATCAGTTTTGGAACACTTAAGTCTAGAAGCTGTGGGTCGATCTCTAAGATACAATTCAGACTGGACTGATAGCGTACCTTCATACAATAAAGATATTTTTCAACGTACTCCATTTCTTCCTTAAGGGTTACACTCTGGGAAGAGTGATCTGTAATATAACGCATGATCTGAGTCAGATTTTTACATAGTGTAACAACTTCATCATTTTTTCTATTCTCTGCAAGGACGATTATACACGATAGCGTATTATAGTAAAAATGAGGATTTGTCTGGCTCTGCAGAGCAAGTGTTCTTGATTTTAACTCCTGCTGTCTGCTGTCGATCAGTTCATTAAGTGATATTTTCAGCTTCTTGCTCATTGCTTCAAAGTCATGGTAGAGTTCATCGAGCTCAATATAATATGGGTGATAAGTTTCTTCTCTGCCCTGACCCAGTGTGTCCAGATCCATGTCCTGTATGATTTTTTTGAGCTGCATAACTGGTCTCGTCAGATTCCTCGAGACATAATAAGAAATCATGATCGCAATACCAAGAATTGCGATGATAACACCAAAGAGAATCATGCTTAGATTTGCGACTGGTCTTAATATGATTGATTCTTTCTGAACAGTGACATAAGTCCATTTACTATAAGCACTTTTTGCAAAAGCAAGGTGCTCACGCTCGTTCGTAAATGGATTCCGGATCAGGCTTTTTTCTAAAAGATCGGGAATCTGGTCATAATAATAAGTAAGCACTTCTTTGTCGGAATCAGGAATAGAATAGGGATAGACCAGTGCGCCTGTTTCACTATAAATATAAATTGCAGCAGACTCCTTATTCTTTTTTTCATAAGATACAGCAGATTTGAACAGATTCTTACATCTTTTTACTGTTTCGATCACACCTACTTTTCTTCCGTACTGATTAGAGTACGTTCTATAAACGGAAATGAACCAGTCAGAGCTCGCTGAACTCTGGGCATAAGCATCAGTATGATAGGGAGCACTGATCAGTTTTAAACCATTCAGTTCCTTAACAGTTTCAAACCAATCCAGTTCTTTCAGATCGACTCTTGCGGTACTTGTGATCATTCCAACTTTAACTTCGTTTCCTTTCAGATCAAATAAATTGATCTGATCTGCTTTGATATCAGAACCATTAATGGTCACAAATAAATCAGCAAGGTGTGGAAGGTTTGTTTCTGTGATTTCAAGATTAAAAGAAGAATCCAGATTATCGCTCATCAGACTGCTGTAGTTGATATTTGCAGAGGTGATATCCAGATCATTGATCACAGAATCGACCTGTTCCAGAATAGAAGCGTTCAGTGCGGACAGTGCACTTTCCTCATTTGCAATCAGGATGGAAGAAACATATTCATAGAAGAAGAAAGAAAACGAGATCAGAACGATTATAGCAACAAGAAGATATGCCTTAAATAATCTGGCCTGAAGTTTTTGCGGCCCCTTATGCTTTTGGTGCTGTTCGTATTTTGCGAAAATCAATAAGACCAGATTTTTCAGCAAGTGTAATGGTTTCATAGGTTGATCCTGCCATTTCCGATGATGTATCATATTAAGAATGAATAAAAAACTAATCAAAAGTATAACATTTCTATACACAAAAAACAATGAAGTGAATCATGATAAACTGATAAAAAGGCATTATAGTCAATAAAAGAGAAAAAGTACAAATTAAAATGTGAAAGAAGTACATTGCTAGGAATTAATTAGTGCATAGAATCTGAAAGATTCATTTGCTATTCTGATATTGTCAATAAAATAGACGCGATGAAAGTGATTATCATATTTCATCGCAGGGGTATTGGATAAAACAATCAGGAGGGAACACATGAGAAAGAAAGTATTGGCAACATTATTATGTCTTAGCATGACAGCAGGAATGCTTGCAGGATGTGGAAACACTCAGGCAGAAGAAACAGTGACAGCCGAAAGTGAAACAACTGAGGCTGCACCGGCAGAAACGGAAGTAGCAGAAGAAAGTGCACCAGCAGAAGAAACTGCGGCCGCTGATTTTTCGGGGGAAGAACTCAGCATACTAGTTTCAGCAGGCTGGATGGATAACAGATATGATACAACGATCGCGAGATTTGAGGAAACATATGGAGTAACAGTTGATTTACAGACAATACCTGCAGATCAGTATTCGGATATCCTACAGTCAAAGCTTGATACGGGAACTTGTGCGGATGTATTCTGGATCCAGTCCAATCCATTTGCGATCGCTTCAACAATTGTTGATCCTGTAAAATACTGCATCGACTTTACCGGTTCGGAATGGGAAAACATCATGCCGGAAGCAAGAAAAGGATCCTGTACCTATGATGGAAAGCTTTACGGTCTGCAGATCTGGCATAATTCACCTGAATATGTCATGTTATATAACAAAACCATGTTTGATGAGCTTGGTGTCAGTGTACCTACCACCTATGCAGAACTGTTGAAAGCATGTGATACGATTTCAGCAGAAGGCATTGTACCATGGTTCGTTCCTGGCGCTGATGGTTGGCAGCATCAATTGTCATTCTTCCAGATCGGTGGTGTTTATGAAGCAGCACAGCCTGGATTATATGATGCACTAAATACAAATACAGCTACATTTGCAGATAATGCAAAAATGTTAGAAGTGCTTGAGCAGTTCAAAGAACTCTCTGACAAAGGTTATTTTGGAGAAGACTGGATCGGTACAGATTCTACAAATATGTCCAATGAGTTTGGTGACAGAAATTGTGCTATGGCAATGGCAAATTCAAGCTATATCAAACAGATCAAAGAAGATACAGGAACAACAGATGAGTTTGGATTATTCCTCCTTCCACTTGGTGATAATTCTTACTTCCCAACAAATCCGGCAGGTCCAACAATGTTCGGATATAACGGATCAGAACACCCAGAATTGGTCAAAGAATTCTTTAAATTTGTATGTTCCACAGAAAGCCTTCAGGAAATTCTTGATAATTCACCAGCTTACACCAATCTTGATGTAAACGATGACGCATTAACACAGAAATGGCTTCCAGAAGAAGAAGAGTTCATGGCAAGCATGGATGAATCCAAAATGGGAACAGCAGTATTGCAGACAGGAACAAAGTATACCAATGATTACTGGATGGATTTTGGTGCAGATATGGTTTCATTCTGTCAGGGACAGATGGAAGCAAATGACGTATTAAAGAACATGGATACAAACAGGGCAGAAGCAGCAAAAGTTGCAGGAGATGCTGCCTGGAAATAAAAAGATTTACTAGACAGATAAATGGTGCCTGGAGTATGCTCCAAGCACCATTTTCTAAAAATGGAGGCAGAACGTGAATAAGAAAAAAATTTATCCTCAGTGGTTCTTACTACTACCCTTGGCTTTATATATTATATTTTTCCTTTTCCCAAGCATGCTGGGTGTGCTCTATTCATTCACCGACTGGTGTGCCAGAAGCAGTAAGACGGGACTACATTTTGTTGGTCTGGAAAACTACATTGAAATTTTTACTTCAAAGAAAAATTACGCGGATGGTATTTATCACACCATAACTTTCACGTTGATCTCGAATATAGTGAAGCTCATTCCGGCGCTGTTTCTTGCTATTTTATTACAGGAGGGAATCAGAGGAAAAGGTCTGTACAGAACACTGTTCTATTTACCGTCCATTCTGCCTTTTGTTATTATTGGCATCGTATTTAAATCAGTTTTAAATTATAATACCGGATTATTAAACAGTAGTCTTGAATTTTTACAACTTGGATTCTTAAAACAGAAATGGCTCTCAGATCTGGATATGGTATGGAAATCAATCTTTGGTGTGGACGCATGGAGAGGGATCGGATATGTTATGACGATCTTTCTGGCAGGGCTGAATGCCATTCCCAAATCTTACTACGAAGCAGCAGAGATCGATGGTGCAAATTTCTGGCATAAACTAAGATTTGTTACATTGCCAATGATGTCAGGTTCGATCATGATCAATCTTGTATTTGGTATTACCTATGGGTTGAAAGTATTTGATGTTGTTTATGTTCTGACCAATGGTGGTCCTGGACACGAAACAGAAGTTCTGACAACATATGCGTTCCAGCTGTATTCAAATGGACAGTATGGAATGTCTACAGCAATGAATGCAATCTTACTTGTGATCACAGCCGTGATCGGTGTACTGGTCGTTAAAGTCATGAGCAGACAGGAGGTACAGCAATAATGAACAAAAAAATCCTTCAGACGATCTGGAAACAAATACTGTGTGTATTGCTCTGCCTGATCGTGGTAGCTCCATTTTATATGGTATTGATCAATTCCTTTAAAACAAAAGCGGAAGCTTCCAGAATGAGCCTTGCACTTCCAACAAAATGGATGTTCAGTAATTATACGGAAGTGATCGAAAAGGGCAAGTTGATCCAGGGCTTTTTGAACAGTATGCTTTATGCATCTAGCGCAACATTCATAGGTGTAATACTTTGTGCAATGGCAGCATTTGTACTGTGCAGAAAACGCAGTAGATTTAATAACTTTATTTACTACTTTATTATATGCGGACTCTTTTTCCCTGTGAATTATGTAACACTTGTAAGAGTATTTCAGACAATGAATCTGACCAATACCAGACTGGGTATTGTGATCACGTTCACAAGTGCCATGATACCATTTTGCGTATTTACGATCAGAAATTTTGTGATCTCAGTTCCGGTTGAGATGGATGAAGCAGCTGTCATAGATGGAGCAGGTCCACTTTCATTATTCTTTAAGATCATTGTTCCGTTATTAAAACCAACACTTGTCACCTGTTTTATTTTACAGTTCATGGGTGTGTGGAGCGATTTTTTAACACCTCTGTATCTATCCAGCAAAAGCAGATTATTTCCAATGACAATGGCGGTATATCAGTTCTTTGGTAAGAATACAAGTTACTGGAATTACATATTTGCAGACATTATTCTGACTTGTCTTCCTGTTATTCTGGTTTATCTGGTAGGACAAAAATATATTGTCAGTGGAATGACATCAGGTGCTGTAAAAGAATAAGAATAAAATAAATATAACATGACATCAGGTTTGGAATCAGGATAAAGGAGGTGCCGGTGGATGACAAAGCAGGAAGGTAACATGACTTATTTATTTGATGAAGCTCCAGCGGAGCGTTTTGGAGAAGCCTATCCAATCGGAAATGGACAGATCGGCGCCATGATATATGGGTCTGTACCGGAAAACAAAATTCTGCTGTCTGAAAACACATTTTTCTCTGGAGCACCTTACCAGGATAATTGTAAACAGGATGCAGCACATTCTTTTTATAAAATGAGAAGAGCAACACTGAATGGTGACTATGACAAGGTACATGAATACGCAGAAGGCTTTATTGGAAGAAAGAACGACTATGGAACCAATCTTCCGGTAGGAAATCTGATGATTGAATATGGCTGTGGCGAGTATCCTGTTACGTTATCATACAGAAAACTGAGGATCGACTGTGGAATTGCAGAAAGAGAGATTGTTCTGCCAGATCATAAAAATACAAAGATCAAAGAAGAAGTCTTTAC
>RRZT011832966.1_pt1 | contig 12021 bp, 11 predicted proteins | sample 2165551 | NCBI WGS metagenome assembly RRZT01 (sample SAMN10456910, study PRJNA506462) | wastewater metagenome | biome: wastewater; feature: sludge; material: wastewater sludge; isolation source: wastewater sludge with Escherichia coli K12::gfp cells carrying plasmid... | place: USA: Moscow, Idaho... | reverse complement strand
GTCACCCGCCTCCTTCCACCGTCCTCTGTGAAGAGCCGGTTCAATGGCTGGTTGGACTTCAGAGTGCTCCTTGCCTCTGGTCTGGCAGGGGTGATGCAGAGTCGGGGTAGGAGGGTTGTGCGCCGCGTCCGGTGCAGGCGTAGGCGCCAACGCGGGCAGCGAATCGGGCCGCATCGATGAGGGTGCTTCCCTCGGCCAAAGCTGCAACGGTTGCGCCCACGAACGCGTCCCCTGCTCCAGTGGTGTCGACGACTTTGACTTTAGGGCTTGGGACCGCCGCAAGCCCGTCGCGGTCGGCAACCAGGGCTCCTTGTTCCCCTCGCGTCATGATGACGGAGCGAACCCCGTGCTCGATCAGGCGCTGGAGTACGTCCTCGTCGCTCAGGGATGCGTCGGGATCGGTTCCGGTCATGACGCCGAGGGCGAGTCTGCCTTCGTGCTCGTTGACGATGAGTGGGTCAGCTCTGCTGAGCAGGTAGCTGGGCAGGTCTACGACTGGTGCCAGGTTGAGGACGACGCGGTGGTTTGCGAGTTCGATGGCTCGGCTGAGGCCGTCGATGGGGATTTCTCCTTGAAGGACGATGAGGTCGGATGTGGTGACCTCTGCTCTGAGTTGGTCCATTCGCATTGCGTTCATGGCGGCATTCGCGCCTGGGGTGACAACGATCATGTTGTTGCCGTCATCGTCGACGGTGATGAATGCCATTCCGCTGGGTCCGGGGACTTTCAGCAGGTAGTGCAGGTCGACGCCGGAGGTGGTGAGCCCCTGGAGCGCGGCGTCGGCGTAGGGATCGTCGCCAACGGCCCCGGCCATGGTGACGATTGCGCCGAGTTTCGCGGCGGCGACCGCTTGGTTGGCGCCCTTGCCGCCGGGGAAGATTTCTGGGCCTCGACCGTGGATGGTTTCGCCGGAGGTGGGGATGCGTTGCGTACGGATGGTGACATCAACATTGATGGATCCGATGACCAGGACCCGTTTGGGGGCCGTCTGGGTGTTCATGGGCAGGTCTCCTTGGGACGGGTCGGGGGTGCGGCCGCTGTCTGGCCGCACCCCCTGCCTTCATTACCGGGTCTCGACGGCTTCGATGGCTTGGATGACGAGGTTCCAGAAGCGTTCGTGGTCGAGGTCGACGGCCACCTGGGTGGTGCAGCCTTCGGGCGCGGGCGCGCGGAAGTCGGCCACTGTCATGCCGAGGGTGAGTTCCCCGCGGAGTTCGACGTCCAGGGGGACCTTCTGCGTGGTGACGATCGACGGGTCGATGAGGTACGCCACGGTGCAGGGGTCGTGGACCGGCGGGTGCTCGAACCCCTGGGCTTCCTTGTAGGCCTTGCGGAAGAAGGCGAACAGTCCGAGGACGAACTCGCTGCACTCAGAGCCGATCGCCTTGATCTTCTCCTCCACCTCGGGGGTGGCCAGCGCCTGGTGGGTCAGGTCGAGGCCAACCATCGTGAGGGGCCACTTCTCGTTGAACACGATGTGCGCCGCCTCGGGGTCAACGATGATGTTGAACTCGGCCGTAGCGCTCCAGTTCCCGGTGTGGTAGCCGCCACCCATGAGCACGACTTCCTGCACGCGCTCGGCGATGCGGGGCTCCTTGCGGACCGCCAAAGCGATGTTGGTCAGCGGCCCGGTCGGGACGAGGGTGACCGTGCCGGGCTCGTGCTCCATGATCGTGTCGATGATGTAGTCGACCGCATGGCGGGATCCGACCTGGCTGATCGGCTCGGGCAGTTCGACGCCATCCAGGCCGCTGTCGCCGTGGATGCCCTCGGCGACCTCGACTTCACGGACCAGGGGCCGGGCGCACCCTGCGTGGACGGGCACACCGCTCATGCGGGCCACCCGCGCCACGCTGAGCGTGTTGTGGGTGACCTTGCTCAGGGTCTGGTTGCCGCCCACCGTGGTGATTCCCAACAGGTCGATGGCGGGATTGCCGGCGGCCAGGATCATCGCGATCGCGTCGTCGTGGCCTGGGTCACAATCAAGGATGATCTTTCGGGTCATGGTTGGTTCGCCTCCTTGGCGTCGAGCTCTGCGGGCTTGGGGATGAGAAGTGAGGACAGGAAGGCCAGCACGAGGATGACCGCGCCGGTTGCGATGCCACCCATGTAGCCGGCGCGTGCACCGGCCACGTCGGTGAACAGGGTTGATGCGGCGAACAGCACCGCGAAGCTGAGGCCAGCACCAAGGTTGAACGCCCCCGAGTTCATCCCAGGGAGATAGCCAGGGTTGTCCTTGGGGCTCAGGACGATGCCGAGCCCGTTCAGCATGATGTTGCTCATCCCTGCGTAGGTGATGCCCACGAAGATGGAAATGAACAGGAACAGCAGCTGGTGGGGGAAGTTGGCCGCGAGCATGGTGATGCCCAAGCCGATCGCGGTACCGATCAGGCCGATCTGGAGGACTCGGTTGTAGCCGAGGCGACCTGCCAACTTGCCTGCAACTGGCCCCATCAGGAGCCCGGCGAAGGCGTACGGGGTGAGGGTCACCCACGAGACGGTGTCTGCCGACAGTCCGGCACCCACCGTTGAGTCCTGGGCCAGGTTGGGGATCAACCCGTTCATGACGGCGAACACACCGGTCATCGTCAACGTCGTGGTGAGCAGCAGTGCCCACGTGCGGCGTTGCTTCATGTAGGTGGTCGACACCAGCGGGTGGGCCACGCGCTTCTCGACGTTCCAGAAGACGACGAACCCGATGGCACCCACGACTAGGAGTGCACCGACGAGGAGCCAGTTGGCGGCACCGAGCTTGCCAGCCTCATTGAGGGCCACGAGCGTGCTGCCGAGCGCCACCACCAAGGGGATGACGCCCTTCCAGTCCATCGGGTGGGTCTCCTCAGCGGTGGACTCCCGGATGAAGAACAGCACCGAGAACACTGCGATGGCGCAGACCACAGCCATGACCCAGAAGATCGACCGGAACCCATAGTTGGCAGCAAGCCATCCGCCGGCAAGGGCGTCGACGCCAGCGATACCGCCGTTGATGGAGGTCAAGACCGCCATCAGGAGGGCGTACTGGCGCTCGTTGGGAACCTCGACGCGCAGCATGATCAAGCTCATCGGCACGATCGGGCCGGCAACACCCTGAATGACCCGGCCGATGAACAGGACGGTGACCGAGGGGGCCATCGCGGAGATGGCACACCCGATCGCGGTGATGGCCAACATCCCGATCAGGACCTTGCGACGGCCGATCAGGTCACCCCAACGCGGAAGGAAGAGCGAGAACAGCGCCGCCGCGGTGAAGAATGCGGTCTGGGTGAGGCCGATCTCGGCCGTCGTGGCGTTGAGCTCTCGCTCCATCGTGGCCAGGGCCGGTGACAGCATCGAGGCGTTGAGCTGGAAGGCGAAGATCGCCACCAACAGCGCCAGGACGATGGGGAGGACTGCCGAGGTTGGCAGCTTGTTCTGTTCGACGTTGGCTTGTGTCGTCATGCCAGCGTGTCCTTCTGGGTGTCGACACCCTGCGGTTCGAAGGGGGGCTCATTGGCCCCCGGGCACGCGAGCACACGCGCTGACAGGGCATGCCCGGCCAAGCAGCTCGCGACGAGGTCTCCTTCGTTGGAGAGGTAGGACGACAGGAAGCCTGCGTTGAATGCGTCACCGGCACCTGTCATGTCCCGCACGTCGTCCACCGGCTTCACGGGGACGCTGGCCAGGTGTTTGCCGTGTTGGAAGATGTTGGTCGAGTGCTTGCCTTGACGAGCCAGCAAGACCGCGTCAGCGAACCTCACAAGGTTGGGGCCGGGGGTTTCCCCATCGGCAAGTCCCAGGTAGAGGCTTTCGTCACGGTTGGCCGAGATGAAGTCCGGGTGGCACTCGACCATGAGGTCCAAGAAGGCCGGGATCCCGAAGTGGTCGATCATGCCGGTCGAGGAGACATCCATGGACACCTTGCCGCCGCGACGCTTCACCTCACGCACTGCTTCCTTCACGCTCTGGGCGGTGCTACCACCCTCGAAGGAGTAGGCCGTGATGTGCAGGATCTCAAGGTCGTCCAGCCAAGCGGGGTCCACCGCCTCGAGTCGTGCGCTCGCACCGCGGCTGGGGAACATCAGTCGTTCGCCGTGTTGGTCAATAAGGACGACGATCATCCCGGTCGTGTCGCGGACCTGCATCCGGACATCCACACCTCGCTGCTCGAGTTCTGTGGTGAGGACAACTCCACCGAGGTCGTCACCAACGCACCCGATGAACCGCGTGGGATACCGCGGTGCGGCGAAGGCGGCCACATTGGCCGCCGAGCCGCCCCGCTGCATCATGACTTCAGACTTGGTATCGGTGGCGTAGCGCACTTCCTCCATCTGCCACACAACGACGTCCTGAACGACGTCGCCTACAACGCCGAGCATGAGACTTCACCGCCTCACGAGCGCGGTCGCGATGTCCAGCGCGACGCGGATGTTGTTGTAGTAGAGCGCGACGTTGGCGTCGAGGCTGCGACCATCGGTCGCCTGGCGGATGTAGTCCAGCAGGAACGGGGTCGAGGCCTGGCCGTGGACGCCCTGCTCCTCGGCTGCGGCCCACGCGCGGGCGAGCACTGCGTCGAGTTCCTCGGGGTCGAGCTGTTCCTCGGCCCGGATCGGGTTGGCGACGAGCACGGCGCTGTTGATCCCCAACTGCTTCTGGGCGGCCACCATCGTCGCAACTTGGTCGGGCGAGTCGACACGTGCGGTCAGGTCGTGGCCGGAGTCGACGACGTAGAAGCCGGGGTAACGATCCGTGCCATAACCTACGACGGGGATGCTGAGCGACTCGAATCGCTCCAGCGTGGCACTGATGTCCAGGATGGCCTTCGCCCCCGAACTGACCAGCACGATGGGGGTGTCGGCCAACGAGTAGATGTCAGCGGACTCGTCGAACGACTCGGCGGCACCGTGGTGCACCCCACCGAGACCACCGGTGGCAAACACGTCGATGCCGGCGGCCTTGGCCAGCAGTGCCGTGGAGGCGATCGTCGTGCCGGCGTTCTTCTTGGTGACCGCCGTGTAAGCGAGGTCACGAACCGAGGCCTTGGTCACGTCGTCGTCGTAGGCCAGCTCTTCGATCTCCTCAGGGCTCAGGCCAACGACCGGCTGACCGTGAACCACACCGATCGTCGCAGGGACACCGCCGGCTTCGCGGACCTGTTCCTCCCCGCGCAGCGCAACTTCGACGTTGCGGGGGCGCGGGAGTCCGTGGGTGAAGATGGTGGACTCAAGTGCCACCACGGGCGTGCCGTTGGCGAGAGCGTCCTTGACCTGGTCGGCGACGCGGAGAGCATCGTTGCTCATGGGACTTCCTTTCAATGGATGGGAGTTCGGTAGTCCGAGCCATCAAGGTAGGTTGGCAACATCATTGCCAAACAGCATCGTTTCGGAATGGGTTGATAGCATTTGTCTATGAAGGTCACACTTGCTCAACTTCAAGTCTTCGTGGCCCTGAGCGACACTTTGCACTTCACCCGGGCTGCGGAGGCGCTCTCGGTTTCCCAGCCGACGATCAGCAAGGAGATCAAGGCCCTGGAGAGGGGGTTGGGCATCCAGCTGTTGAACCGCTCGTCCGGCGGCACCACGCTTACCCCCGCTGGGAGATCGCTGCAAGGTCACGCACGCGCTGTCATCACTCAAGTCACCGAGTTCGAGGCTTCAGCCGAGGTGGTCAAGAGCCACGCACGTCGCGAAGTCCGTATCGCTGCTTCCCCGAGCATCGTCAACCGACTCCTGCCCGAAACGCTTCGCAAGTTCGATGATCGCGACCTGGGGATCACCCTCGTCGCGATCGAAGTTGAGACCGGGGAGGTTGTCGCCGCCGTCGACAGTGGTCGAGCCGACATCGGTGTTGGTCACCACCTCACACGACCGAGACGAGCGACCAAGCGACGCCTGGGCGAGGACGAGCTCCAAGTAGTCATCAGCAGATCGCTTGCTCCCAAGGCAGGCACCCCGCTGGATCTTGGCGGACTCACCCAAGTTCCACTCCTCATGTGGCCCCGCGAACGAAGCCCCGCCTACCACGACGCGATCATCGAGATCTGCCGAGCTCGGGGCCTCGATCCACTCCTCCTCACCGGAACGACGCGAATCTCAGGATCATGGTCATTCTTCCTCGACGACGCTCGCGCCTTCGCCCTTGCGCCCCGCGACTTCGCCGCCCAAGAAACGGGTGGGCACCTTACGGCGCTGAGCCTGAACCCACCCGGCTTCGTCCCGCTCGACGTCGTCTGGATCCCGGGCAACCCGGCTGCCGATGAGGTCCTTGCCATTCTGTGGGACATCACCGGCGACCGACGCTCGGATCACGCTGCTACATGAAGCGGCCGCGTCCCTGAGGTTTCCGCCGGAGACCCTTGGATCACTCTGCTTCCAGGACGGTGGTGGCCGCAGGGGTTCCTCATCTGTGGCGGTTGAACCCGGTGAAGCAGTCCATGGCGACCACCTCCACCCCATCGCGCGATGCCTTGGGTCGGGCGGCGAGCGCGTGGCAGCCCGGAAGCACGCCCGCGGGCGCGTCACCCGCCTCCTTCCACCGTCCATCAAACCCACCCGTCTGATGGGAACCGTCAGTCCCTGGCCCTACGGTCGGGGTCGTGACCGCAAAGATCAGTCAGTTCGGCACGCTCGCCCAACGGATGGAGCACACGAAACGCATCCAAGGACGTCACGCGCAGCACGTCCACGCCATGGTGGGGGAGGACTGGGTGCCTGGGTTGCTCGTGGCCTGGGAGCGGCGCAATCAGGCTTGGTGGGGACGTGTGATCGTGGTCCGCGACCGCGAAGCACTCACCTATGAGCTCGAAGCCCGCTGGCTCCGGCCGCGCGAGTGTGGTTGTTGAGGTTCGAGTGGCTGGCGGCCGATTCGCTGACACACCCCTGGAGGCGTTCGGCCGCCAGCCACGCCACCAAGCTAGCGCCCTTGGCGGGCTCAGGAGCCCGTCGACTGTGACGGGTGGTCGGCCAGCATGCGGTAGACCGTGGCTCGGCTGACGCCCATGGCGCGGGCGATGTCAGCGACGCTGCGCCCCTGCGTGGCCATGGCTGTGGCGATCACGATCCGGTCTCCGGTGATCTTAGGAGGGCGACCAACCCGTTTGCCCGAGAGTGCGGCGGCTTCGAGGCCGGCTTTGGTTCGTTCGCGCATAAGGTCGCGTTCGAACTGGGAGAGCAGCGCGAAGAGGCCGAGCATGAGTCGGCCGTTGGCGGTGCGGGTGTCGAACTTCTCGTGAAGCGAGTGGACGGCGATCCCGCGTGCGTCGAGGTTGTTGACGGTGTCGATGAGGTGGGTCATGGACCGGCCTAGACGGTCGAGTCGCCAGACCACGATGGTGTCGCCCTCTTGGGCTGCGGCGACCAGCTTCTCGAGGACAGGTCGTTGTGCGGCCACGCCGGACGCGGTCTCGGCCCAGATGCGTTCGGCGCCGGCGGTGACCAGGTCATGGCGCTGGGATTCGTCGGACTGCTTGGTGGTCGAGACGCGGGTGTAGCCGTGGATCATGTCAACGAGTAGACCATAGGGCGGGTTCGGGCGGCCCACGACGTGGCAGGTTGTGGACACGGGTTTTGGACGCTTTTTCATCGGCGTGTCGCGATGTGTTCGAAACCGGTCGGTTCTGGACGCCGTCCCCCACCATTGCTCGCTCAGATCAGCACGACTCGACGCCGTATCGGTCAACTCTCTAGCGGCAGAAGCGTGAGCAATTCTGAAGCCGCTGTGAGCAGTCGCAAGTCCTCAACCAAGTCGCGGACCCGCCACGGGTTGGTGGTGGTCAGGGTGGTGAGGATGGCGGTGCGGGCCTGGGCCCGCTCGTTGTCGGTGGGGTCGAGGGCGGGGAGGGCAGCAACCAAGTCGGGGACCATCTCCGGATTGGTGGTGGTTGTCAGGGTGGTGAGGATGGCGGTGCGGGCCTGGGCCCGCTCGTCGTCGGTGGGGTCGAGGGCGGGGAGCGCAGCAACCAAGTCGCGGACCATCTCCGGGTTGGTGGTGGTGGTCAGGGTGGTGAGGGCCTGGGCCCGCTCGTTGTCGGTGGGGTCGAGGGCGGTGAAGGCCTCAACCAGGCGTCGGACCAGCCCCGGGTTGGTGGTGGTGGTGAGGATGGCGGTGCGGCCCTGGGCCCGCTCGTCGTCGGTGGGGTCGAGGGCGGTGAAAGCCTTAACCAAGTCGCGGACCAGCCACGGGTTGGTGGTGGTCAGGGTGGTGATGATCGTGGTGCGGATGGTTGCATTGGCCGTAGGCCAGTGGGTGGTTGCAGCGATCAACTCTGGGTGTGATTGCGCATGCGACTTCCGGAAGGCGTCGATCTGGTCGTGGTGATGCTCAGGCCAGTCTTGGGGGAGGGTTTGTGCGGCTGCCTGCAGGAGTAGCACCTCAAGCCGATCGTTGATGACTTGTTGGGCTGGCCCCGCGGGTTGTTCGTGGTAGTGAAACAGATTGTCGATCAGCTCGGCTCGCTCTGGGTGTGCCGCGATGACCATGGGGAGGGTTGCTTCCCAGTCCGGGTCGAACCAAACGTGGGGCAATACGAGGGTTGTGGTTTCCTCGACGGGGATGGTGGACAGGTGTTCGGCCACCGCGTACTCCAAGAGGGTGCGGTGCAGGAACCGTCGTTCAACTCGGGTGTGGTCGTGGAGACTGTGCGCTGGGTATTGCTGTTGGGGTGCCACGTTGTCGAGTGCACGCGCGAGCGCGTCGTCGTTGGGCAGGTCGGTTTCGATCGCGTCGGGCCAGGCGCCGAGGCCCGTCGGAGTGTTGGCGTGGCGAACAGCGTCCCAAGCCCATGTCTGGAGGGTCTGGTGGCATTGCGTCAGGTCGATTGGGGCGGGTTGCTGGTTGTTCCAGCGCTCGCGGAGGAGCCGGTCGATGATGCTTCGGTAGAGGTCGCGGCGTCGCCACGGCAGGTTTTGCGTTGGGTGTTGCTCGGTCAGCATGCAGTAGAACGTCAAGAGCAGGGGCACGATGGCAGTTGCTCGGAGCTCGGGGCGGTCCCCGATTTGCTCCAGGAGACGACGGGCGACGGCAGGCTGCTCATCGAACCATTGCTCCACGAATCCGGTTACGTCGTCGGGATAGCTCAACTCGACGAGCCTGCCCACACGGCCCGGATGGTCACGCTCCTTGAACGTGTGCCACGCCTCTGGTCGAGATGTCACCACTGCACGCCATCCGGCCGGTCCCGGCAAAGCGCGCAGGAGACGCTTGGCGGTGTATTCGCCTACGCCGACCTCATCGAGGGAATCGACGACGGCGAGCACGCGAGCTCCTGGACGTTGCGCCCAACGCCGCAGCCGAATGGCGCTCTCACCGGGGAGCGCTGCCGCGACCAACCCATCGATGCCCTGGGCCTCTTGGCCTGCCCACTGTGCCCAGCGGGTGAATAGGGGAAGCTCTACCGACCCCGGGTCGATGCGTGGATCGCGGAGTTCGGCGAGGGCGACCGCCGCCGCTTCCCGTGCGAAACGTTGCGCAAGCCAGGTTTTTCCGGATCCGGGTCCACCCAGCACGACGAGCAGGTCGGTGCCTGTCAAAGCGTCCGCTGCGGTGACACGCGCACCGTCGTTGTCCGTGACGAGTTGAAGTGTGCGTTCCAGTTGGGAGGGGTTCCTCCCGTGGGTCCACGGGGAGAGGTCCCATTCCGGATCGACCTTCGCGTTCAGGTAACGGATGAGGTCATCTCTGTCGGCCACCCCTGACACTGCATCGCGTAAGTCACTGATGCTGGCCAGGATCGCTTGCCGTGCGGATTGGATCGCAGCCAGCGTCACGCCGTTGTCGGCCTTGAGGTTTGAGCATAGGGCCGCGTAGGTCACGCGCAAGGCTCGCTCGGCGACGGCATGCTCAGCTTCCGTTCCCCAGTACCGATCCCGCTGTTTGGCCTCAGCAATCACCGCACCCGTCGCGGCAACAAGATCCAAATCGGTGTCTGCGAGTACCTGATAGGCGGGGCCAGCCGCCTGCACGTACTCGATCGCCCAGCCCAACCCCCGATCCACAATCTGCGCATCGATCTGCTCGCCCTTGGCCCACGCTCCGATACTCGCCTGGATACGCTCCTGCAGATGTCGTTGAGGAGAGTTCTTGTCCCACGCTGACTGGACGTACTTCACCAGTTCCCTCGCGGTCGCGACCCCGACAGCGCCCAACGGCCCGCCGAGGGCGGCAATGGTGACCGTGGCCAAGGACGCCACCAAGTCAGACCGCTTCGCTAATGCCGACATGGCCCAATTATTCCGCAACGACCGTCGCTCGATCCCGGCGAGGGTCTATCGCAGGAACGGTGTAACTGGCCCTACGGCCCGGTTGGGGCAGGAGGGGTCATGATGACCGAAACACTGATGACTGTGGAGCCACACGAAGAAGACAAGGCGGCGCCGGCGGCGTTGGTCTCTGACCAGCCGCGACTCGAGCACCCGGGAGGCGGCCAGGTGGCCGAGCCGGTGGTGCTGTCACGTCAGGAGGCCGAGTTGTTGCGCGGGTTGGTGCGCCGCACCCGTGGTGCCGGTGGTGACCTGACCGGCCCGGACGGGCTGTTCAAGCACCTCACCAAGACGGTGATCGAGTCCGCCTTGGAGGAGGAGCTGGTCGACCACCTGGGCTATGACAGGCACGACCCGGCGGGCCGCAATGGCGCGAATTCGCGTAACGGGTACCGGTCGAAGACGGTGGTCACCGACAACTGTGGCGAGGTGACGATCGCCGTCCCGCGGGACCGGGACGGCAGTTTCGAGCCGGTGATCGTGGCCAAGCGGCAGCGTCGCCTGTCTGATCTGGACACTTTGGTGATCAGCTTGTACGCGAAGGGGTTGACGACCGGGGAGATCTCGGCGCACCTGTTCGAGGTGTACGGCGCCAACGTGTCCAGGGACACGGTGAGTCGGATCACCGACAAGATCGTGGAGGAGATGCAGGTTTGGTGGGCCCGCCCACTGGAGCGGGTGTACGCGGCCATCTTCATCGACGCGATCGTGGTCAGGGTGCGCGACGGTCAGGTCGCCAACCAGCCGTTCTACGCCGCGATCGGCGTCGATCTGGACGGTCACAAGGACATCCTCGGCATCTGGGCCAGTCATGTCCCGGGGATAGGTCGGTGAGCGGGCCGGGGCAGGTTTGTGGGGTTCCTACAACCGGCGAGTGTTCTGGAGGGGCTGCGAGTGCCCGTGGGTGTGGCTGGGGTCGGCTCAGAATCGTTTCTGGAGAACCGGCCCCCGTTCCCGGAGGGCGTGGCGGCGGGGTTCAGTGGCCGTGCGGGCTGGATTCTTCGGGTGCTGGGGGGAGTGCGCCGAGGCGGCGCAGCTCGGCGATGTTGGCGTTCAGCGTGGCCATGGCTTGGGCGGCTCGGTCGGTGGTGCCGGGGGTGTGTGGCTGATCCGCGCGTCGGGTGGCGGGCGTGGCGGCGAGGCTGCCGACGTGGAGGAGCGCGATCGCGTGCCGGAGGGCAGCGTCGGTGGGTTTGGGGGCGGTGGTGAGGGTGTGGCTGATCGCGGCTTCGGTCTGTTGGTTGTTCCCGGTGAGGCTACCGAGGATCCATTGGTGGACGGTGGGGATCTCGGTGGTGAGGTCGAAGTCGTCCACGGTGGGTTGGGGGAAGCGCGGGTGCTGGATGACGGTGCGGGCGTGGTCGTGGCCACGGGAGAGGATGGCGTCGCACACGCCGACGGTGGCGGCTTGGAGGTAGACGGCGGCGAAGGCGGGTCTGGTGAGGACCTGGCGGGTGGCGTCTTGGCCGAGCGCGTCGGCGATGCCGTACTCGGTGGGTTGGGTGAGCCGGGTGGCCCAGCTGGTGCGGACGGTGGTGTAGATGTCGTGGCTGTCGAGCGAGTCGGTGGTCATGCGCGTGACCCCTTTCTGTTCTGTCTTAGGGGAGGGGGATGAGGGTGGCGGCGAGCCAGCCGAGGAGGGGCCGGGGGCCGTAGGCGTGGCGGCTGCCGGGCTGGCGGGGTCGGGTGAGCGCCCAGCCGGCGGCGGTGAGGGGGCCGGGGGGGAACGCCAGCCAGGTGGCTGAGGCGCTGAGGGGGGTGGTGGTGAGTCCGATGAGGCCGGCGAGGC
>RRZT012034279.1_pt1 | contig 12022 bp, 8 predicted proteins | sample 2165551 | NCBI WGS metagenome assembly RRZT01 (sample SAMN10456910, study PRJNA506462) | wastewater metagenome | biome: wastewater; feature: sludge; material: wastewater sludge; isolation source: wastewater sludge with Escherichia coli K12::gfp cells carrying plasmid... | place: USA: Moscow, Idaho ... | reverse complement strand
GATACCGGTGCAAAGATAAATCTTTCAGATAAAAATTCAGCAGGTATTTATGCAGTAGAGGAAACAGACGCTGTAAATAACGGAATTATAAATATAAATGAAAAATCCTCAGCAGGAATGTATGGTTTATCAGAAGATACTATTAACCCTACAAGAATCGGTTTAAGCGGAGTTGCTCTTACACAGAGTGCAAATGCAGAAATAAATGTAAACAATGAAGAAAGTGCCGGTATCTACGGCGTAAACTTAGGAACTGTATTAGGTAAATCATATACAATAAATAATGCCGGAACGATAAATGTAAAAGATAAAAACAGCATCGGGATATACTCAAATAATGTAAATATAACAGGAGTAGGAACTATAAAGCTGGGAGACACAGCTTTAAGCACAGCAGGACACAGAACAGCAGTATATGCAAAAGGCCTGGAAGCAGCCGTGACTGTAACAGGAGCACAGATAGATCTGGGAACTACAGATCAGACAAATATAGCTTATTATATAACTGATAATGCAAAGCTTGCAGGAAGCAGTCATGGACATATAGACGGCTATGGAATAATTGTAGTCGGGAAAGATACAGAAATAAGTGATTCAAAAATTAACATGAATATAACAGGTGGTGACGGTCAAATAGGACTTGCCGTTCTTGGGACAGATAATTACAGTTATACCAGAGACATAAGTGCAGGCAGTACAGTAGCAAACGGCAGCAATAAGTACTATGGAGTGGCACTATACACAGCAGACCAGAACATAAGCAGTCCAATAACAAACAAACTAACTGCCGGAATGAACGGAGTCGGACTTTATGCCGGAGGTAACACAGGAAGTACTCTTACATATAATGGAGAAATAACTGTAGGGGACGGGACAAGTGCCGGAACAGGAATTTTTGTAAAAAGCGGTTCAGATGTAACACTGGCTTCAGGCGGAAAAATAACTCTTGATGGTGAAAACGGAGTTGGTGTCTATGTGGAAGGAAATGGAGAATTCACATTTGACAGCGGAAGCAGTATAATTTTTAACGGTTTTGGAATAGGAATCTGGGGAGAAAACGGATCTGTGATTAATGATAACGGAACAGGTACAATAAGCTCGCCTACAGGTGCCTTTATAATAAGAAGCAGACTGGCAAACGGTATAATAAACATAAATGCACCGGGAATAACGCTTGGAAACGGGTCAGCAGGATATGTTGTCAACGGCGAAATTAACAATCTTTCAGGCTCTACATTAGTTACAAATCCTTTTTCCGATAACATAATAGCCCTTATAGCCGAAGGTTACAAAGTAGTTGGTGCTAATACATATGAGACAAACAACTTTGGAAAAATATATCTTACTAATTCTTCAAAAGGTACAGCAATGTATCTGAAGAATGCAAGAGGAATGAATGAAGCGAATGGAATAATTGTTCTTGGAAATGAAGGAGTGGGACTTTACGGAGAGGAAGATTCTGCTACAGATCTTACTGAGCTTAGAAATTCAGGACAAATAATAATGAATAGTTCAAGCTCACAGGCTCTTTACGGAAAAGGAATATCTCTGATCGAAAATAACGGCACAATTAGCTCAGCTGCTGTAGAAAATACAGGAATATACAGTATTTACAATAATAATGCAGTAAATACAAAAATAAACAACTCTGGAACAATAACACTGGGAGACGGAAGTTTTGGAATATATGCCGAAAATTCCTATATAACAAATACAGGAAGTATAGAAACCGGTAATAAAACGGTAAACAGCTCTTCTGCGGGAATATATGCAAAAAACAGTATTGTAGCAAACAGCGGGGATATAAAAACGGGACAGGATGGAACAGCTTTTGTAGGTGATAACAGTATAATAAACCTAAACAGCGGAAATTTTGATGTTTCAACCGGAAGTCTTTTATACGGAAAAAATAATACTGTAGTAAATTATAACCTTGCTAACCAGACAGCTGACTGGATAAATCCATATATCAGCCTTGAAAACAGTACATTAAACGTGTTAAATACAGCTGTTTTAAATGTAAAAAATAATTCTGCCGGAATACTTATCATAGGAAATACCGGGACTGTAAACGGAGACATAACACTAAATGCTGAGGACAGCGGAAAAGGAATATACATAAAAAATCTTGGTACAGCATATATAAACAATACAAAAATAAATGTAAACGGCTCATCTGCAAATGGCCTTGTACTGGAAAACTCAAGTGCAGACAATGCAAGTACAGTAAATGTAAATAACACAGGTACCGGAATATTTTCACAGCTTACAACGGCCGGAAACACAACAGTAACAAATAACGGAACTATAAATGTAAATTCCGTACTTGGAACAGGTATATATGCCTCAGCAGTGAATGCAGGCGGAACAATTCTCGGAACAACAACAGTAGATAATAACGGAACTATAGTGTTAAGAAACAGCACTGATATAAACAGCGATTCTCAGATAGGAATTTATGGCACTGCCGGATCAGCAATAAATAATAATAATTCGATAAGCGGCGGAAATAACGTAATAGGAATTTACGGAACAGCTTCCTCAGTAACAACAAACGGAAGCATAATACTGGGAGACCGTTCGGCAGGTGTATATATGAATGGCGGAAATCTTATAACAGGTACTAATACTTTAATAAAAGTCGGCTCAGAAGGTGCTGCGGCAATTTATGCCGTACGCGGGGCAACTGTGGTAAATAACAGCAGCAATATACAAGCAGGGCAAAACAGTGCTCTGATATATGCACAGGATACCGGAACAGTTGTAAATAATTTGGCAGATTTAAATGTTGTTGAAAATGGAATTGGTTTTTACGGAGATAAAGGAACTGTACATAATAACGGCAAAATAAGTGCAAATGGATCAGATGCAGTATTTTTCTACTCTAAAAACGGCGAAATAAATAACAGCGGACTGCTTGATTCTGCTGGTAATACAGGTGTTATAGGAATTTACGGGGAAAATTCAATAATAAAAAATAACGGAAATATCATTTTGGGAGATTCAATAATAAATCCTAATGATATAACACAAAGTACATATGCAATAGGAGTTTACGGAAAGGCTTCCGAAATAAAAAATACAGGAAACATAAAACTGGGAGCTAATTCTGTAGGAATTTATTCAGACTATAATACAACAGAAGCACAAAATACCGGAGATATAGAATCATCTTCTTATGGAGCCATAGGAATATTCGCAGAAAACGGTACATTTAGAAATATGGGAAGAATCATATTGTCCGGGGATGACTCAATAGGAATGGCCGGAAGAAACAACGCTACTATTATTAATGACGGTCAAATAACTATGAACGGAAAATCAGGGATAGGAATGTATGTAACAAATAATTCACATGTATATAATAACGGCGTAATAACAATAAATGGCGATAATGGAACAGGAATACAGATCGGAGCTAATTCTACCCTTGAAAATGAAGGTACTATAAACTTGAACGGATCAAACGGGGAAAGTGTGCTTTACGGGGAAAGTACAAAATACCAGATTCCAAGTATCATAAATGCAGGAATAATAAATGTGGATGAAAAATTTGAAACAAACGGTGTTAATGTAATAGTAAAAGTAAATCCTGACACTGTAAGAAAACCTGAAATATCTGAAATAACTGCAAGTGATTATGAGCTAAGTGATATAAACGGTAAATTTCTGATATCAAACGCCGTACAATTTAATGCGCAGTCATTTAATGTGGACGGACCGGTAAAAATAATGAGTACTTTTTCTCAGGGAACAAATGCTGCAGCATATAAACTCGAAAATGTATTTAATCCTTTGACACCATACGGCGGACCAAATACAAATAAAATATCAGTACTAAGCGATTCGTATACTTGGGATGCAATACCGGTAATAAGTGATACGGGAGGCGTGACTATATGGATGCAGAAACAAAGTTATAAAGATCTTGCAAACAGCAGATGGTATAATGAGTTTGGCGGAACGCTTGATCAGAAATATTTAGATGCTGAGGGTAACGCACTAAAAATTTATGATAAAATAGATAATATAAGTACTGCGAAAGAATTCGACCATATAATGAGCAGTCTTGGCGGAAATATGTATGCCAATATGAATCAAAGAGAAAAGACAGCAATGGATACTTTAGGTACATCTCTGAATTTACTTCAGGATTCGAAGAATAACACAAAAGAAAATGTAAAAATAAATGTAATAGCAGGAAAAGGAAAACTGACAGAGAATACAGACGGAGTAACAGGTTATAATTATGAATCTACAGGAATACTTGCTTTGAGAGAAGTCGAAAGAACATATAAACACACATTTGGTTATTCAGCAGGATACCTACATACAAATTATGAAATGAATGACGGAAACAGCAGCGAGGAAGATGCTGATACATTACAGCTTGGATTACACAATAAGTACAGATCAAATGACTGGGTATTAAAAAATGATTTGTTAGGAAGAGTAAGCTTCCATAATACAGACAGAAACATCGACTGGGTAAATGCCGGAAAGTCAGAAATGAACGGAACATATGAAGCATACAGCATTACAAGTAATAATAAGTTCGGAAAAGAATTATCACTGGGTAAAAATATGAGTTTCACACCATATGGCGGGCTGGATGCAACATATATAACAAGACCGACATTCAGTGAGAACGGACTTGAGGCTCTGGAAGTAAAAGGAAATGATGCATGGAGTATTATGCCAAAAGCAGGAGTGGAGCTAAAAGGAGAGCTTCCGCTGGGAGAAAAGAAACAGTGGAAACTAAAAGGTGCAGTAGATGTAACATACGGATATGAGCTTGGAGCTCTGAACAAGAGAGAATATGCAAAACTTGTAAATGTGGAAACAGATTACCATAAGCTGGCAAAACCGGAAGAAGAAAAAGGAGTACTAAGCACTAAAGCAATAATAGGTGCAGAGGTAGAGGACAGATACGGTATCTTTTTAACAGGTGAATACATAACAGGAGCTGACAGTGAAAATGAGTATAGAGCAGGAGTAACTTTGAAAGCAGTATTTTAATCAGGAAAGTCATCTAAGAAATTTAAAAAATGAGAGAATATTGAAATATATAAAATTCCGTGTAAACTCTGGATAGTTCAATAAAATCAGTCAAAACCACCCCTTAACGGGGTGGTTTTATGTTTCGTACATAAAACATACTCGACTGACTTAAGTCTAAAATTAAAATAGAGACTTTCAGTCACTAACTGCTAATCTCTAATTTTTTTTAAATTTATATTGTTAATTAATTACATATAAGTATATTTTGTTGACCCATTAATTCAAATTTAGAATTTGGGACAGACATAAAACGTCTGTATATACTTCCAGTATCTCCATCAAATGCAAATCGAATTTCTTCGCTTTCATTCTTATCACTTATAATAAATTTAAATGCATAAATTTTTGAATTGGGTACTTTTTCTACGAATTTATAAGTAACCTTTTTATTCGGATTGTTTTTCTTATAGTCTTGACGAAAAATATCCTCAATACTTTTGAGGGCTTTGCTGCAGCTAATTTTACTCTTAGAATTTCCAGAAGGACTATTCGTTCTACTGCTTCCGTCAGCTCCACAAACAAAAGGCGGAATTCCTACCCCACAGCCATAATCATAAGAATTCGTTCCAGAATCATAATTTGCAGCTAACTGGACGTTAAGAATTCCAAATAAAATTATGATAAAAAATAATAACTTTTTCATATCTAATCTCCTTTGAATAAATTTGTTCGACATTGAACATTAATTAATTATATTCCATTTACTAAAAAAAAACAATAATAAGATTTCTTAAAATTTAAATTATAAATTTACCGGTAGAAACTTAGTATTATTATTCCAACTTTACTATTTTGATATTTTTCTGAAACATTATAACTTTCTAGTAAATTAATTTCAGAACCGCCTAATTCAGATACTTATCTATCTTTTTTATACTCTTCAATATTTATAATTTTTATTTTTTTCTTTATCCTCCCAATTGACATTATCATCAATAAACTTAATTATAGTAATTAAATTCGTTGATTCAATATCATTTGGTGTTACGGAATTATATTTAACATTTTAATTGAGATTCACTGCAATAAAAGCAACTATAATGATTTAAATCTATATTATTATATTAGAAAACATTTGACGCCATGTCAAAAAAATGATAAAATTTTAAAATAGATTAAATATAATTAATCAAATACCAAAAAGACAACATTAATCAGTTTTAATGTTAACAAATATTCAAAGGAGATTATTTATGAAAAAAAGGTTATTAGTACTATTTTTAGTTTTGGGTGTGATTTCTTTTTCTACTTCCTGTTATATTTATGAATATGAAAAGAAAGATGGAAAAGTAATTTTTTCTCAAAGTATAGTTCCGGGAGGACACACAATTAAAACGAATCAAGTGAAAAAAGCTGATCTAAAAACTTTTGAAGTATTAGATAAAAGTGAAAAAGTAGCCAGAGATAAAAAAAACTTTTATTATATGGGGAAATTAGTAAAAGGAATAGACGGTGAAACAGTAGAAGTAGTTAATGTAGAAACAAAAAATCCAGATATGGGAAAGAAAATAGTTGACGGAATAGAGGTTACTGTGAGACTTTCAACTGCGGCTCATTGTTTTAAACCATATATTACTGAAGTAAGAGATAAAAATGGAAATCATTTAATAATGGATATTCAGTCCGGAATGTATGAGCTGGTTGAATAATTTTCAGATAAGAAAGTGTTCTAAATGGATATATTAAATTGAGATAGGTGAAGAAAATGCAGAATTTATTTTTAATTAAGACAGCCAAAATACTAAATATGTTACTAATAGGTATAATGGCAATAATGATGATAAAGGGTATTTCCGGAGCTCTTACAGCATTAATATCAAGTATTTTAGTTTTTATATCTCCGATTGTCACACAATTAATGTTATTAGGGATTTTAGTATTCATACTATTCAGTAATTTCAATTATAAAATTAAGAAAATACGAAAGAATAGTTTTATTTAAAAAATAAATACAGATAATTAATAATAATTATCAAAAAAATACGTTAAAGTATTATAAATACTGACGTATTTTTTTAGTCTCCCTCTGGTTGTCCCTTTGCCGGTATTATCTCATATAAGTCTGTAAATATTATGTTTACAAATAAATACCAGTCTTTACTAAAATTATTTTTGCAAACTTGTAAAAAACAATAGATAATTTTAAAAGAAAAATGCCAAAAATCTAGGTATATATAATTGAATTATATTCAAATTATTTAATTTTAATTTGTTTCTTCTGTTCTCGGCTTTTCCTCCGGTCCCGGAGATTGCTTTGGTCTTTTATTAACAGTAATATGTAAGCCTAATAATAGCAGCGTTAGAATAACTTTCCCTAATTTTTTTTATCTAAACATTCTTTTTTATAATAACAATATCAATAATTAAATATTTTATCAATAAAATTTAAAAACTATTTTTTTCTAGATTTATGCCGGAAGTATGTGATAAAATATTTCAATAAGTTAAAGGTTGAGTACGTTTGGAGGATTTTCAGATAGATGAATAAAAAAATGTTTTTTAATAAATTTCAGGAAGAGCTTGTTTTTGTGGTAGTTTTTTTTATATTAATAGTTGCAATGATTTTTAAAATGCCCAAATTGGAATATATTGATTTTAAATTGATTTTCATATTGTTTGATTTAATGATCATAGTATATATATTTGAAAAATCACGTGTATTAGAAAGTATAGCAATGAAAGTATTAAATAATAGTAAGAATTTGAGGCAGCTTATTTTCAGCTTAATAATTTTGAGCTTTTTTATAAGTATGCTTCTTACAAATGATGTAGCTTTATTTTTAATAATACCTTTGACATTAATAGTAGAAATTGAATTAAAAAAGAATTTGATATTCCCTGTGGTTTTGATAACTATAGCAGCTAATCTGGGAAGTAGTGTGACGCCATTTGGAAATCCACAAAATCTTTTTCTTTTTCTATTTTATAATTTTAATATTATAAATTTTCTAAAAATAACTTTACCTTTAGGAATTATAAGCTTCGTATTATTATCTGCAACACTTATTTTTATAGAAAAAAAAGAATTTAAAAGAGAATTTCCTGCTGTTCACTTTACAAGCAAAAGTAAGGTAATTTATTTTAGTATTCTATTTTTTATATTAATTTTATCAATATTCGGGTTAATAAATTATATATTAATTACAATAATCTTACTTATCTCGGTTTTAATGTTTGAAAGAAAAGCTTTATTTAAAATTGATTATTTTTTATTATTAACATTTGTATTCATTTTTTTAATCGTTGGAAATATTAGTTCATCAGTGTACATAAAAGAATTATTTGATAAGTTTATAACAAGTTCAAATCGTGTATATTTTTTATCAATATTCTCTAGTCAAATAATAAGTAATGTTCCGGCAGCTATCTTAATTTCACATTTTACTGATAATGCCAAAGAATTAATATTAGGCGTGAATATCGGGGGTATTGGAACATTAATTTCTTCGTTAGCCAGTCTTATATCTTACAAATTATATACAAAAAAGAAAAATAAAATAGAAAAAAAAGTTTATTTAAAGCTTTTTATATACTGGAATGCTTTATTTTTATTAGTATTAACATTATTTTTTTATAAAATAAAATTCTTATCTATAGTATTTTGACATTAAGCAGTTAACTATTCAAAATATTATAATAAAATTTATAGCAGAAAATTCTTTATTTCTGATGTATGAAAAATTTTGGAAGAGAGAAAATAACTTACAAAAAATCACAGGATAAAAAGAAAATAATTTAAAAATCCTTCATACGTCAACATGTATATTTTACTTTCTAGCTGGATCAATTATTTTCTTTATTATAAAAAAATAAGTGTAAATGTTTGAGTATTATTACAAATACTTTTACAATTACACTTAACGGTACTAAAACTTGACTTATTTTTTAACCAAAAGGCTAAATTACCATAATGACGGCGGCAAAACAATGTCAATTGCACGTTTCGGACATTCCATCCAGCATATTCCACAATGCCAGCATTCTTCTTCATAAGTTACTTTAGGTTTTTTAATTTCTTCCTGCCAGGTAAAAACATCCAAAGGACATAAATTATAACATTTTTTACAACCAATACATTGGTTATCATCTACTTTTGTCGGCATATTAACATCCTTTCTCTATATTCTCTTGTTTTAAATCCGGAACTTCTCTTATCTCTAAAATAGATTTTCCATTTTCCATTCGTTGATATGTTGCCATATTAGTTCTAAGCGGGTCTATTTGAGGATAATCAGCTCTAAAAAAACCTCCTCGTGTTTCTTTTCGCTCTAAGCAGGCATATATATGTACTTCTGCTAAATCCATAATATTACGAATTTCAAGACATCTAGTTAAATAATGAGGTGTTTTAGCCATTAATTTAGGCAAAAATTCACGTTTTAATGAATTCAGACGTCTTAATCCTTCTCTAAGCTTTCCTTCAGATTTATTTATTCCTACATATCTTTCACAAATATGCCTAACTGAGCATTCCAATTCCATCGGCTCTATTCCATTTTGGATATTCAAAGGAGACATGGCTAATTCTTTGTGTGCCATTACCTGTTCAATGTTAATCGATATTTCTCCTACTATATTAACAAATTTATATATATTATCCCCTATATATAACCCACTGGGAATTGAGCCGCTACAGCCTGTTGCTCCAGCCGTACAATCCCCTGTTGCATAGAGACCTTTAATACTTGTTTGAAATTCATCATTTATTAGACATACTCCGCTGCTTAATGAAAATTGATATGGTTTTAAAGCCATCAATTCATAACGGTGTGTTTTTGGATTGAATCCTCTATCTTCTGCTATTTTGAATGATACTAACCTTTCATCTGTATAACATACTTCAATCCTTTTATGCCAGTCATCAGATAAATTTTCAATACTTTCATAAATCGGAGTCAATCCTTTTTTTTCTAATTCAGCATATTGTTCTGTATTCGGATTCAAAATTTCCTGTCCATTCCATGTAAACACTTTCATTGGAATTCCTTCATTAAGTGGTAAATTTCCATAAGAAATAGTTAAATCGTCTCTTATCTTGAAACCAAACCCTGTCAATTCCATGTTAACCAGTTCTCCGCCTGCTCTGTATACAGCTGCATGTCCATCTCCTGAAAGCGAAGCTGGACAAAAATGATATTTAAATTTATATTTTCCAGGTAATGGAGTTTCTCCCTCATAGCAACGTCCAAAACTCCCTGTTGCAACAACAACAGCTTTGGCTTTGATTACTATAAATTCTCCTGTTCTGCTGTTCAAAGCTGTTGCTCCGACTATTTTGTCCTCATTAGTTAAAAAATCTATTATCGGAGTCCATTGTAATATTTCTACACCTCTTTCTTTAACTGCTTTTGCAAGTTGAGGCTTTATGTTTTGCCAGTGTACCCGCAGTGTCCCTCCACCCCTCATACTATTTTCAGGTTCAGGCATCCATCGGTATTCTCCGTCATCCCATTTACTTGAAACCCCAAGCTTCTCCAATTCTTCCAATGCCCAAAAGGCACTATCATAAATCTTATAATTAAGATTAGGATCTAAAAATCTTCCGGGTCCATTGGTCATACTAATAAATTTTTGAGCCTTATTTACCATATTTAATACTGAAGTTCCTTTCGGAAACCCGCCATAATGATCAATACCCATTGCAGCACTGCCACTTCTCTCAGGATTGGCCTTTTCAGCAAGAACAACCTTAAGACCATGTTCCGCAGCTTTTGCAGCAGCACAACATCCTCCAATACCTCCACCCATAATTAATACATCTGTTTCTATTACTCTATCTGCAATTTCTTCTAATTTCATCTAATACCTCCTTATACTTTATTTTTTCAGCAGCATCATTTCTTCTGCACGTTTATTAACTTCTGATTCCTCAAATTCAATATCTCTGTACCGGATTGTTTTAACATATTCAGGAACAATTTTTTCAGATGCTTGTAAATAGCTTATATCATTTTCTTCCGCATATTCTTTTATAAGTTTCCATAATGGAAATTCAAATTTTTCCTCATAATGTTTATCTGATGTTGGTTCTAACATAATTATCCTCCTATTTTTATAATAATGAGTATACTCATTATAAGTATACTCTTTTTTTTAATTTTGTCAAGTTTTTTATAAAACATAAAAAAAGAGCTATATCAAATGATATAACTCCTAATTACTTTTTGTCTTGACTGCCTAAAAAATAAAGTTTCAAAAGAATTTTTTTTAATTCACTTTGCTCTTTTTCTGTTAGTAAATTCATAAATTTATCCAAAATAGATTTAGAGGCTTTATCTATTTTTTTTATAATTGGTTTTACCTCTTCACTAAGTTCGATTATAGTTGCACGACGATCTATCGGGTCAGGTAAACGTTTTATATAATTCTCAGCTTCTAAAACATCAACGAATTGTGTTACAGTTCGTGCTTTTATTCCTAATCTTGATGCTAACTCATTCATTCTTAATGAACCAGCTTCAGAAATTTCTAAAAGAACACGAATTCGGGAACCTGTTAATTGTTTTGGTAAATCATACAATGATAACTCATATTCAAATTCCTGCTGTAAAAAATGACTTACCTTAAACAATAATGGTAATATCTCTGATACTGGTATCTCTTCTAGTTTTGACGACATTTCCGAATTAGACATAAACTCTCCTTAATATATTTCTTGATTAATGGTATTCTTAAATATTAATATACTTCGATTTTACAATTTTGTAAAGACAATTTCTTTTTGAATATAATATTCCCAGCTTTATATATAGTTGATTTTGATATTTTGAACAATTCACAAATTGATTTTATCCCTGCTCTTTTTGAAGATATCAATAGTATACTCCTTTTTTGGTGTTACACTGAAAAGTTAGACAAAATTACCTTGCTGATGTACGATAAAAAACTAAGGGCTGAGTCAATGAGAAAATAAAATAAATATGACAAGGTATCTAAACAGACAAATGTCTGAAGGAATTAT
>RRZT012041546.1_pt1 | contig 12025 bp, 14 predicted proteins | sample 2165551 | NCBI WGS metagenome assembly RRZT01 (sample SAMN10456910, study PRJNA506462) | wastewater metagenome | biome: wastewater; feature: sludge; material: wastewater sludge; isolation source: wastewater sludge with Escherichia coli K12::gfp cells carrying plasmid... | place: USA: Moscow, Idaho... | reverse complement strand
TGACGGGGTGGTGTCGTCGATTTTGGTGGTGTCGTCGATTTTGAGGTGACGGCTCATGTAGGCGGCCTGCGCCAGCACGAACAACAGGGTCAGGCCCAGCATCCCGAACAGCTTGAAATTGACCCAGGTGTTTTCGTCGAACGAGTAGGCGACGTACAGGTTGGCCGCGCCCATGACGAGGAAGAAAATCGCCCAAGCAAATGTCAGCTTGACCCAGACCGGGGCGGGAAGTTCCAATTGACCGCCCATCATCCGTTCCAGCAGCGTTTGCCGGCCGATGAAGCGACTGGCCGCGAACGCCACGGCGAACAGCCAGTTCACCACCGTCGGCTTCCATTTGACGAACACGGGATCGTGCAAGACCAGGGTCGCCCCGCCGAAGACCAGCACCAGGCCGGCGGTGATCAGCGGCAGCTTTTCGATCCGCCGCTGTCGCAGCCAGACCCAGCCGACCTGGGCCAGGGTCGCGGCGATCAGCACGCCGGTCGCGACGTAGATATCCGCCAGTTTGTAGGCGACGAAGAACAAGACGATGGGCAGGAAGTCAAACAGCATTTTCATGCCGGTAGAGAAATTCCGTTGGCGCGCATCGGCGAAGCGAGCGGATAAAAGAAAGGCGGCCCCGAGGTCGCCGTCTTGACCGGGCAACGCCAGGCTGGCAAGTTGCCGGTCCAATCGATGATTGACACAACCAGAGAATAGTACAGGCTATGAGCCGTTTTTTACAAATCCATCCGCTGAATCCGCAACCGCGCCTGATCGGGCAGGCGGTCGAGCGGCTGAGCGCCGGCGCCGTGATCGTGTATCCCACCGACTCCAGTTACGCGCTGGGTTGCCGGCTCGGCGACAAGGCGGCGGCGGAACGCATCCGCCATATCCGCCAAACCGACCGCCAGCACAACTTCACTCTGGTCTGCCGCGATCTTTCGGAAATCGCCACCTACGCCAAGGTCGATAACAGCCGCTACCGGTTGCTCAAGGCCGCCACGCCGGGACCGTTCACCTTCATCCTGCAAGCGACCCACGAGGTCCCGCGCCGCTTGCAGCATCCCCGCCGCAAGACCATCGGCATCCGGGTGCCGGACAACGTCATCGCCCGCGCCCTGCTGGCGGAGCTGGGCGAACCGATCATGAGCTGCACGCTCAGCTTGCCCGGCGACGACTGGCCGCTGGCCGATCCCGAGGACATCGCGGAGCGCCTGCGCAACGACGTGGATCTCATCATCGACGGCGGTCCCGGCCAACGCGAGCCGACCACCGTGCTCGACCTGACCGGGGACGCTCCGCAACTGGTTCGCCAGGGGCTGGGCGACGCCGGCCCATTTCTCTAGGCCGCGCTCGGCGGGGCTGCGTATAATCGCGCCATGCAAGAATTGACTGTGGTTCAACTCCTCATCGTGCTGGCGCCGCCGCTCTTGCTGGCGATCACCCTGCACGAAGTGGCGCACGGCTGGATGGCGCTGCGCTGCGGCGACACCACCGCCAAGGCCCAAGGCCGGCTCAGCCTCAATCCGCTGCGGCACATCGACCCGGTCGGCACCGTGCTGGTGCCGGGACTGCTTTATTTTTTCGGCGGCTTCATCTTCGGTTGGGCCAAGCCGGTGCCGGTCAACTATAACCGGCTGCGCCGGCCCAAGCGCGACATGGCGCTGGTGGCGCTGGCCGGTCCGGGTTCCAACCTGGTGATGGCGCTGGGTTGGGGGCTGGTGGCGCTGGCCGGCCACGGTTTGCAGGATACCCTGTCGTGGCTGGGCGAGCCGCTGCTGCTGATGGGCGTGGTCGGAATCGATGTCAACGTCATGCTCGGCGTGCTCAATCTGGTGCCGATTCCGCCGCTGGACGGTTCGCGGGTGCTGGCGGGGCTGTTGCCGGACCGGTTCGGTCTGGCGATGGCGCGCATGGAGCCTTACGGCTTGATCGTGCTGGTGTTGTTGCTGGCCAGCGGCGCGCTGAACCTGATGCCCATCGTCAACGGCATCCGGCACTTTATCCTGACGCTATTTTTCTTCTGACTCGGAACCCCAAGTCTCGTCGCCATCATGGAAATCACCCTTACCGGCATCACCACCACCGGCACGCCGCATCTGGGCAACTACGTCGGCGCGATCCTGCCCGCCATCGAAGCCAGCCACCGGAAAGACGTGCGATCGTTCTATTTCCTGGCCGACTATCACGCCCTGGTCAAGTGCCATGACCCCGCGGTCGTCCACCGCTCGCGGCTGGAAGTCGCCGCGACTTGGCTGGCGCTGGGGCTGGATGTCGAGAACGTCATTTTTTACGCCCAGACCGACATCCCGGAAATTCTGGAACTGACCTGGATGCTGACCTGCGTGACCGCCAAGGGTCTGATGAATCGCGCTCACGCCTACAAGGCGGCGGTCGCCGACAACGTGGCCGATCCCGACAAAGACCCCGACAAGGGCGTGTTCATGGGGCTGTTCTGCTATCCGATCCTGATGGCGGCCGACATCCTGATGTTCAAGGCCAGCAAGATCCCGGTCGGCAAGGATCAGGTTCAGCATTTGGAAATGGCCCGCGATATCGCCGCCCGCTTCAACCACCTGTACGGCGAGCATTTCGTGCTGCCCGAGGCGGTGGTGGACGAGAAAACGGCGGTGCTGGTCGGGCTGGACGGGCGCAAGATGAGCAAGAGCTACGGCAACACCATCCCGCTGTTCGAGCCGGAAAAGACCCTGCGCAAGCTGATCATGCGGATCAAGACCAACTCGCTGCCGCCGGAAGCGCCCAAGGATCCCGACACCTGCACGCTGTTCCAGATTTATCGGGCGTTCGCCGACGTCGAAGAAGCGGCGGCGGTGCGCGAACGCTACGCCCAGGGCATCGGCTGGGGCGAGATGAAGCAGATGCTGTTCGAGTATCTGAACGCCCGCTTGAGCGAGCCGCGCCAGCGCTATCGAGAACTGCTGGAGCAGCCCGACCACATCGAGCAAATCCTCAAGCGCGGCGCGGCGCGGGCGCGCGAGTACAGCGTGCCGTTCCTGCAGCAATTGCGGCGCGCGGTGGGTATCCGGCCGCTGGGCGCGTAGCGGTGTAAGCTGTGTGGGGTGCGCGGCGCGCACCACCCCACCGCCGCCGGAAAAGACAAATAGGAACGGCCTCATCCGATGGACGCCATCACCGAAACGCCGCTGCTCGCCAAGGTCGGCGGCGAGCCCTACACCCGCTTGCCCCAGGATCTCTATATCCCGCCGGATGCGCTGGAAGTGTTCCTGGAAGCGTTCGAGGGGCCGCTGGATTTGCTGCTGTATCTGATCAAGCGCCAGAACCTCAACATCCTCGACATCCCCATCGCCGACATCACCCGGCAGTACATGGAGTATCTGGCGCTGATGCGGGAGTTGCGGCTGGAGCTGGCGGCGGAGTATCTGGTGATGGCCGCTTGGCTGGCGGAGATCAAGTCGCGGCTGCTGCTGCCGAGCCCGGCGCTGGCCGAGGCGGAAGAGGAAGACCCGCGCGCCGAACTGGTGCGCCGGTTGCGGGAATACGAGCGCTTTCAGCGGGCGGCGCGGGCGCTGGACGCGCTGCCCCGGCTGGAGCGCGACACCTTCGCCGCCGGCGCCGAGCCGGTCGAGCGGCAGGTCGCGCGCCCGCCGCCGCAAGTCGGCTTGGCCGATCTGCTGGATGCCCTGCGCGACGTGCTGGCCCGCGCCGAACTGTTCGGCCGCCACCATATCCGGCGCGAAACGCTGTCGGTGCGCGAGCGGATGAGCCAGGTGCTGGAGCGGCTGGACGCGTTGCGCTTTACCCCCTTCACCGCGCTGTTCCGCCCGGAGGAGGGCCGCATGGGAGTGGTGGTCACCCTGCTGGCGGTGCTGGAGTTGCTGCGGGAAAGCTTGCTGGAGCTGGTGCAGGCGGAGCCGTTCGCGCCGATTCACGTCCGCCGGCGGATTTGAGCGGTCGCGATGCCCGAACTGAAAGCCATTCTGGAAGCGGTGCTGCTGGCGGCCGACGAGCCGCTGTCGCTGGATCGCTTGCTGGGCGTGTTTCCCGAAGCGGAGCGCCCCGACCGGGAGACGCTGCGCGCCGCGCTGACCGAGCTGGCGACCGCTTGCCGGGGGCGGGGCGTCGAGCTGGTCGAAGTCGCCAGCGGGTTCCGCCTGCAAGTGCCCGAGACCTTTGCGCCCTGGGTTTCGCGGCTGTGGGAGGAGCGGACCGCCAGCTACTCGCGCGCTTTGCTGGAGACCCTGGCGCTGATCGCCTATCGTCAGCCGATCACTCGCGGCGAGATCGAGGCGGTGCGCGGGGTCAGCCTCGGCGGCGGCATCATGAAAACCTTGCGGGAGCGCGGCTGGATCAAGGTGATCGGCCATCGCGAGGTGCCCGGCCGCCCGGCCCTGTACGCCACGACCCCCGCCTTCCTGGATTATTTCAACCTCAAGAGTCTGAGCGACTTGCCGCCACTGGCGGCGTTACGCGATCTGGAAGTCATCGGCGCCGAGCTGGAGCGTCGCACGACCGCCCCTCCCGGCGACTCTTTACCTTCAACGGAATCTTTCGATGGCTGAACGTTTGCAGAAATTTCTCGCCCGCGCCGGCCTCGGCTCCCGGCGCCAGATCGAAGACTGGGTCCGCCAGGGTCGCATCACCGTCAACGGCGTGGCCGCGCAACTGGGCGCTCAGGTCGGCGCCGCCGATAATATCCAGATCGACGGCAAGCGGGTATCGGTCCGCGCCGACCGGCCGCGGCGGCGCGTGCTGGCCTATTACAAGCCGGTCGGCGAGATGACCACCCGCAGCGATCCCGAGGGTCGGCCCACGATCTTCGAGCGCTTGCCGCCGCTGCGGGACGGGCGCTGGATCGCGGTCGGCCGGCTCGACCTCACCACCCAAGGCTTGTTGCTGGTGACCAACGACGGCGAGCTGGCCAACCGGCTGATGCATCCTTCGTCTCAAATCGAACGGGAGTATGCGGTGCGGGTGTTGGGCGAGGTTGCGCCGGAGATGCTCAAGCGGCTGCGGGAGGGCGTGACGCTGGAGGATGGCGTGGCGCGCTTCGACGATCTGCGCGAGGCGGGCGGCGAGGGCGCGAACCGCTGGTATCATGTCGTCCTGCGGGAAGGCCGCAACCGCGAGGTGCGCCGGTTGTGGGAATCGCAGGGCGTCACGGTCAGCCGGCTGACGCGGGTGCGCTACGGGCCGGTCGCGTTGCGCAGAGGGTTGCATCCCGGACGCTGGGACGAACTCGACGAGACCCAGATCGGGGCGTTGCTGGCGGCCGTGGGGTATCAGCCCGCCGACCGGCTCGAAGAAGCGGTGGCCGAACCCCATCCTGGGTTCAAGCCGGCGCGCACGAAGCCCGGCAAATTTCGCGGCAAGCCGCGCCCGGCGGCGGAAACCGGCCAGCCCCGCCAGCCCTGGCCGGCCAGACCAAACCAGCGGCATCAGACCCGGCACGGCTCGAACATCGAACCGCAGCACCCGTCGCGATCGGGGGATCGTCGATCCGACAAGCCGCGTGGCGACGAATCGAGGACGGTGTCCCAACCGCGCGAGCCGTTCAATCCCTGGAATGCGCGGCCCGGCCGGCCTGGTGGTGGCGAGCGGGGAGCGTCGCCCGGCCCCCGGCGCCCGCTCAGTCCTGGGCGCGCAAGATCTGGCCGGTGACGCCCTTGCTGTCCGGCCCCAGCAGATACAGATACGAGGCCAACACCGCTTCGGGGTCGGCCCATTCCTCGGGGTCGCGGCCCGGATAAGCCCGCAGGGTCAGGCCGGTCCGGACTTGGCCGGGATCGATGCCGTTGACCCGGATCGGGGTATTGGTTTCCAGTTCGTTGGCCAGCATTTTCAGCAATGTCTCGGTGCCGCCCTTGGCCACCGCGTAGGCGCCCCAGTATGCCTTGCCGTCCGCGCTGACCCGGTCGGCGGTGAACACGACCGAGGCATCGGCGGACCGGTTCAGCAGGCCCAGCAACGCCTGGGTCAACAGGAACGGCGCGTTCAGGTTGACTTGCAGGATGCGATACCAGAGCTCGATGTCGTAATTGGCCAGCGGGGTCAGCCCCTCGAACAGCGCGGCGTTGTGCAGCAGCCCGTCCAGCCGGCCGAATTCGGATTCCAGCACCCTCGCCAAATCGGCGTAGTCCCTGGGGATCGCTCCTTCCAGGTTCATGGGGTAAATGGCCGGTTTGGGAGCGCCGGCCCGTTCGATCTCGTCGTAGATTTGCTCCAGCTTGCGAATGGTGCGCCCGAGCAGGATCACGGTGGCGCCGTGAGCGGCCAGCCGGCGCGCGACGGCCCGGCCGATGCCCGCGCCCGCGCCAGTCACCAGGATGACTCTGCTTTGAAGCAGATCGGCGGCAGGTTGATAATCTTTCATGGCTATGCCTTGTATGCCAAGGGGATCAATAACGCAGTTTACCCTGTCACCATAACGGACCGATAGCGGCGTTTTTCGCGGCGCCGCAACCGCCAAGCCAGCCACAGCTTGCGCAGGGGAGTCAAATGGATGCGCTGTTCCAGCAAGCGGTAGCCGTCCTCGGCGATCTCGGCCAGCAGCGCCATCGCCAGCTCCAGCCGAATCAGCAGGGGGGATTGGGCGTAACGGTCCACGTCCGGCAGGCAATCCAACGCGCGACGGTGATATTCGCGGATCCGCTCGGCTTGCAGGGCAAACAGTTGCCGCAGTCGGTCCGTGGTTTGCGCCGCCAGCAGATCGCCGGGATGAACGCCGTGGCGCTGCATTTCGTCCTCCGGCAGATAAAGCCGGCCGTGCTGGGCGTGCCGGCGAACATCACACAGCAATTCGAGCGACAGCAGCATCGCCCCGGCTTCGTGCGCGAAGCGGGGGGTGGCCCGCCGATCTTGGTAATTCAGGATTTCCGCCGCCAGCAAGGCCGGCACGCAACCCCGGCGATGGAGGTAAAGGGTCAGTGCGGCAAAGTCGGGATAGGCATCGTAATCCAGCTCCATGACCGCCCCATCCAAAATCCCTTGAAAATACTCCTCGGGCAGGTTGAAAGTCGCCAAGCGGGGTTGCAGGGTACGGGTGACCGGATGTTGGGGCTCGCCGGCGAACAGGCGATCCAGTTCGGCTCGCCACCAGTCCAGCTTGGTCCGGGCAACGCCGGAATCCCGGCACTCATCGACGAGTTGCGTGGTTTCGGCGCAAAAAGCCGTGACCGCCGTCAGCGCCTGACGCTGCGCCAGTGGCAGACCGAGCAGGCTGTAGCGGAAATCTGAACCCGGCGAGGCCGCGAGGTGGTAACAGTAGTCTTCTGGTGTCATCTAAAAGCCGTGCTGAAGCGGGTCGGGCCGCTAGCCTGATAAACTTCTCGCGGCAGGGAATGGCATTTTAGGCATGATATTTGCCTAATCCAATCTGTGCAATTTCTCGTTGCAAAGCGAGGCCTACCATGATGACTATCCGCGATATCGATAAGTTGCCTGAAGGCGAGCGCGCCGTCACCCGCGCGTCCCATCGCTATTTCTGCGCCTTGCTGCACGGAGCGCCCGACGCCACGCGCGATCGGCTACGGCAACTCTGGGTGATGGAACTGCAGCGGCGCTGGCCGGACGCCTGGAGAGGCGCTTGAACCCATCGGTCGGCCGTCGAGCGTTCGCTTCGACTGGACGGCGCATGAGGGGGTTTCATCGGCGCTGCTGTAATTCCCGCACCGAGTCTTGTTCGGCGGCGCTCGGCTTGACGGAGGGGACGGTCGAGAGCGAACTGTCGTCTTCCTTCAATTCCTTGGCGACCACACCGGGCGGTGGCTCGGGGCCGTAATGGACCTTGCCTTCGCGGTCGGTCCAGGTATAGATGCGCTCGGTCGGCCGCACCGTCACCGGCTTGGCGTTGAGTTCGACCGCTTCGGCCGGCTGGCCCTCGGGCCGGCGATTGCTGTAATGCACCCGGCCCGACGCATCTTTCCAGGTGTAGACCCCACCCTCGGCCCCCGCCAGATGACCCGGCTGTGCCAGCAGTAGCGAAACCAGCAACAGCCAGCCCGGCCGCCATCGGACCAGACGTTGCCGGCCGAGAGGGCGTTGGCGGCGCGAGCCGGAGGGATAGCCCGACCGATCAAACCCGCCGTTGCGAAGGCCATTCATTGTCGGCGGCTTGAACGAAGGGAACGATCAAAACCGGTCGTTTCGACATCAGGGTGATCCGGCGGGTGGTGGAGCCCAGACCCGCTCCCAGCCCGCTGGAACCGGCGTGAGTGCCCATGACGATCAAATCGGCGTTGCAGCGGTCGGCTTCGCGCAGAATGGCCTCGTGGGGGATGCCGCTGATGACGCGAATTTCCGAAATAAGCTGGGTTTGCTCCAGTGTCGATCCGAGTTCCTCCGCGCAAAACGTTTCCAGTCGCGCGTGGAATTTTTGCAGGATGCCGTTGGTCGCCTCGTGGTGCAACTCCGCCGCCTTCTCCGGCGGAAGGTAGCTTTCCATCAGGAACTTGACGGAACTGCTCAACGGTTCGGCCACATGTAGCAGGACGATCTTGGCGTCGTGCTGCTTGGCTAGGGCGACCGCGAAACGCAATACGGGCCGGGTGTAGCTGCTGAGGGCGGTCGTGTACAGAATGGTTTTGATCTGGGGGAACATGGAGGCACTCCGAACCGGTGAGAAAACGCAACAGGGACAGCCGCTCGCTTGGTCTGCTCCCGCGCAGGATGAGCGGTGCATTCGAATAGCCTAATTCCAATCCCGGTCCTGTTGCAATTGACCTTTCGGAAAATCGCCCGGCGTCGAGTGCCTTCAGAATTTTCCATCGGCGCCGATATCTTGGCCGAATAGCGCCCGTTGCGGCAATACCGCATTTTCGCGGGCGTCGGCATGAGTCAGCCAAGAGGTATCCACCATGAAAATCGCCGGTTCGACGGTTCAAATGACCAGCCAGCATGCCGCCGTCTCGCAGCGCGAAGTCAAGGAATCGTTGCGGACGTGGGTCGGTGACAGCCGACCGGATTTTGAAGGGGAATCCCGGCCCGGAGCGCGAGGACGCTTGCGGGCGGACACCGTGCATCTGTCGCGGGCCGCCCAGGATATCCATTCCAGCAAACAGGTGGCATCGGCCGATGCGGAGTTGACGCCGGACGATGAATCCAAGCTCAGGTTGGTGGTGCGCATGGTCGAGATGCTGACCGGCAAAAAGCTCAAGCTGATTTCCCCCAAGGAACTCAACGAGGCCATGGAGTCCGGTCGGAAACAGGCCCAGGAGACCGCCGAAGCCTTGCCGGATGCGCCAGCCGAGGGTCAAACGCGGCCGGAGCGCGCGGGATTCGGCATCGAATACGATTATTCCGAACGCTATCGCGAGGCGGAGCAAACCACGTTCTCGGCGCAGGGCGTCATCAAGACCCAAGATGGCCAGGAAATCGCCTTCTCGGTGGATCTGAGCATGAGCCGGGAGTTCATGGTGGAACAGAACGTCAGCGTTCGCGCCGGCGACGCCAAGCTCAAAGATCCGCTGGTGCTGAATTTCGGCGGCAACGCCGCCGAATTGACCGCGACACGCTTCAGCTTCGACATCGACTCCGATGGTCGCCAGGATCAGATCGCGTTCGTCGGCGCCAACAGCGGTTTTCTGGCGCTAGACCGCAACGATGATGGGGTCGTCAACGACGGTCGGGAACTGTTCGGACCCACCACCGGCCAGGGTTTCGCCGAACTGGCCGCTTACGACCAAGACGGCAATCGATGGATCGATGAAAACGATGCCATCTACCAGAACCTGCGCATCTGGTCCAAGGATGCCGAGGGTCGCGATCAACTGGTCGCGCTCGGCCAGCGCGGCGTGGGCGCGATCTATCTGGGGCATGTGAGCACCCCGTTTTCCCTCAAGGACAGCCAGAATGCTTTATTGGGCCAAGTCCGCGACTCGGGGGTTTTTCTCCAGGAAAACGGCGCGGCGGGGACCATCCAGCAAATCGATTTGACTGTCTGAGCAATGCGCTTGGCGGCTGGGCGGTGCGATTCGTAGAGCCTATACGGATACTCGCCTCTCCCTTTGGGAGAGGGGTTTGGGGTGAGGGTTTATCCGAGAGAATCGCTCGCCGATCCTCGCCTTCTGACGGGGTGATCGCGGCGGTCATGCCGGCTCAAACTGAACCGTTCAATCGCTCATTCTGACCCTTCCTGGGCCGGTGTCCTATTGTCCGGCTTCAGGCATGTCGTTGTTTATTAAAAACATGAAAAACTGTCCCGATTATTGCAATGGCCCGTTGCGGGTAAATTGCTACTGAAGGCTCAAGGTGGTTGCCATCGCGCCGGGCAGGAAACGCGGGTTACCGGACCGGCCCCGCGCCGGATCGTTCAAATCGTTGATGTGAGGTGAATCCGTCATGCAAATGTCCGACGATACTGCAAAGAAATTTCCAAAGCTGCGCTACTACGTGAAAGTCAACATGCCTCAAGTCGCCGAGGTGAATACCATCGTCAACGCCATTCAGAAGCTGGCTGGAAAGACGACCAAGGAAACGATCAAAAACGCTCTCAAATGGGGGCAGGGTCCGACGATCACGGTGGTGAAAGATTTGCGCTGCGCGGGCAAGAAAGCCTACGGTTGCTACAAATGGAATTCCAATGAATTGCGCATCGACGAACAACTGGTGAAGGATTTCGAGGCCGGCAAGGGTTTGGTGACCATGAAGAACGGCAAAAATGTCTATTTGGTCGGCGTGACTCTGTTGCACGAACTGACGCACTGGGCCGATGCCCAGGACGGCGTCGATGACGCGGTGCCGGGCGATCCCTCGAACGAGGAAGGGGAAGCCTACGAGAAGGCGGTCTATGGCGACGTGTTAGGCTGAGGTCGGTGCGGTTATTGGAAGGAGTCGCTCGGACATGAAAGCAATATCCCGTTACCTGATGTCGCTGCTGTTGGTTCTGGTGGTCGGGATCTCATCGGCGTGGGCCGGCGAGGCGACCGGTGCGGCGAGGCCCAGCTTGCCGGCCAAGCTGAGCCACGTCACCTTCGCCGGGTCCGAAGGTTCGAGCTGCAAAAAGGCGGTCGTGGTCGAGAACGCCGCCAACAATTTCGAAGGAGTCGCCGCCGAAAAAGCCTGGATCGCCTGGAAATATCCCGGTTCCAAAGTGAAAGGGCAGGCGGTGAGCGGCGCCGGCAATAAAACCTTCGATACTCTGGAAATCGAAACCGCCGGCGGTGAATCCAAAACGATCTGCTTCGATATCACCGATTTTTTCGGGCAGTGGTGACGAGCCGGACTCCACCGGGGTTCGTTCGCTGCGCTCGGACAGTGGGCGGGGAGCGCCGCAGCTCAGTTCAATTCGTGCAGCAAGCCCGCTTTGAAGGCGAGGCTCGCCCCTTCGTACACGCTGATAGCCTCTTCGACGGCGGCGGGATCGTCGGCCGTCGGTCGCGTGGTGAGCGAGTTCCAATCCACGGTCTCCACCCGCACCCGCCGGCCGGGTTCGAGAACGACGAGCTTGTCGTTTTCCAGATAGCCCACGGTCTGATAGGTGCTGATCAGCGCGTGTTCTTTGCCGGGCGGCAGCCGGTTGATATCGTGGCCGACGAATTTGCTGGCGTAGGACCAGTTCAGCAAGCCGAGCAGGGTCGGCGGGATGTCGATCTGCGCGATCAATCGCTCGTCGCGGGCCGGCGGGAACAGCTTGGGCGCGTAAATCAACAGCGGAATGCGGTAGCGCGCCAGCGGCAGATCGGTTTTGCCGGCTGCCGATGCCTGATGGTCGGCCACGATGACGAACACCGTGTTGTCGAACCAGGGTTTGCCGGCGGCGCGCGCCAGAAAATCCCCCAGCGCCCAGTCGGCGTATTTGACCGCGCCGTCGCGCCCGGTCTTGGATGGGATGTCGATCCGGCCTTCCGGGTAGGTATAGGGTCGGTGGTTCGACGTGGTCATGATGTGGGCGAAGAACGGCTTGCCGGCGGCGTAGTCCGCGTCGAAGGTTTCCAACGCCTTGGTGTAGAGATCCTCGTCGGCGATTCCCCAGACGTTCTCGTGGTGAACCTTGTTCTTATCAACGGCCAGGCGGTCGATCACCTCATAACCGTTGTGACTGAAGAACTCGTTCATGTTGTCG
>RRZT011430771.1_pt1 | contig 12028 bp, 9 predicted proteins | sample 2165551 | NCBI WGS metagenome assembly RRZT01 (sample SAMN10456910, study PRJNA506462) | wastewater metagenome | biome: wastewater; feature: sludge; material: wastewater sludge; isolation source: wastewater sludge with Escherichia coli K12::gfp cells carrying plasmid... | place: USA: Moscow, Idaho ... | reverse complement strand
TACCAGAGTTTAAATATGAAAAACCAAAAGGTGGAATGTTTTTATATGGTACTTTTAAAGGAGTTGACTCTTTTGCATTGGTTCAAAAATGTATTGAGAAAAAAGTAGTTTATGTTCCTGGAAATCAATTTTATATAGATAAAGTTCCAAATGGAGAAATTAGATTTAACTACACTCACTCTACTTTTGAGCAAGTAGAAAAAGGTATTCAATTAATCAAAAGTTGTTTATAAAAAAGGCATTTGACCTTTTTTATATTAAACAATAAGCTGATATAACTTAGAGCACTCAGGTAGTTTAGTATTTGAATCTATATTATTAATGATATTTTGATGAGAATATACCCGTGCATTGTACACATAAATAAAAAGCTCATCACCTTTTTTTAAAAAGTTTCTTTTTCCAAATTCACTATAAGCTGTCGCACCTGCAGCTATTAGCATACCTTTTGCATCTTTAGCATTTTTCATAAATTGACTTAACTCTTCTAAAGGTCCACAATCTTCTTGTGTATTAAACTTATTAATCATCCAATCTTTTAATTGAATAAAAAAATATGAGTATGACTTAACAGCTGAGATTGTTCCATAATTATGAATTTTACCATCCCTTTTAATAAAAGAAGAAAGGTGATATTTACTTAAAATCCCAGTTTCACTAAAATTATCAATTTCTATAAAATCTGTTGATATTCCTTTTGTATTTATTCCCCAATTTTTCTTTGTACTTAATTTATTCCCATCTTGAAATCTAAGAGAGCAATCATTAAAAGCAGAAAAATATCTAGGAATAATATCTATTACTTTTTCATTTTCATATACAAAATCACAAATTAATGCAACTTCTGGCTCTGCTTGTAATTTATCAGATTCTCTATTATGGGTAGAGAGAACATCATAAGAAATTGGATATGTTCCTAAAAAAGAATCATGACCTTTTATATAAAAAGGGAATAAACCTTTTGGAGCATTTTTGTCTTCAGTTTTAATTACTGAAAATTCATCCGCTTCTCCTGCTTCTCCTAAGTGACCTGCAAAGTTCCCAGCAACTGCAAAACCTAAATAATCTTTTAAATCATTAGCTTGCATTTGGCTCATCCTTTTTCTTTTTTTTCAATATTCTTCTTTCAAATAATTCATGCATATCATCATGAATAATAGAATCAATATCTAAAAATATAAGTTTCTCAATATTTAGCTCTTTTACATTTTTTAAACCCATAACTGCTAATAAACTCTTCATACTTTTTATAATATTGTTATGATAATTTTTTACAAACTCTGAGTGTTTTTTTACAAAATAATGTTTTCTTTTTTTAATATCTTGAGTAGCTAATCCAACAGGACATTGATGTTTCCCTGAACCTGAACAATAACGAGCACGAATACATCCAGCACTCATCATAAATCCACGTGCAATTTGCACGAAATCAGCTCCCAAGCATAATATTATAATTACATCATCAGGGGTTAGTATTTTTCCACTTGCAGATATTTTTACATATTCTCTTACACCATGGTCTTTTAATACCTTATCAACTAAATATAAAGCATCTCTTATATCCATACCAATTCGTTCCATCATTTCCAATGGCGCCGTTCCCGTTCCACCACTTCCACCATCAATAGAGATATAATCAGGATATGGTAAACCTAACTCAACTCTTCTTTTAATCTCTTTGGCAATTGGAACAATATTATTATGATCTGATATTACAATTTTTATACCAACAGGTTTTCCTGATGCTTTTTGAAGTTCACCTATGAAATCAAATAACTCTTCATTTGTATTTGCATAGGGAAATCTATTTGGTGAGAAAGCATCTTTATTTGCTTCAATATTTCTATAATATGCAATAGAAGGAGTAACTTTTTTAGCTATTAGTTTTCCACCTGTTTGTTTTGCACCTTGAGCGATTTTTATTTCTGTCATTTTACAAAAACTCATCTGTTTTTTATAACGTTCTATATCAAATTTTCCTTCTTTTGTTCTAACTCCATATAGTCCTGAACTAATTTGTAAAATTACATCTGGCATATCAGAGGGAACTTCTTTTGGGAAAGATTCAAGGGGAGCATCCCAATTTAATCTGTAAAAACAATCATTTTTTTTATTAAAAACATAAGTGTCAGCTTGATTATCTTTTCTAAATACAATTTTTCTATATAAATCAACAGCAACCGGTTCATTAAAAAATATTTTTGCTAATTTAAATATTTTATATTCAAAAGAACTACCTCTAACTTCTTTCATATAACTTGTATCATAATCATTATGTGTTACAAAAAAGTTTGAAGTTAAACCGCCCTCTCCTGAGTTTATAGGAAAGCCTCCCATTTGTGCACCATATACAAAAGCTCTAGTACCTTCAGGAGAAATAGAACCATCACTCATAGGTCCTCTTCCTATTATTGATTTTGTAACAAAAGGTTTTTTTTGATTTTTCCCAAAAATTACTGAAAAATCATTTTCAACTTCATCGTCATTTAAAACAATATTAGTGTGTCTTAGCATAAATTTTGGTTTTGGTAAGGGTTGAGAAGGTGAGAAAGAAGAGTAATTAGATTTATCTCTTGAAGCGTTGTAAACCCAGTCTAGTTTATCCATTGATTCGTAGAATTTTTCATCCCCAAAATATTGTCTAAAGGGTTCTCTAAATTCTTGAAAAACAAATCTTAACCTCCCAATAATGGGGTAATTAACCAAGATTTGATGTGTTCTTTGTACATATTTGTCATGAACATACCATGCAAATATTAATATACCTATAGCTATAAAAACTATAATCCATGTTTCCATATGAAATCCTATTTTATTAAATGCTGAATCATATCAATATAAAGTGCGTAAAAAGTAGTCTAAATTAGTGATTATTAAATATCATAATTAAGAATATGCATAAATATTTACTAAAAGTTAAAATAAGAAGACTTCCGTCTTCTTATTTTATACCTCTAGCTCCAATATTTCCATATCTATGGAATGAATGAGAGATTGATTGTTCAATGAAGTAGTTTAGAAGTTCAAGTCTTCCTTCCATCATAGGTTTAGCTCTAATAATGAATGTTAAAGATTTTCTAGCTTCTTCAAATACAAGTTCAGGTACTTTTGAGATATCAGAATAAATAACTCTATCATAATTTTTAATAAATTTAACAAACTCTTCATCTGATTGTTCTACTAATGAATCTCTAGCTGAAAATAACTCTTTTGATACTTCTAGGAATGATTTTAGTAAGGCATTATTATCAAGTGATACTTTAAAATGTACTCCTGAAACTTTTGCTGCTAATATTCTTGAAACAACTTCAAAAATTGTATCACCTGAAGTTACTCTAATAACAACATTTTTTAAAGGTAAATATCTAAAGTGATTATCTTCACCTCTTACATTTGCATAATCTTTAGCTTTTGAAAATTCATTTTCATAATTTTCTAAATATGATTGAAGTGCAATTTCAAGTTTTTCAAAATCTTCTTTATTAGCATGTGTTGTTTTACAATTAGTTATAAAGTTTGTTAAACTATTACTATATTTTTTTTCAACTTTTGGAGCTGATTTTTCAGTAAAATCAACAAACTGAGTAATATAATTAAAAATACCTACTTTTCTTCCTGCACCAATTGCAGATTTACCCATACCACCAAAAGGTTGTCTAAGTACAATTGCTCCCGTTGTTCCTCTATTGATATATAGATTTCCAGCTTTTAGGTTTTCTTTCCAGTAATTTACTTCTCTTTCATCAAGTGATTCAATTCCTGAAGTTAATCCATATCCTGTATCATTTACAATTTTTACAGCATGAGCTAAATCATTTGCTTTAATAACTGCTAAAACTGGTCCAAACAACTCATTCATATGAATAAAGTTACCTTCACTAACTCCCCATTTAATTGATGGTTTTAGCATATATTCATTACCATCTACATATGAAGGCTCTAATAACCATGATTCATTTTTTTCCAATGATTCAAGAGCTTTTTTTAGATTTCCAGAAACTTTATTTGCTAAAGTTCCAATTCTATTTTTGAAATCCCAAATAGATCCAACACTCATAGAAGATGCTGTATCAATTAGAGCTTTTTTGAAATTTTCATCATTATAAACTTCTTCTTCTAAAACTAATAATGAAGTTGCAGAACATTTTTGACCTGAATTTCCAAATGCACTATTACAAACATTTTTAACAGCTTGTTCTCTATCTGCCATATTAGTTACAATTGTTGCATCTTTTCCACCTGTTTCAGCAGTTAAGAATAAATCTGGTCTTGTTTTTAACATAGAAGCAGCTGTATCTTCTCCTCCTGTTAAAATTACAAAATCTACATCTTTATTTGCAATTAAATGTTCACCTGCAAGTGCCCCAGGACAAGGTGCAAATTGTAATACATTTTTTGAAATACCAGCATCCCAAAAACATTTGCACATTTCATAAGCAGTTAATGCAGCAACCGAAGCTGGTTTAATAATAACTGTATTTCCAGCAGCTAAAGTAGCTGCAATTCCTCCTAAAGGAATAGCAACAGGGAAATTCCAAGGTGGAATTACAACTCCAACACCCTTACCTGTAAATTCTAAGTTTTCATACTTAGCAAAATAATCTGCACTATATGGATAGAATTCTAAGAAATCTACAGCTTCAGAAACTTCAACGTCAGTTTCAGTAAATACTTTACCAACTTCAGCAGCAGCAACTCCAATTAAATCATCTCTTCTCTCTCGCACTTTTATAGCAACTTTTTTTAAAGCATCATGTCTTTGAGCGTGAGATAATGATCTCCAACCATCAACATCAGCACGTGCAACTTCAACTGCTTTTTTTAAGTCTTCAGCACTTGCATTTGCAAATCTTCCAGCTAAAACACCATCTTTTAATTGAGATTTATCAATAGCATCTACAACCATTCTTTCTTCATTGATATCCATTCCACCAATTACTATTGGAGTGATTGCATGAACAGTATCTTTTGTAAATTTCCATTTTTTTACAATATTTCTAGCCCATTCTTGATTTTTTGGTAATACAAAATCTGTATCAGCTTCTGCATGATATTCACTATGAGAAAAAGCACCACTATTTTCATAAGATTCTTCTAATCTATTTTGAGTTCTTTTTGCACCTACAAATGATGTTTTTTCATTTTCAAAAGATTTAATAAATAACTCTTTTTGCATTTTCCAATCACTTGAGCCAACAGTTAATCCAAATGAATATCTAATAAAGTTATTTGGACCTGTATTTTCATCAAGTCTTCTAACTAAATATGCAATAGCATTTGTAAACTGCTCTTTTGAAGCTGTTGGCGCATATAAAATTACTGATTTTGAAATTTCTCTTATAGCTAAACGTGCTGCTTCACTCATACCCTCTAGCATCTCTAAAGTATGGTAATCACTTGTTCCATTAGCTTGTGCTAAAATTGTAGCATATGCTAACTCAAATAAATTATGAGAAGCTGTTCCTATATGCATATATGGAGCATTGTCTGCTTCAAGTGCATACCTAGCCATTCTTTTATAGTTTGAGTCAGTATCACTTTTTTCAGTATAAGTTACCATTTCCCAATGTTTTTGACTAGCTTCCGTTTCTTCCATTTCCATGTTAGCACCTTTTACAAGTCTGAACTTAATAGGTGAGCCACCATTTTTAACTCTATTTTTTGCCCAGTCACATAAATCTTTTTGCCAGTTAAATGAATCTGGTAAATAAGCTTGTAAAACAATTCCTGCGTAGAAATCTTTGAATTCTGGTTTTTCTAGCGTTCTTTTAAATACCTCAACAGTAATTGCTAAATCTCTATATTCTTCCATATCAAGATTTATAAATTTATTTGATTTTGTTCCATTTGGTGAAATATATGGATATTTTTTTGCTTGAGCGTAAATTTCACTTAATTTTTCTACTAATACTTCAACTGTATGTTCAAAATCTAAAGCAATAATTTGAGAAAAAATAGTAGAAATTTTGATTGAAATATAATCAATATTTGGATTAGCTAAAGCTTTTAAATACTTTTCCATTCGCTCTGCTGCTTCAACTTCACCCAAAACAACTTCACCAATTAAATTAATATTTACTCTAGTTCCTTCCTCTTTCCTCATTTTTAAGTGTTTATTAAAAGGCTCTTCTTCTCCTTTAATAACTACTGTTTTTGTATCTTCTCTTATTTGATTTACAAACATTGGAACTGCTAAATTAGGAAGAAATTTTCCAAAGTTTTGAAATAACCATAAAAGTGTTTTATCTTTAGTTGTAAAGAAATGTGCCATTCCATGTTTTTCTAATAAAAAACATATTTGGTCAGCTATTCTAGCATTTGAATCACATCTAAATGCTTGGTCCATTAACTCAATTAATAGTGCTTTATCTTTTGGATGTTCAAGCATTTTATTCATTTTTACATAAAATTCTTTGTCCCATTTACTAACAAGCTGTGTAGCTCTGTTTTGCCATTTTTCAGCTAAACTTATTGCTGAATCTATAATTTCTTTTTCATTTTTCATTTACAATCCTTAAAATTAATTGAATCTTAATCAAATTTTAAGTAGCTTAAGACGCACGCTTTAAATGTGTCAATAGAGGGGAAACCGCCAAGTTATGCCCCTCTTGCTACTTTACGCTTTTTTCTTTTTACCTACTAATGTTTTTTACCTAAATATGCTTCTTGAATAGTTTTTGAGTTTAATAATTCTTCCGCTGTTCCTTCATGTGTGATTTTTCCAACTTCTAATACATAAGCACGATCAGCCAATTTTAAAGCTGCTTTTGCATTTTGTTCTACTAATAAAACAGTAACCCCACTTTGAGCTATCTCTTTTACTGCTTTAAAAATTGCTTTAATTAAAATTGGTGCTAAACCTAAAGATGGTTCATCCAAAATCAATAATTTTGGTTTAGACATAATAGCTCTTCCAATTGCAAGCATTTGTTGCTCACCACCACTTAAAGTTCCTGAAAGCTGTTTACGTCTTTCTTTTAATCTTGGTAAAATATCATATATCCAAGCTAGTGTTTCTTTATCATGGTTTTTTAGAGTATAAGCTCCCATCATAAGATTTTCTTCAACGCTTAAAGTTCCAAAATCTCTTCTTCCCTCAGGTGAATGAGACATCCCTAAACTTACAATATCGTGTGCTTCACATTTAGTAATATCATTTTTATCAAAAATAATATTTCCTGATTTTGCTTTTAAAAGTCCAGATATAGTTTGTAAAGTTGTAGTTTTACCAGCTCCATTAGCACCTAAAATAGTAACTACTTCACCTTTTTTAACATGAAGTGAAATTCCTTTAATTGCTGTTACTGCGCCATAAGATACATGAAGATCACGTATATCTAATAATATTTCATTATTTACCATTTTCTTCATCCTCCTCATCATCAGTTCCAATATAAGCTTCAATTACTCTTGGGTCATTTTGAACAAAATCAGGCTCACCTTGAGAAATCTCTTTTCCAAAGTTGATTACCGTAATATAATCAGTTAATTTCATAACCATTTCCATATCATGTTCAATCATCATAATTCCAAGTCCCATCTCTTTGATTTTTAAGATGATATTTGTAAGTTCTATTGTTTCATTTTCATTAAGTCCTGCAGCTGGTTCATCTAAAATTAAAAGTTCAGGCTCAGCTGCTAAGGCTCTTGCCATTTCGATTTTTCTTTGATTTCCATAAGATAAATCACCAGCTGGAGTATCTGCATATTTACTTAAACCAAAAAACTCCATTAATTCTTCAACTTTTTTCCACTGTTTTAATTCATCTTTTTTATAAAAAGGTGTATGAATAATCGAGTGGTACCATTTTTGTTTTGATTTTGTATGAGTTCCTGCAATTATATTTTCAGCAACACTCATCTCTTTAAATAATCTAATATTTTGAAATGTTCTTAAAACTCCCCTTTGGGCAATTTTATGAGGTTCCATTCCTGTGATGTTTTCACCTTTGTATTTTATAGTTCCCTTTTCAGGAGTATAAATACCTGTTACACAGTTAAAAAGTGTAGTTTTCCCAGCACCATTTGGACCTATAATTCCATATATCTGACCTGGTTTTACTTTGATTGTTAAATCATCAATAGCAACTAAACCATGGAAGAATTTTGAAACATTTTCTATTTCTAATACATATTTCATTATTTTGATTCCTCCGTTTTAGCTACTTTCTTTTTTAAGAATTTTGGGATATTTCCAAAAGTCGCTGGCCATACACCATTTGGTCGTAAAATCATAGTTAATACCATTGCTGCACCAAAGATTAAATATCTTGATTCTTTAAACTCTGTAAATAACTCAGGTAATACAAACATTACAAATGTTCCTATAATAATTCCTGGAAGTGAAGCAGATCCACCAACTAAAACAATTGCAAAGAACATAACAGATTGCATAAAGTTAAATGACTCAGGACTTACAGCTGAATACTGAATAGCAAATACACTTCCAGCAGCTCCAGCGATTGCAGCACCTAAAGCAAATGCAAATAGTTTATAATATGAGATATTAATTCCCATAGATTTAGCTGCTATTTCATTTTTATTTATATAATATAATGCTCTTCCATATTTTGAATTATCTAGATTTCTAATTATAAATAAAGTAATAAGTAATAATCCAAATGCAATATAATAAATGGCAGTATCAGAATATAACTCATATCCAAAAATTCTAACAACATCAATTCCAAATATTCCACTTGGACCACCTGTAACATCAAATACATTATTTTTTAATACTTGTTCAAAAATAATATTAAATCCAATAGTAGCAACTAATAAATAATCCCCACGAAGGTGAATAATTGGACCTGCTAATAAAATAGAAATAATTATAGGAAGAATAATTGCAAAAGGTACAGTAGCAATTATTTCAAATCCAAAGTGAACATTTAAAATAGCAGTTGTATATGCTCCTATTCCAAAAAATATTGCATGTCCCATATTGAAAATTCCAGCTCGTCCAAGAATAATATCTTGAGAAAAAGCTACAACTGCAAATACTAAAAAAGTAATTCCAATACCCAACCATGCAGAGTCAACTAAAAATGGGAAAACCGCCATTGTTAATAAAAATATTATGGCAATAATTGTAGTTTTATTCATTATACTTTCTCCGCCGTTTTTTCACCAAGAATTCCAGTTGGTTTTACAATTAGAATAACAATCAAAAGAATAAATGTAAATGTTTCAGCCCAAGTTGTAGATATATAACCTGAAATCATTGCATTAAATAATCCAAGTAAAAGTCCACCTAACATAGCTCCTGGAATTGAACCAATTCCACCAATAATTGCTGCAATAAATGCATTTAATCCATAAAGCCAACCCATATCAAAAGTTAAACCTCTATAGTAAATTCCAATAAACAATCCACCAATAGCTCCAAGCATAGAACCGATTATAAAAATAGTCATAATAATTCTATTAACATTAATTCCCATTAATTTTGCAGCATCTTGATCAATAGCAGTTGCCCTTATTGCTGTACCCATTTTTGTTTTATTAATAAAAATATATAGTGAAACCATTACAACAGCTGATAGAGCCAAAATTATAATTTGTGTAAATGAAATAATCACTCCACCAAAATCCCATGATGTACTTGGAAATACATCTGATGGAAAAATTTCCATATTTGGTCCCCAAATTAACATAATTCCATTTTGAATTACAAGTGAAGCTCCAAGGGCTGAAACAACAGCACTTAATCTTGGTGCCGTTCTTAAAGGTCTGTATGCAAGACGCTCAAGAAGAACACCCACAAAAGCCACAACAATTGCCGTTAGACAAAATACAATTACTATGTTTACTAAAGATAATGCATTTGAACCATAAAACTGAGTAAAAATAGTCAAGCCCACATAAGCAGAAAAGGCAACAAGGTCACCGTGTGCGAAGTTAATTAACTTCATCACACCGTAAACCATCGTATAACCTAAGGCTACTAATGCATATAAACTTCCTATAGTTAATCCATTTATTAACTGTTGAAAAAAGATATCCATTTTATTTGCCTTTTATTCGCTAACTACGTCTTTAGTACCATCATTTTTCATTTTATAAACAACAAATTTAGCACCAACTCTTTCACCATCTTCTCTAATATTAAATGGTCCTGTAATTCCTGGGAAATCTTTCATAGTTCTGATGTAATCAGAGATTTTTTTAGTATCAAAAGAGTTTGTTTTTTCAACACCTTCAATAACTGCTCTTAAACCATCTGCATTTGTAACTGACCAAATTGATGGGGGATCCATTTGGAATTTAGTTTTATAAGCAGCAAGATATTTTTTAGCTTCTGGATATGGTAAAATCTCAGGTGTTGGGAAGTTTATTAAAACACTACCTTCAGCTGATGCACCTGCTAATTTGTAGAAATCTGGATTGTCATTTGAATCACCACCAACAAAATCTGCATCAATTTGTAATTGTGCTTGTTGAGCTCTTAATAATCCACCATCAGTATAATAACCTGAATAATAAATCACATCTGGATTCATTGATTTAACTTTTGTAAGCATTGCTGTAAAGTTTTGTGTTCCAGATTTAATTTTACCTCTATAAATTACATTTCCACCTAGAGCTTTAATAGATGCAGCTGTTGCATCTCCTAAACCTTCTGAGTAAGAAGAGTAATCAGATAAAACTACTATGTTTTTGTATTTTTTAGAATTAACCATATATTCAGCTGTAAAATCACTTTGTGATGAATTAGGGAATGAATTTCTAAAGAAAGTCCAATATTTGTTTGAAATTAAAGAATCACTTGTTCCATCTGATGTTTGTAAAACTTTACTTCTAAAGTATGTAGTTTGAGCAGCTTCAGTTGCACCTGAAGTATATGAACCAATAACTGCAAAAACACCTTCATTTACTAATTTTTTAGCACAAATAGCTGCTTTTTGAGCTTTACCTTCATCATCACAAGTTACAACTTCAATTTGTTTACCTAAAAGTCCACCAGCTGCATTTTTTTCTTCTACAATCAGTTTTACAAAGTTTTCAATACTTTGACCTTCATTTGCATATTCACCTGTAATTGGTGCTTGAACACCTATTTTCACAACATCAGCTGCCATTAACGAACTAGCTAAAATAGCACTTACTGCTATTGTTTTTGTAATATTTTTTAAAATCATTTATCTCTCCTTAAATTTATTAAATTTCTATAAAGTATGCTCTATAACATAACAACCTATACACCACTCACCAACTTTTTCTATCTTTTTAATACTTCCCCCTTTGAAACTTGATTTTAAATTTTTATGTGAAGCTACTATTGAATCAAATGATTCAATAATATTGTCTAATCTTTCTTGAGCATTTTTTCTAGCACTTGATGAAATATCTAAATAAAATGCAAAAATTCCATAATCTAATGTTGAATCTTCTTTTTTATCTCTTTGTAACATTTTGCACATAAGCTCAACATCATTTTTATACTCTTCTTGTACATTTCTTACACCATTTTTTAAAGACATAATTACTCTTGAAACAGAATCATTATCACTTTTATGTGTAAATCTTTCATCCAATGTTAAACATAATAATCTATCCATTATGTAGTTTTTTTTCATAAAATCTCTAAAGTCAGTCCTATTTGGCAATGAACATCTTAAAATATCAGAGATTGTTGCATCTATAAAGATTTCAGGTGCATTGGCTAATTTACCAATTTCTTGTGCAACATGAATAGTTAAAAACTTTGGTGGAGCATATGATAAATATAACTCGTCTGAAGTCCAAAAAGTATAATTTCTTTTGGCATTTTCAATACCTGCAATAACTGCATTTATAACATCATTTTTTATAGGAAAAACACTCATTACTCTTGCTCCATATAATTTTCATCAACTTCTTGTAAAATTCCACTTTCAAATAAAATATCTTCAATAAGTTTATTTTTTGAAATATTTAAACTTTGACTTAATATTGCTAAGGCGTTATCCAACCTACTATCTATTTTAATAGTAAGTTGAGAAATCTCTTTTTTACTACCATTGATATGTTTGTTTATAACTTTTTT
>RRZT010735883.1_pt1 | contig 12032 bp, 9 predicted proteins | sample 2165551 | NCBI WGS metagenome assembly RRZT01 (sample SAMN10456910, study PRJNA506462) | wastewater metagenome | biome: wastewater; feature: sludge; material: wastewater sludge; isolation source: wastewater sludge with Escherichia coli K12::gfp cells carrying plasmid... | place: USA: Moscow, Idaho ... | reverse complement strand
CCTCAACCTCGCGCTGATCGCCATCCTCTTCACCACGATCGTCGGCATCTCGGCCGGCGTTATCGCAGGCATCCGCAAAGGCCGCTTCGCCGACACGTTCGTCACCATCAGCACGCTGATCGTCATCTCGGTGCCGGTGTTCGTCATCGGCAGCGTGTCGCAGATGTTTCTCGGCGTCCGGTGGGGCATCTTCCCCGTGACCTCGACCCAGGGCACCTGGGATCAGTTGATTCTCCCCGGCCTGGTCCTGGGGTCCTTGACCGTGGCCTACGTGGCCAGGCTCACTCGCACCAGCCTCGTCGAGAACCTGCGCTCGGACTACGTGCGCACCGCCAAGGCCAAGGGGCTGAGCCGCGGGCGCGCGATCGGCCTGCACGCCCTGCGCAACTCGCTCATTCCGGTCATCACCTACATCGGCGCCAGCTTTGGCGCTCTGATGGGTGGTGCGATCGTCACCGAGCGCATCTTCAACGTCAACGGCATCGGGTCGTTCATCTACCGCAGCATCAACCAACGCGACGGTACGTCGGTGGTCGGCGCGGTGGTCTGCCTGGTGCTGGTCTACCTCGTGATGAACCTGATCGTCGACGTCCTCTACGGCGTCCTGGACCCGAGGATCTCCCATGACTAGGGCGAGCAAGGCGGTCGTGAAGGCCGCGATCGAGAATCAAGGGGTCGGCGAGGCGCGTTCGCTGTGGTCCGACGCGTGGGAGACCATGCGGCACAGCGTCCTGTTCTGGATTTCGGCGGCACTCATCGTCGTGTTCACCGTGATGTCGGTGTTTCCCGGGCTGTTCACCAGCGCCGACCCGATGTTCTGCGACCTGAGCCTCGCGCGGCAACCCCCGAACGGCACCGCGATCTTCGGTTACGACAACCAGGGCTGCGACGTCTACGCTCGCACCGTCTACGGCGCTCGCAGCTCGATCCTGGTCGGTGTCTTCGCCACGCTGGCCGCGGGCCTGCTCGGCACTGCTCTGGGGGTGATCGCAGGGTTCTCGGGCGGCTGGATCGACACGCTGCTGTCGCGGTTGGCCGACATCTTCTTCGCCATCCCGCTGCTGCTGGGCGGGATCATCATCCTGTACACCTTTCAGACCCCGGCCGGCTCACCGTACGTTCTGGTCGTGGGCAAGGTGGTGCTGGCCCTGGCGATCCTCGGCTGGCCGAACATCTTCCGGCTGATGCGCTCCTCGGTGCTGCAGGTGAAGCCCCAGGAGTACGTGCTGGCCGCCCGGGCGCTGGGCGCCAAGCCGTGGCGCATCGTGATGTCGCACATCATCCCCAACGCCATCGCCCCGGTGATCGTCGTCTCCACCATCGACCTCGGCGCCTACATCGCCACCGAGGCGACGCTGTCGTTCCTCGGCATCGGCCTGCAGCCACCGGCCATCTCGTGGGGCCAGGCGATCTCGGAGGCGTCCGGCATCGGCTACATCAGGTCGGCGCCGCACATGCTGCTGTTCCCGTCCATCTTCCTGTCCGCCACCGTCCTCGCGTTCATCCTGCTCGGTGAGGCCGTGCGCGACGCTCTCGACCCGAAGCTCCGCTGAGGTGCCTGCGATGAACGACCACAGCGAACAGCTCCTCAGCGTGGAGGACCTGCACGTCGAGTTCCGCACCCGCGAGGGCGCGGCCAAGGCCATCAACGGCGTCAGCTTCACCCTCGACGAGGGCGAGACGCTCGCCATCCTGGGCGAGTCGGGTTCGGGCAAGTCGGTGACGGCCCAGGCCATCATGGGCATCATCGACTCGCCGCCCGGCTTCGTCACCGGCGGCAAGGTGCTCTACCGGGGGGCGGACCTGCTGGCGATGCCCGAGATACAGCGGCAGAAGACCCGCGGCCCCGACCTGTCGATGATCTTCCAGGACGCCCTCAGCTCGCTCAACCCGGTCTTCCCGGTCGGCTGGCAGATCGCCGAGATGTTCCGCATCCACCGCGGCATGAACCGCCGCGACGCCGAGGAGCGTGCCGTGGCGCTGATGGAGCGGGTGCGCATCCCGGCCGCCCGGGAGCGCGTCAAGGCCTATCCGCACCAGTTCTCGGGCGGCATGCGGCAGCGCATCATGATCGCGATGGCCATCGCCCTCGATCCGGCCGTGCTGATCGCCGACGAGCCGACCACCGCCCTCGACGTCACGGTGCAGGCGCAGATCATGGACCTGCTGAAGGAACTGCAGACCGAGTCGAACATGGGCCTGATCCTGATCACCCACGATCTCGGCGTGGTCGCCGACGTCGCCGACCGCATCGCCGTCATGTACGCCGGACGCCTCGTCGAGACCTCCGACGTGTTCCGCATCTACGCGAACCCGGCGCACCCCTACACGAAGGGGCTGCTCGACTCCATCCCGCGTCTGGACGAGAAGGGCGCCGTGCTCCGCGCGATCGGCGGCCTGCCGCCGAACCTGCTGCACATCCCGGCCGGCTGCGCCTTCAACCCGCGCTGCCGCTACGCGGCCGACATCTGCCGCACGGGCGAGCCGCCGGAGCTGCGCGAGATCAGACAGGGCCGGTTCAGCGCCTGCCACTTTGCCGAGGAGGTGATCGGTGATGAGTGAGGAGGTGATCCTTCGCGCCACCGACCTGGTCAAGCACTACTCGATCCGCACCGGCGTCATCCGACGCACGACCGGGCACGTCCGGGCCGTCGACGGCGTGTCGCTCGAACTCCACCGGGGTGAAACCCTGGGAGTGGTGGGGGAGTCCGGCTGCGGCAAGTCGACGCTCGGCCGGCTGCTGATGCGACTGGAGGAGCCGACGTCCGGCCAGCTGGAAGTCGGGGGCGTCGACGTCTACAAGCAGGGCAGGGCCGCGATGCGCCGCATGCGACGCGACATCCAGATCGTGTTCCAGGACCCGTACACCTCGCTGAACCCCCGCAAGGCCGTGGGCGACATCGTGGGGGAGCCGTTCGAGGTGCACCCGGAGGTGGTGCCCAAGGGCGGACGCCGCCGCCGCGTCCAGGAACTGCTCGAGGTCGTCGGGCTCAACCCCGAGCACATCAACCGCTACCCGCACCAGTTCTCGGGCGGCCAGCGGCAACGCATCGGCATCGCCCGCGGCATCGCCCTGAACCCGAAGATCATCATCTGCGACGAGCCCGTCTCGGCGCTCGACGTGTCGGTGCAGGCCCAGGTGGTGAACCTGCTGGAGGCGTTGCAGGACGAGCTGGGTCTGGCGTACGTGTTCATCGCCCACGACCTGTCGGTGGTGCGCCACATCAGCGACCGGGTCGCGGTCATGTACCTGGGCAAGATCGTCGAGATCGGGGACGAGGAGCAGATCTACGGACACCCGACGCACCCGTACACCCAGGCGCTCCTGTCCGCGGTGCCGGTGCCCGACCCGACGGTGCGCGACAGGCGGACCCAGATCATGCTCACCGGGGACGTGCCCTCGCCCGCGAATCCGCCGTCGGGTTGCCGGTTCCACACCCGCTGCTGGCGCGCGCAGGAGCTGTGCCGTACCACAGTGCCGGAGCTGATCGAGCGGCCAGACGGGGCCGGGATGCACCGGTCGGCCTGCCACTTCGCCGAGGAGCTCCCCGAGGTCGTCGCGGCGGACTGAGTCAGCCCTCGAGCTCCTCCGCGGCCGCCAACCAGGCGAGCTCCAGCTCGTCGTGGGAGGCCTGCACGGCGTCCAGCTCGCCCTGCAGGCGGGCGAGCTTGCCGTAGTCGGACGCCGCGTCCGCCATCTGCTCGTGCAGCGACGCGATGCGCGTCGCCGCCTTGTCGAGCTGCGACTCGATGCGGGCCAGTTCCTTGCGGGCCTGGCGGGTCTGGGCGGCGCGGCTCGGTGCGTCGTCGTCGCTGCGCGTGCCGGACGCCGCCGGTGCGGCCGCGCGCTGTCGACGCCGCTCCAGGTACTGCTCGACGCCGCCGGGGAGCAGGACGCACGACCCGTCGCCCATCAGCGCGTAGGTGACGTCGGTCACGCGCTCGAGGAAGTAGCGGTCGTGCGAGACGACGACGAGCGTGCCCGGCCAGCGGTCGAGGTGGTCCTCGATGATGGTCAGCGTGTCGATGTCGAGGTCGTTGGTCGGCTCGTCGAGCAGCAGCACGTTGGGCTCGCCCAGCAGCAGCCGCAGGAACTGCAGCCGGCGACGTTCGCCGCCCGACAGGTCTCCGATGCGCGCCACCAGCTTGTCGCCGGTGAAACCGAAGTCCTCCAGCAGGGTAGACGCCGACGCGTCCTCGCCGGTCGCCAGCCGCGTCTCGCGGCGCAGCCGGTTCACCGAGTCGAGCACCCGCTCGGTGTCGTCGAGTTCGGTGACGTGCTGGGACAGGTGGGCCAGCCGCAACGTCTTGCCCTGTCGGACGCCGCCCGCCGTCGGCGGCTGCTCGGCGGCCAGCAGCCGTAGCAGCGTGGACTTGCCTGCGCCGTTGACGCCGACCAGACCGATGCGGTCGCCCGGCCCGATCGACCAGGTGAGCGGCCCGAAGAGCCGACGCGGCGTCCCGGTCGGTTCTGACGCCGGAAGGTCGACCACCGCGTCGGTCAGGTCGACGACGTCCTTGCCGAGCCGGGTGACCGAGAACTGGCGCAGCGCCAGGCTGTCCCGCGGCTCCGGTTCGCCCGAGATCAGCGCGTTGGCCGCCTCGATGCGGAACCGCGGCTTGGACGTGCGGGCCGGGGCGCCGCGGCGCAGCCAGGCCAGCTCCTTGCGAGCCAGGTTCTTGCGCCGGGCCTCGTTGGCCGAGGCCTGCCGCTGCCGCTCGACCCGGGCCAGCACGTAGGCGGCGTAACCGCCGTCGTAGGCGTCCACGACGGCGTCGTGCACCTCCCACACGCGGGTGCACACGGCGTCCAGGAACCAGCGGTCGTGGCTGACCACGAGCATCGCGGTGCCGCGGTCGCGCAGCTCGTTGAGGTGCCCGGCCAGCCACGAGACAGCCTCGACGTCGAGGTGGTTGGTGGGTTCGTCGAGCACCAGCAGGTCGTGACCACCGAGCATGGCGGCGACCAGGGCGGTCCGGGTGCGTTCGCCGCCCGACAGGGTGGCGACGGCGGCGTCCAGATCGACCTCGCCGAGCAGGTGCTCGACCACCGACCGGCTGAGCGGGTCGGCGGCCCACACGTGGTCGGGCTCCCCGCCGACGATCACGTCACGAACGGTCGCGTCGGCCGGAAAGGCTGGCCTCTGGCCGACATGGCCGATGGACGCCGACGTGGCGCGCGTCACCGAGCCCGAGTCGGGCTCGACGGTGCCGGTGAGCAGGCCGAGCAGGGTCGACTTGCCGTCGCCGTTGCGGCCCACCACGCCGATGACGTCTCCGCGGGACAGGCCCAGGGAGACGTCATCGAGCAGCGTGCGGGTGCCGTAGGCCTTCGAGATCGCCTCGGCGTTGACGAGGTTCGCCAAGTCGTCAGCGCCCCCGCATGGCGCGCTTGACGCCCTTCGGGGTCGGCATGGGGCCGCGGGGGACCGGCGCCTTGGGGCGCACGGCGTCGAGCGCCCGGAGCCGGTTGAGCACCTGCTCGCGCATGTGCGGCTGGATGGCCTTGGGCAGCTTCTCGATGTGCTTCTGCAGGTCGGTGAGCTTCACCTGGTTGGCGCCGTCGCCCATCATCAGCTGCGTGACCGTGACGCCGTAGGCGACCTGCTCGTGCCGCTTCGCCTCGGACGCCAACAGCGGACGCACCCGCGAGGGCTGGCCCTCGCCGATCAGCACGATGCCCGAGTCGCCGACCACCCGGTGCACCAGGTCGAGCTGCCGGGTGGCGGCGATCGCGATCTGGTAGTCGTACTTCTTCTTGTTCAGCCCCTGCAGCGCGACCTCGGCCGAACCGGGCTGGCCGGCGTACTTGGTGAAGGTCGCCTTCTTGGCCCGGTTGGTGAGCACGAACAGCGCGGCCAGGATGGCGCTGACCAGGGCCAGCGGGATCCACGCCCACCACTGCACCTGCAGCGGCCACGCAATCAGCGCGATGACCGCGATGGCGGCGACCGCGGCACCGATCATCCACGGGGTCGTCGACTTGTCGACCTTGGCGGTCTGCTTGTACGCCTCGACGACCTGCTTCGTGCGACTCCAGTCCTTGGGGTCGGTGCTGTTCTTCTTGCGCAGCTTCTCTGCCTGCGCGGCCGCCTTCTGCTCGGCGGCCAGTTGCTTGGCCTTCTCGCTAGCCATGTGTCCTACTCACTTCATTCGTCTCGTGCCTGCGCGCCTCGATGGCCTGCCGGTACAGGCGACCGGCGCGGTAGGAGGACCGCACGAGCGGTCCGCTCAGCACTCCGGCATATCCTACGGCCTTGGCCTCCTCGCCGAGTTCATCGAACTCCTCGGGCGTGACCCACCGGTCGATCGGGTGGTGCCGCGGCGAGGGGCGCAGGTACTGGGTGATCGTGATCAGCTCGGTGCCGGCGTCCTTGATGTCGCGCAGCGCCTGGCTGATCTCGTCGCGCGTCTCGCCCATGCCCAGGATCAGGTTGCTCTTGGTGACCAGACCGGCGGCGCGGGCTGCCGACAGGACGCCGAGCGAACGCTCGTAGGTGAACGCCGGGCGGATGCGCTTGAAGATCCGCGGCACGGTTTCGAGGTTGTGGGCGAACACCTCGGGCCGCGACTCGAACACCGTCTCGAGCGCGTGCTGCTCGCCCTTGAAGTCGTCGACCAGCAGCTCGACGCCGCAGCCGGGGTTGAGTTCGCGGATCTGGCGGCACGTCTCGGCGTACAGCCAGGACGCCCCGTCGGGCAGGTCGTCGCGCGCGACACCGGTGACCGTCGCGTAGCGCAACCCCATCTCGCGCACCGACTCGGCCACGCGGCGCGGTTCGTCGCGGTCGTAGCCGGAGGGGCGTCCTGTCGCGATCTGGCAGAAGTCGCAGCGGCGGGTACACTGGTCGCCGCCGATCAGGAACGTGGCCTCGCGGTCTTCCCAGCACTCGAAGATGTTGGGGCAGCCAGCCTCCTGGCACACGGTGTGCAGACCGCCCTCCTTCACGCGCGCCTGCATGTCGCGGTACTCCGGCCCCATGTGGGCCTTCGTCCGGATCCAGGCGGGCTTGCGTTCGATCGGGGTCTCGGCGTTGCGCGCCTCGATGCGCAACAGACGGCGAGGTTGGGAGTCGTTCACCCGGCCATGCTACTCGGGCCGCTCGCCGGCGTCTCGGGGCGGCGTCCGAGGTCGTCGAGAACCGGCTTGAGCTCCATCCACCACTGGTCGAGCGGACGCCGCACCTCCCAGTCGACCAGGTCCTCGAGCACCTTGACCGACTGCATGCCGTCGGGCGTCGCGAACGCGTGCAGCCAGGTGCCGGCGTCCAACTGCTCGGTCATCCAGGCCATCACCTGCGAAGCCAATCGGACGCCGTTGATCCGGTCGAACGGCGACGGTGACCCACCCTGCTGCACGTGGCCGAGCACGACGCCGCGGACGCTGTACATGCCATGGCCCTCCGCCTCGAACATCCTCGTCATCAGGTCGGTCGTGTAGAACTCCGACGCCTCCTCGTTGCGGATGGCGAGGAAGAAATCCTGCCCCGACGCGAACACCTGGTTCATCCGCTCGACGTCGGCCGACAGGTCGGTGATGCTGATGCCGTCCTCGTGCAGGTAGACGCGCTCGGCGCCGACCGCGACGCCGGTCGTCAGGGCCAGAAAGCCGCAGTGGCGTCCCATCGTCTCGACGACGAACGCCCTCTTGGACGCCGTGGCCGACAGCTTGATGCGGTCGACCGACTGCACCGCCACGTTGAGGGCCGTGTCGGCGCCGACCGCCATCTGTAGCCCCGGCAGGTTGTTGTCGATGGAGCAGGGGAGCACGACGATCGGAATGTCGACGGCCGGGTAGCGCTTCCGCTCGGTGTGAATCAGCGATAGCGCCCGGTAGGCCTGAAAGCCGCCGATGATGACGAGGGCGTCGATCTGGTGGGTCTCGATCGAGCGGGCCAGCGCGTAGAGGTCCTCCTCTTTCGGGATGGTGCGGCGGGTGCCGAGCGACGCGCCGCCGTAGGCGGCCCACCCCTCGACGTCGCCCCACCCGAGCGGCCGCACGTCTCCGGCGATCAGACCGGGGAAGCCGCCGTGGATGCCGAGCATCTCGTGGCCGTGGTCGACGCCGAGGCGCACCACCGACTTGGCGGCGGCGTTCATGCCGGGGGCCAGGCCGCCGCAGTGCAGGACGCCGATGCGGCGCCGCTGCGCCGAGGCGTGGGCATCAGGACGCGCCTCCGACAGTTGCCGGAACGCCTTCGACATCTGCACGAACGACCGGCCGCGGGCAGCCATCGCCTCGTCGTAGCGGCCCTCCTTGATGAGGGTCGCTACGTTGCGGGTCGCCGCCACGGCGTCCATGAGTGGCTCGGTGTGGACGCGGTTGGCCCGCACGCCGACCATCTGGGGTTCGCGGTCTGCCCGCAGCACCTCGGCGACGGCGGCGTGTCCGACCAGGGTGGCCATCCACCGGTCGTAGGCGCTCGGAACGCCGCCGCGCTGCACGTGCCCGAGGATGGTGACGCGGGCGTCCTCACCCATCTCGTCGGACAACACGCGCCGCACCTCGTCGGCGCTGATGTGGTTGCCCTGGCGGTCCCGGGCACCCTCGGCGACCACGACGATCGAGGTGCGCCGACCGGCCTGGCGGCCGTGGCGCAGCACGGACGCCATGTGCTCGTGCCACCCGTCCGGCGGTGGGCACTCGGGCGTGAGGACGTAGTCGGCTCCGCCGGCGATGGCGCTCATCAGGGCCAGGTAGCCGCAGTGGCGTCCCATCACCTCGACGACGAACGAACGCTGGTGGGACGCCGCCGTGCTGGCGATCGCGTCGATCGCCTCGGTGATGCGGTGCAAGGCCGAGTCGGTGCCGATGGTCATGTCGGTACCGACCATGTCGTTGTCGATCGATCCGACCAGGCCTGCGATGACGAGCCGCTCATGCGCCTCCGCCTGCTCGGCGGTGATGACACCCATCTCGCGCAGTTCGGCCACGAACCCGGGCCACTCCGAGCGCAGCAGGTCGGTGCCGGTCAGCGAGCCGTCGCCGCCGATCACGATGAGCCGGTCGATGCCGTTGGTGATCAGATTGAGGGCCGCAGTCCGGCGTCCCTCGCGCTCGCGGAAGGCCGCGCAGCGCGCGGTGCCGATCACCGTTCCGCCGCGGTCGAGGATGTCGGCCACGTCGTCCCACGTCATGGGGCGGATGTAGTCGCCACCGTCGACGGCGCCCTGCCAGCCCTCGTAGATGCCAAAGACCTCTGCACCCGCCTGGAGGCCGGCCCTGACGACCGCCCGCACTGCCGCATTCATGCCCTGGGCGTCGCCACCCGAGGTCAGAACTCCGATCCGAACACCCACGATTCTGCCCCCGTCGGTCGCGTCTTAAGAACAACCCTAGCGAACGACGACGGCGGGAGTGGACCGTTTGTCCACCCCCGCCGTTTTCTCGTGACGAGACGTCAGACGATGACGCGCAGAATCGACGAGCTGTTGCCGCCTGAGGGCAGTCCGCTGTTGACGCCGACGCCCTTGACGACAGCCAGGTCGGCGTTGCCGGTGCGGTCGAACTTCGCCGGACGGACGAACACGATCGACGCGCTCGGCCGGTCGGCCTTGGTCGCGCGCACGAAGTCCGGGTCGTCCTTCAACGCCGCGCCTCCCCCGGCGAGCTGGGCCCCGTAGGAGGGGTTCATCGAGACGATCGTGGCGTCGCCGGAATCGTCGACAGCGACGGGCATCGAGCTGCTCGATCCCATCTGCTGCTCCAGCACGGCGGCGACCTTCTGCCAAGCCGCAGCGGTTGCCGCCTTCTCGTCGGAGATCACCTTGACACCGACGGGCAGGTCCGAGATGTTGCCAGCCTCCAGGTCGATGCCGGTCACGACAGCGATGCGGTTGCCGAGCAGCGCGTAGAGGTCGTCGGGCACGGTGAGCCCGAGGCTTTCCATCGCCGACTTGATGCGCGTGAACTCGGGGCTCTTCTCCAACTCGGGCCACGCCGCGCGCAAGGCGTCATCGTAGTCGGCGAGCGCCAGGACGCCCGTGCTGGACGCCGGCAGCGCGCCCACGAACTCGGTCACGTCACCGCCCTTGTAGTCGACGGCACCCTGGAGGCCGCGCATGTTCAGGTTGAAGTCGAGGCTGTCATTGGTGAACGTGGCGGCACCGACCACGCGTCCGCTGACCTGGGCGGTCGGCGCCTGCATCGTGCTGCCGGAGGCCTTGGCTGCGGCCGCGAGATCCATCCAGACCGACATGACGCCGGCGCCCTTCAGCGAACCCATGTCGTCGCGGAAGTTCTGCACGGCGCTGAGCTTGCCCTGCTTGGCGGCGGCCACGCCGGCGTCGGCGTCCTCCTGGCTGCCGGCGACGATCAGGTAGTCCTCCAGAGCGGTGGCGAACGACGTGCCACCCTTCTCGCGCACCTTGGTGAAGAAGGCCTGCGCCTTGGTGTGGTCCTTGCTCTGGATCGCCATCAGCGTCGACCCGCCGGGGGTGTCCTTGGCCTGGAGGGCGACGCCGATGCGGTCACCCAGCCACGGAGCCACGTCCGTGTCATAGTTGAAGCCCTCCATGCTGGGGTTGCCCTTGACGAAGGCCTCCCACAGCGCCTTGCGGGGATCGGACGAGAAGGAGCCCTGGTCGAGCTTCTCCTTGATCGAGGGGAACTTGCTGAGGAAGTTCCAAGCCGCGAGTTTCTGGTCGGCCGACGGGTTCAGGTCGAGCCGCACGTAGCCGGCCGCCGTGTTCGGCAGCACGTCGTCGGGTTGGCGTCCACCGCCGCCGAGCAGCGGCATGGCCAGCGCGATGCCGCCGGCGATCAGCGCCAGGGCTGCGACCGCGGCGATGACGCCGACGACGAGCTTATTGCGCTTCTTCGGGGGTGCCGGGTCGGTGACGGTGGTGCCGACGGGCGGGTACTGCTGGGTGTCGCCTGCGCCCACGGGCTGGTGCTGCTGGGTGTCGCCTGCCGGCGGGTACTGCGGCGTGTCGCCCGCGTCGGGCGGCGGGACGCCGGGGCCGGACTGCGGATCCTGCCCAGGCGGCGTGAACGCGGGTCCGTTCTGGGTGGTCAAAATGTGCTCCCTCGGGTTCGCTTGGTCGGGTCCGATTCTCTCATCCCTGAGGGGCGTCGCCCGAACGCGGAGTCGCGGGTGAACCGGTCAGGCCCCGAAGTTCGTCTGCTCGTACGTCTCCCAGGACAGCATGTCGCTCAGATGGGGCTCCATCGCGCGCGCCACCTCGACCAGCGAGGGGGCGGGGCCGGGCAGTTCGGCGGCCATGGAGGTGACACCGGCGTCCGAGATGCCGCACGGAATGATGTTGCCGAAGCCGAGCAGGTTCGGTGCCACGTTCAGCGCGAAGCCGTGCAGGGTCGTCTGCTTCGACACCCGGATGCCGATGGCGCAGATCTTGCGCTCGCCACGTCCGGGTGAGGGCTGCAGCCAGACGCCCGTGCGCTCCGGCACGCGACCGCCCACGATGCCCCACCCGGCCAGCGTGCGGATCACCGCCTCTTCGAGGCGGCGCACGTAATCGAGGACGCCGACCTCACGAGGGAGCTTCGCGATCGGGTAGCCGACCAGCTGACCGGGCCCGTGCCAGGTGATCTTTCCGCCGCGATCGACGTCGACCACCGGGGTGCCGTCGAACGGGCGCTCCTCGGGGAGCGTGCGGCGACCGGCCGTGTAGACAGGGGGATGCTGCACGAACAGCACCTGTGCACCGATCTCACCGGACGCCACCCGCGCGTGCACCTGACGCTGGAGTTCCCACGTGGGGACGTACTCGGCCAGCGTCGGAGGGTCGTCGACCAGCCCGAGGTAGTCGAACCTCGGGCCGACCGATGTGCCGGTGTCCGTGGTCAGACCCCCAGCTCTGCTGCGAAGTCGCCCTCCTCGAGGCGCGCCTTGACGAAGCTGAGGAAGCGAGCGGCGTCAGCGCCGTCGACGAGGCGGTGGTCGTAGCTCATCGACAGGTACATCATGTCGCGCACCGCGATGACCTCACCCAGCGCCGGGTCCTTGATGACCATCGGGCGCTTGACGAGCGGACCGGTGCCCATGATCGCGACCTGCGGCTGGTTGATG
>RRZT011493727.1_pt1 | contig 12035 bp, 10 predicted proteins | sample 2165551 | NCBI WGS metagenome assembly RRZT01 (sample SAMN10456910, study PRJNA506462) | wastewater metagenome | biome: wastewater; feature: sludge; material: wastewater sludge; isolation source: wastewater sludge with Escherichia coli K12::gfp cells carrying plasmid... | place: USA: Moscow, Idaho... | reverse complement strand
GCACCACGCGATCGGCAGGGCTCGGCAGCGGCTCGTCATCACCTGCGTGGAAAGTGAGGATGCCCAGCCCTCACGATTCTTCGAGGCCATGGGTTTCGTGTACGAGGAGGATGTGGAGGGCCCCGTCGAAGGTGCCATCGAGGGAGCACCACCACGGTGCTCACCCCCGGTGCTTCTCAAGCCCTGTCCGCAGCCGGCCGAACTTGACATGACGGGCCTGGTGGGTCAGCTGCGGCGCGGATTGAAGCGGCCGGAGAGCCGACCGGCAGCACAGCAACTCCTGCAGCGGCTGCAAGAAGAAGGCGTCCCCGAAGCTCAGCCACAGATGTGGTTCGACGAACTCACTGTGACCGTGGGCACCGAACTGGCGGTGGGGCAGGCGGTGTACGTGTCCCCGTCGCGTGTGGAGAAGCTGTTGGCCTGTCCTCTTCAGGGATTCATGTCCTCGACGGGAGGGGAAAGCAGCGACGGTCGGGGGGCCGCAAACGTGGGCACGCTCATTCACTCGCTTGCGGACGAACTTCCGCACGGCACCGAGGCGGAACTGATGGCCAGCTTCGATCGCAAGTGGCGAGCCGAGTTCGACGATCCCGAATCGAGCTACGAGGCATACCGTGAGTACGTGCGGGGCAAGGAACTCGTATCCAATTTGGCGCGTTATCTCGCCGCCCATCCGGGACCCGTGGAAACGGAGCAACGGGTGCGCGTGGAGGTGTCCGAGAACGTGGTGCTCAGCGCGAGCTTCGACCGTGTGGTTCGCACGCCCGAGTGCGTGATGATCGCCGATTTCAAGACAGGCAAGGTCCGGCCCTCCAAGAAGGAGGCCGAGGATCACGTCCAGATGCAGCTGTATCAGTGGGCCGCGAATCGGATTCCCGAATACGGGAGGTCCGCCGGAGCCGAACTCGTATTCCTGAGCCATTTCCTGAAGTCACGCGGTCTGCCAGCAGTGGACGAACAGGCCGCACTTGGCGAGGCCTCGATGGCACGCGCAACCGAACGCATCGAGGAGGCCGCACGCATCCTCGCAAGCTCGGAGTTTCCCGCCAATCCGAGCGATTCGATCTGCCGCAATTGTCAGTTCCTCACCGTGTGCCCGGCGAAGCCCGAAGGAAGGATGTTCTCATGACCGGCTACACCGAGATCATGCAGATACTCAACGCGCAGTTCCCTCCCACGCCCCAGCAGCGAGCCGTCATCGAATCCGCCTCACCGGGCATTCTCGTGGTGGCTGGCGCGGGATCTGGCAAGACTGCCACGATGGTCAACCGAATCGCGTACCAGATAGCCGTCAAGGCGGTGCGGCCGGGAGAGGTGCTGGGGTTGACCTTCACCCGCAAGGCTGCCGGCGAACTTGCGGAGCGAGTGGACCGGGCTCTCGCCAAGCTGCGCCGTGCCGGAATCGGGACCGAGTCCGATGTACGTGAGGATCTGGATCGCCCCGTCATCGCCACATACAACTCGTTCGCCTCCGAGATCGCTTCCAGCTATGGCATGCTCATCGGTGCAGATCCCGCCGCTCGGCTCATCACGGATGCCGAGCGCTGGCAGATCATGCGCGACATCGTCGAGGCGTGGCCGCACCCGGGTGAGGACGATCCGTTCCGGGGCAGCATGCCGCGAAGGGTCACGGACGTCGCTCTGGTCATGGCCGCCGCCCTCATCGACAATCAGCGCACCACGGAGGAAGCGCGGGCTTTCCTCGACAGGGAGATCGAGGCCATCGCGTCCCTCGGGGAGAACACGGCGCGTTTCAAGAACATGAAGGAAGCCTCCGCACATTGGAGTCAGCTGCGCGGCGGCGGGGAATCGTTGCAGCTGCGCCGCGCGGCACTCGATCTCGTGGATGCCTATCTGCTGCGCAAACGCGAGCTGGGCGCGGTGGAGTTCGCCGATCAGGTCGCCATCGCAGCCAGGGTGCTGCGCGAGTTTCCGGCGTTGGGGCAGGAACTGGCCGGGCGCTACCGCCTCGTTCTGTTGGATGAGTATCAGGACACCTCGATCAATCAGGCCGAATTCTTGGCCTTGGCCCTCGCGCCAGCGCGAGGTGACGTTACTGAGTCGCCTGTTCCCGGGGCGGGAACCCTCGGAGTGGGCGTCGCTGGAGCGGCGGTGGCCGGGACGGGTGCCACCGGAGCGGAAGCCAACCCGGAAAACGCCGTGAGGCCGCGACCTCGTTCGGTGTGTGCGGTGGGGGATCCACGTCAGGCGATCTACGGATGGCGCGGGGCCAGTGCCAACGCTCTCGCGGATTTTGAGCGCAAATTCGGCCGCAGGCTGGGTGGTATCGAGACTCTGTCGCTCACCACCTCCTTTCGCAACGATGATGCAATTCTCTGCGCGGCCAACGCGGTGGCCGCTGGTATCGAGTCCCAGGCCTTGGACGTCGCGGAGCTCCAATCCCGCCCGGGCTCGGGACCCGGGCGGGTGGTCGAGATCAGGCCGCTCCTCCGGGAGGATTCCTATCGTGCCATCGCCTGGCGCATCCGAGATGTCATGCGTGCAGTGGCCGCCAACCCGGATCGCGATGGCGCCGAGATCGCCGTGCTGTGCCGCAAGCACAGCTACGAGGAGCCTCTCACTGCGGCATTGGCCGAACTCGAGGTTCCCTATGAGATCGTGGGAGGTGAGAGCCTCATCAAACGGCCGGAGGTCCTCACGATCCGCGCGGCGCTCGCGGTCGTGGCCACGCCCGGTCGCAACGATCAACTCGTTCGCTTGCTGACCCTACTGGGCATCGGCAGTCAGGATGTGCGTGCGCTGCGGTCGTGGTCCGCAGAGATCGCCGCGCGCGAGATCGCGAAGGCAGGTTCCTCGCTCTCGGCTCGGGACGAACAGAGCTTGGTGGAGGCCGCCACGTATCTTCCCCCAGAGGGCTGGGCTCCGCAACATGGCGCCGGGCTGAGCCTTGAGGGCCGCGAGCGGCTTGCGCTTCTCGCCGGGGCCCTCGCGGATCTGCGCGTGAGCATTCATGCCCCGCTGCCCGATCTCATTGCACAGGCCGCCCGGCGCTTCGGGCTGGACCTCGCGGCGGCCGCACGCTCCGAGGGTGCACAGCGGGTGCGCACTTCTCTGGATTCGTTCATTGCGATGGGTAACGGCTACGAGGCCAGCCATCCCGGAGCCTCACTTCTGGACTTCCTTGCCTGGCTCGATGCCTCTGATGCCCGCGAGCACGGCAGCGAAGAAGAAGCGGGGGAGGACTCCGCGCGTGTGGATGAGAACGTTGAGGTTCACGCCGGGGTCGTCCAAATCATGACGATTCACGCGGCCAAAGGGCTGGAGTGGCGCGACCTCGTGGTGATCCCCGAAGTTGTCGATCAGGAGTTCTCTGATGTCGCCTCGAATGTGAAGGCGTGGCCCCAGAACGCATTGGTCTTCCCGTTCCCTCTTCGTGCGGACAGCGAATACCTGCCGCATTTCGCCGCCTCGGAGTGCGCGGACAAGTTCGAGGCCGGCGCCGCGTATCTCGACTTCAAGGCCCTTGCCCTCACCACTTACGAGAGCCAGGAGACCCGCCGGCTCGCCTACGTGGCCTTCACACGGCCGCGGGCGGAACTGCTGGTGGCAGGGTACGGGCTGAAAGGCCGTGCCCTTCCCGCGCCGAAGAAGGGGGAGGATGAGGGCATCGTTCAGTTGAAGGCGCGTTCCACCTATCTCAATGACATGCGAGCGAAGGCAACGGTGATCCCCGTTGCCGAGGTTGCGGGCGAAGAATGGCCGGTCGAGCTGGTGCGCGAGGTTGGCGAAGCCATGCCACGCGAGGAGGTCCTCGCCATGCTCGGCCCCGAGACCATCCCGGCACAGGGATTGGCTCCGGTTCCCCATTACGAGGCGATGACGGACCTCTCCCGGTGGCCCTCGGACGTACCGCGATCCTTCGGGGTGCTCGGCCCGGTTTCGGGGGACGGATCGCCGCAGGAGTGGCAGTGGCAGGCCGATGTGCTCCTGTCGGAGTGGCACACCGCCCGCGAGGGTTCGGCAGGGCGCGTCGAGCGCCCCTACTTCACGGCAACGGACGTGGTTCACCTGTCCGAGAACGCGGAGGAGTTCCTCCTCAATCAGCGCCGCCCGGTGCCGCAGCGGCCCTCGCGTGCGGCACGGCTGGGGACCACGGTGCACGCGAGAATCGCGCACCATTTCTCTCAACCCTCCACTCTGGACATCGACTCGCTCTTTGATGCTCCGGAGATTGATGTGGACATGGAGCGCAGAAGCGAGGCCGAGGAGCAGATGCTGGAAGCCTTCCTCGCCTCGCGCTGGGCGGACTATCAGCCGTTGGCAATCGAACAGTCGATGGAGATCGTGGTGGCGGGCCGCATCGTGCGCTGCACCATCGACGCCGTTCTGGACACCTCCCGCGTGCCCGGCATGCGTCCGGTGACCATCGTGGATTGGAAGTCCGGACGCAGGCCGCTGCCCCGGCAGGTGGAGTCGCGCGAACTCCAGTTGGCGCTGTACCGCTTGGCATGGTCGCGCTCGCGCCGCGTTCGGCTTGAGGACATCGGCGCCTGCTTCGTCTACCTGCGCGAACAGGAATCCAGGCAGGTTTTGGAAGCAGGAAACCTCACGGAGGAGGAGATCAGCGCTAAGATCATGCGCTCGCTCGTCAACTGATCGACGTTTGCGAACGGCACGTCCCTGGCGTGCAGGCTGGAGAACCCGGGTCCATGCCTGAAACACGTCTGGAAGATTGACGCGGCCAGCACGGCGAGTCGGCGCTGCAGCGGGCTCGGGCCGCGCAGGCTAGGAGTGGCCCGGGTCCACATCCCAGGCGGGCCCGGCATCCAGCGAGGGGTCGGCCTCGATCTCCTCGGCCAACTCGACGAGCATCGACTGGGCGTCGCGCGCGATGGCCTCGTTCTCGGTGCGGATGCCGTGGATGAGCCAGCGCATGATGTTCAACTCGTTGACGAGGAATGCCCGGGTCAGGCAATGCTCGTCCAGATGCTGGCCGCGAGTGTTCTGGTAGGACTCGGTGAAGCAGTCGAGAATCTCGGGCTCCAGATCGAGCAGATGGACGAGGTCCGTTGCGGGATCACCCACGTGAGCCTCTCCAAAGCCCTGCACAGATGAAACGGTGGATCCGGACCACAAGAAGTTCTCGCTGTCGATGTTCCCGTGCACGACCACCGGTTGGAAGTCCCACAGTTCCTTGTTCTCCAGGGCATCCGTCCAGCGGCGCCGCAGCACACTGGGAATCCGACTGACCTGCTCGGCATCGCTGAGCTCGGCGAGTTGACGCAGGCGGCATTCCTCCGCGTTGTACATGGGCAGGCCGGCGTGCTCGATGATCTTGCGCGGAAGCAAGTGAACGGCGGCCACGGTGCGGCCGAGCTCCCGGGCCTCTTCATCGACCAGTGCCGCGAAGTCGCTGGGTGTTCCGAAGGGCTCGGGATAGACCATCGCTCTGCCCCCGTTGGATACCGGGGCGAATCCGGTTGGTCGAATGATGTCGAAGGGGAGCTCGCCGCGGCGCAGCTCCTCGAGCAACAGGGGAGCGAGCCCGGCTTCGGCCTCCAGCGCCGTCGCAGCGGTGGAATCCTTGGGGCATTTGACGATCCAACGCCTGCCGCGAGAGTCGAGGACACAGCCGGTGACGAAGTCGTCCGTTTCGATGTAGGGCGGGCGCGTGCCCACAGCATCGAGGCCGTCAATGGCGCACACGGCAAGGGCTGCAAGGTACAGGGGCGAGATCTTCACCTTTTCAACATACGACGGATCGGCGCCCCGAGGCGACCCCACACACCGAATCACATCCGGAAACCCGGATGTGGTTCACTCGGTCCGGGCCTTGAGATGGGCGTTGATCTCGTCGGTGAACGTGTGATCGACGGGGACGACTGCGTCGTCGATCTGACGGATCGGTGCGAGCAATCGGACGGAAGAAGTCAGCCACAGCGCGTCGGCCTCCAGCAGTTGTTCAATGCTGAACAACCCCTGAGCGGTGGCATATCCCATGCTCACCAGATGGGAGAAGATTGCATCCTGTGTGGTGCCCTGAAGCAGGCCCAGCGCCGTGGCCGGGGTCCAGATGCGGTTCCCGAAACGGGCGATGAGCGTGGACGTGGGTCCCTCAAGCACGTAACCATCGGAGCTGACGAAGAGGACGTCGTCGGCACCACGGCGCGCGGCCTCGCGCAACGAGGCCTTGTTGATGGCGTAGGAAAGCGTCTTGGCCCCGGCAAGCAGCCAGGGTGCCCGCACCGCGATGTCGTGAGGATAGCCGCGGTCCAGCACGGTGACTTTCAGCCCGTCCGTGCGTTCGCGCGCGAAGCCGCTGCTCTCCAGGCCGACCACCCAACAGGTGGCTGTGTCCGCTCCCTCCACTCCGCGCGTCACCACCACTTTGACGAGTCGTTCGGCGGCCGGTTCGCCCAGCTCGATCACCTTGTGTATGGCCGCCTCGATCGCGCCGAGGTCCAGTGCGGGAAGGTCCAACATTGCCGCGGAGTTGGAGAGTCTGCGCTGATGCGCCCGGACCGCTTGGGGGTGGCCGTTCATTACGCCCAGTACCTCGAAGATGCCGTCGCCGCGAGTCACGCCGAGGTCGAGAAGGGAGATGTGTGGATCGTCAAGATCGACGACGTGAAGTCGTTCGGATGTTGCGACGGTTGCGGAGGATTCGACTGGGCTGACCAAGACACATGCGGACACGGGAGACTCCCTCGATTGTGGGCTGGCACACGTTTCCCCAGTGATCCTATGCCAGTTTTCCACAGCTTGTGGGGACTTTCAGCAGAGATGTCGCGGCCACTCTACGGTGTGAATCATGTCTGTAGACTCTCAAGCGCGTGATGGTCTGGAAAGCACCGTTCGGCATCTGGTGCGCCAACGTGGGGTGGATCCACAGCGCGAGCCCGCCGCTCTTGATCGCCTCATTGGAGAGGCTCTCTTGGAGTATGAGGAACGTTCCATTCGTGGGCGGGCTGAACCCCTCGGAGCCGTCGAGCCGTTGCGGCAGGTGCTTCGTGACGTGGTGGGCGGGTATGGCCAGCTCCAACCGCTTCTGGACGACGATCGTGTGGAGGAGATCTGGATCGACGAACCGGGAAAGGTGTTCGTCTCTCGGGATGGGCGCAGCGAGCTGACCACCATTGTGCTCAAGGACTCGGATGTGCACGATCTGGTGGAGCGCATGCTGCGGGCATCCGGGCGCCGCCTCGACCTCTCAAGTCCGTTTGTGGACGCCGCCCTGGCCGGCGGAGAGCGCCTGCACGCAGTGATCCCGGACATCACCCGCAAGCACTGGGCAGTCAACATTCGCAAGTACGTGTTGCGGGCTCGAACGCTCGCCGAACTCGTGGCAGTGGACCTTCTTCCGCGCCGCGCGGCGGTGTTCCTCGATGCCTCTGTACGGGCCGGTCACCACATTCTCGTCTCCGGCGCCACCCAAGCAGGAAAGACCACGCTGTTGCGGGCACTGCTCGGTTCCGTGCCGGCCACGGAACGGATCGTCAGCGCCGAGGAGGTGTTCGAGCTCAACCTGGAGCATCGCGATGTCGTCGCCATGCAGACGCGACCGCCCTCCATCGAAGGGCGTGGCGAGGTGACGCTGCGCCGCTTGGTGCGCGAGGCGCTGCGCATGCGACCCGAACGGATCGTTATCGGGGAGGTGCGTGCGGCCGAGGCATTCGACATGCTCGTCGCCTTGAACTCCGGGATCCCCGGTGCCTGCACCATCCACGCCAACTCGGCCCGCGAGGCCGTTCTCAAATTGTGCACGCTCCCGCTGCTCGCCGGGGAGAACGTCACCTCCCAGTTCGTTGTTCCAACGGTCGCCAACGCCATCGACCTCGTGGTGCACATCGAGAGGGACTCCACGGGCAGGCGCCGAGTGAGCGAGATCGTCTCCGTGACCGGCCGGGTCGAAGGCACCCGTGCTGAGGTGGCAACGCTGTTCGAGACCCGTGACAACCAGCTCGTCCGGGTTGGGGGAGAGATCCCGCGGCCGGAAAAGTACGCGCGCGCGGGAATCGACGTCGCCACCCTGCTCGGAGGTGCACCGTGGGAGTGATCGTCGGGTTGGGGTGCGGAGTCGGTCTGCTGATCATCTGGATGGTGCTCTCTGGCGCGGCCCCTCAGTGGAAGGAGCCGCGGCTGCTCCTGCGAATGCGGCAGCGGCGGCGCGAGATCTTGCTGGGGATCGCCTGCGCGATGCTCGGCGGCATTCTCGCTCACCTCGTGAGCCGAAACCTGCCGCTGGCGCTGTGCGTGATGATTGGTTCCGCGCTTCTGCCTTCCTCGCTCGCGGCATCACGGCGGCGCAGGCACCGAGCACGCACCCGCGAGGAATGGCCGGACGTGTTGGATGACATCGTCTCCGCCCTGCGAGCGGGGCTGGGAATTGGTGAGGCGCTGGCCGCGTTGGCGGCGCGCGGCCCCGAATCCTTGCGGCCTTCGTTCGCCGAATTCTCCGCGCAGCTGCAGGCAACAGGGAGGCTTGATCCCTCCCTCAACGCGCTGAAGGACCGATTGGCGGACCCGGTGGCGGACCGGGTTCTCGAAGCCATGCGCCTGGCCAGCAGGCTCGGTGGGCACGACCTCGCCACCATGTTGCGTTCGCTCGCCACGAGCCTGCGCGCCGAGAATCGTGCCCGGGGTGAGTTGCTCGCGCGCCAATCGTGGTCGGTCAATGGCGCCCGGGTGGCTGCCATCGCCCCGTGGGCCGTTCTGGCACTTCTGGCCACCAGACCCGGCACCATCGAGGCATTTGCAAACACCGCCGGAACCGCCATTCTCATCGGAGGATTCCTCACCACGGTCTGTGCATACGCGCTGATGATCAGACTGGGAAGGCTCCCGGACGAACCTCGTGTGCTGGTCGGAGGCGCTCGATGAACATCTGGGGTGGCATCGTCGGCGCTCTGGTGGCGTCCAGCGCACTGATTCTCGTCTCCTTCGTGCGCCGGCCGCATCCCACGCTCGCCCAGCGCGTGCTGCCTTACACCGATCGTGGATGGAAACCCGCTCGTCCGGCTCTGGTGGGCCGCGCGGTCACATGGGTCATGGACCTGCTCGAGTCCCTCGGATCGTCCACGGCCTCTGTGCGCCGCCGCCTCAACACGCTGGGTGAGGCCAGCCTGCACTCATTCCGGCTGCAACAGCTGGAGTGGGCGGGCCTTGGACTTCTTCTCGCCATGGTCACCGCCCTCAGCCTTGCGATGCGAGGAGCCCACCCGGTGCTCTGTCTCCTCCTTGTGGTGGGAGGAGCCGGCGCGGGTGCCCTTGCCGCCGATTCCCATCTCACTCGCCTGGTGCGCCGTCACAACGAGAACCTCACCCAGGAGCTGCCCGATGTCGCTGAGCTCTTGGCGCTCGCGGTGAGCTCCGGCGAGTCAATCCGTGCGGCGCTGGAGCGCGTAGCCGAACTCGGAGACGGCGCGCTGGTCCGCGAGATCGAACGCACCCTCGCTGCAGTCTGGGCGGGAACCTCGCTTTCGGAGTCCCTGTCCGCAATGTCCGAACGCTCGGGAAGCATGGAGGTGGCCCGCTTCTGTGACGCCCTCGTCTCCTCGATGGAACGAGGAACCGCGCTCTCGGACGTCTTGCAGGCGCAGGCCCAGGACGCCCGCGAACAAGCCAGACGCCAGCTTCTGGAAAGCGGCGGGCGCAAGGAGATCTCCATGATGATCCCCGTCGTTTTTCTCATCCTGCCGGTGACGGTGCTCTTCACGCTGTACCCCGGCCTGCGAGCCCTCACGCTGCTCCCATGACCAACCGCGACCTCAACCATCTCCACCCCAACCACCCGTGAAAGGAACGATCATGTTGATCCCGACCCTTATTGCCCTGTTCGGACCGCGCTCCCACCATCCGGAGGACGACGAACGAGGCGACGTCCCCGGTTGGGTGCTCGTCACCCTCATGACGGCCGGCCTTGTCATTGCGATATGGGCGGTTGCGGGTCCGGCGCTCGTCAACGTCTTCAACACCGCAATCACCCGAATCACGAGCATATGAGGCATCGTTCGGGGCGTGCGCTGTGCCCGCGCCGCGACGGCGCGCCCGGCGCGCAGGCGGCGGATTTCAGCCGTGTGCCGCCGTGCCGTGAGCAATCTCGATCCACCCGCTGCGAGCTTGCGCAGCCCCGTGAAGAATCGGGCCAAAGCCTCGTGGGATTCGCGATGGTCATGCCCCTTCTGCTCATCGTCGTCCTGGCGCTGATCGGCCTCGCGATGGCACTGCACGCGCGGATGATCATCGTTGACAGCGCGGCGGAGGGAGCCCGCGCCGGTGCTCATTCGAGTGCGGGCCTGAAGGCGGCGGAGAATCGCACCCGCGAGCTGATCACGGCCTCGCTCCCATCGGAGTACGGGCAGTCCGTGCACGCCCGGCATCGTTCGGTGGGTGGCGTAGTCGTGGTGGAGGTCACTGTCACCAGCCCCGTCCCGATTCTGGGGATTGCAAGCCCCGCGACAATGGAGGTGCGAGCGCATGCTTCGATCGAGTAGCCGACCGGAGGAAGCCGATGAACTCCACTCGACGAGAGAATCTGGCAACGCCGTCGTCGAGTTCGTGGGCGTGCTGGTCGTCCTGCTGGTTCCGGCTCTTCTGGGCCTGCTGGCGGTGTCCGCTCTGCTCATGGGACAGGCGGCAACCACTGCTGCCGTGCGCGATGCCGGGCGTGCCTTCGTACGCGCCGAGAATGTGGCGCAAGGCCGCCAGCAGGCGGAGAGCCTCGCTCGCGAGGCCTTCGAGCAGCGGGGAGTGGATGCGAACGTCTCGCTCGACATCCGTTGTTCGCAGCCCGCGTGCCTGAGTCCGGGCTCCCACGTGACGACGACGGTGCGCGCCAACGTGACCTTGTCCCAGCTGGGCGCCTCCATCACCCTGAAGGAGACCGTGACGCTGCCGGTGGACGAGTTGCGCGAGGAGCGCCGGTGATGGCGTGGCTGGCACTGCGAGCGGAGCCGGTGGGCGCGAGGCGATTGGGACCGGTGGGCGCGAGGCGAGAGAAGCCAACCCGGGAGCGCCGTCCCCCGGGCACTCGGGAGGCTGCGGCGCCGGAACGTGGAAACATTCTCGTGCTCGGACTCGGGTTGTGGCTGGTGGCCTGTCTGTTGCTGTTTGGCACCATCTCCGTCACCCTCGTGGCGCTGGAGCGCCGCGAGCTTCTCGCCCAGGCCGATACCATGGCTCTGGAGATAGCGGACGACCTCGACGAGGCCGCCTATTATGGCGGCGCCTCCGCCGACTCCTTCGCCACCGATTCCTTCCGCGCCAACACTCACGCCTCAACGGGCGGTTCCGATTTCGCGCCGAGCTCGGTTCAGGTGCAACGGCGTGCGCGCGAGCTCTTGGGCCCCCAGGTGCGCTTGGCGGAACCCACGGGTGTGGACAACGGCGCCGTCGTCGTCACATTGGCGAAGGACGTCAGCATCGCATTTCTACCGAGTGGCAGTGGCATCTCAGGCATCACCATCGATGTCACGAGCAGGGCGCAGCTTCGGACAAGGTGAGCGGGGCACCTCCGTGAGGGCGCTGGCGATGCGACATCTGCACGGGGGTGAGTTCGGCGGACTTTCGCCAGCGCCCGATACGGTAGCCTTACCCCGTGGCCACTGAATACCAAGCAGAGATTGACTCCCTGCGCAAGACGTTCCAACAGATTGCTGCGGTGACGAATCCGGAGGAGTTGAAGGCGAGCATCGCCAAGCTCACGGAGGAGTCCTCGGCTCCCGACCTGTGGGATGACCCCGAGCAGGCCCAGGCCGTGACCTCGAAGCTCTCGCACGCCCAGTCCGAGCTGGACAGGGTCACGAAGATGGGCAATCGCATCGGCGATCTGTCCGCACTGCTTGAGATGGCTGTTGAGGAAGCCGAGTCGGATCCGGAGATGGCGCGGGAGTTGTACGCGGACCTCGATTCCGAACTGGCGGCCTGCACCAAGGACCTCTCCGAGCTGCAGATCCGCACGCTGCTGGCAGGCAAGTACGACGAGCGCGACGCCGTCGTCACCATTCGTTCGGGAGCCGGTGGCGTGGATGCAGCCGACTTCGCGCAGATGTTGCAGCGCATGTACCTGCGCTGGG
>RRZT010741234.1_pt1 | contig 12036 bp, 11 predicted proteins | sample 2165551 | NCBI WGS metagenome assembly RRZT01 (sample SAMN10456910, study PRJNA506462) | wastewater metagenome | biome: wastewater; feature: sludge; material: wastewater sludge; isolation source: wastewater sludge with Escherichia coli K12::gfp cells carrying plasmid... | place: USA: Moscow, Idaho... | reverse complement strand
GGCGGGTCGGCTCGACGGGCTGGAACAGGTCCCGGTCACCGGTGATCGCCTCGACAGGGCCGTCGGCGCGGCGGGCGAGCGTCGCGATCACGTCGTCGGCCTCATAGTCGGCGGCCCCGACCACCGGCAACCCGAGGGCCTCCAGGGTGGCGCGGATCCAGGGGACCTGCCGATTGAGGTCGTGCGGCACCTCCTCGACGTCGCCGGACGCGACCCGGTGTGCCTTGTAGCTCGGCACCAGGGCGACCCGCCAGGCGGGCCGCCAGGCTTCATCCCAGCAGCAGGCCACGCGCTCGGGGCGGTACTCGGTGATGAACCGGGCCAGGAAGTCCAGCAGGCCGCGCACAGCGTTCACAGGTTCTCCGGTGCGGCCCGTCAGGCTGGCAGGGAGGCCGAAGAAAGCGCGGAAATACAGCGAGGCTGAATCAAAAAGTAGCGTCGGCGAGCCATCCATGGTGCATCAGTGTGTCACGATGACCGGGTGGAAAGCACCGACGAGCAGATCATCGGCCTGTTGTCCCGGGACGGCCGGATGTCCTACACCGACCTGGGAAAGGCGACGGGGCTGTCGACATCCGCGGCGCAGCAACGGGTGCGACGCCTCGAACAGCGCGGCGTCATCCAGGGCTACAAGGCCGTCATCGATCCAGAAGCCCTGGGCAAGCTGTTGACCGGGTTCGTGTCGGTGCGGTTGCGCGACGACGCCGGTGAGGACGACCTGCCCGAACGGATCGCCGACCTGCCCGAGGTGGTCTCCTGCTACTCGATGGCCGGCCTGGCGAGCTATCTGCTGAAGGTGCAGGTGGAATCGCCAGCCGACCTCGAGCGCGTGCTGAAGGAGATCCGGCATCGGGTACCGGTCGCCACCGAGACCCAACTCGTGCTCAGCGTGCCTTACGCGGACCGCCCGCTGGTCTGATCGGCCAAGCCCTGCAGCAGGGCTGCCTCGGCCAGCGACGCGGCCTCGAGGTCGATCAGGTCGAGGGATTCGTCGATGCCGTGCATCCGCGAGTCCGGGTCGCTGACGCCCGTGACCAGGATCTGCGCCTGCGGGTAGGCGCGTTGGAAGTCGGCCACCATCGGGATCGAGCCGCCCTGGCCCATCTCGACGACCGGGTTGCGGAAGGCGCTGGAGTAGACGTCGCGGGCGAGGTCGGCCACGGGGCCCGCCATCGCGACGGACGTGCCGGAGCCGGTCGACCCGTCGGTGACGGTGACGTTCGCGCCGAAGGGGGCATGCTCGATCAGATGCCTGCGCAGGGCCTCCAGTGCGGCGGCCGGATCCTGGTTGGGGGCGATCCGCATGCTGACCTTGGCGCGAGCCGTGGGGGAGAGCGTGTTGGACGCGTCCGCCACGGAGGTCGCGTCCAGGGCGAGCACCGTGATGGCGGGTCGGCCCCACACCCGGTCGGCGATCGGTCCCGTCCCGATGAGCTGGACGCCGGGCAGCAGCCCGGCCTCCTCCGCGATCCGTTCCGCCGGGTAGTCAAGGGCGAACGGCGCGGCCTGCGCCAGACCGGCGACCGCCACATCGCCGGAGTCGTCGTGGAGGGTGGCGAGCAGCCGGATGAGCGTGGTCAGCGCATCGGGCGCCACGCCGCCGAACTGGCCTGAGTGCAGGGCGTGATCGAGGGTGTCGACCTGGACGACAAGGTCGACCAGTCCGCGCAGCGCCGTGGTGAACGCCGGCGTGCCGACCAGCCAGTTGCCCGAGTCGCAGATGACGAACACGTCGGAGGCCAAGGCCTCGGAGTGGCGGGCGAGGATGTCGGCGAGAGTGGGGGAGCCGATCTCCTCCTCGCCTTCGATGAAGAGGGTCACGCCCACGGGCGGTTTTCCCCCGAAGGCGCGCAGGGCGGCCAAGTGCACCGCGATGCCGGCCTTGTCGTCCACCACACCGCGGCCGTACAGCCGCGCGCCGCGCTGGGTCGCCTGGAAGGGGGCGCTGCTCCACAGGGCGAGGTCGCCGGTCGGCTGGACATCCAGGTGCGCGTAGAGGCAGACGGTGGGCTGCCCCTCCGGCGCCGGGAAACGGGCGATGATCGCGGGCTGACCGCCCTCGCGCACCACCTGGATGTCGGGGCAGGCCAGGTCGGCCAGCAGTGCGCTGACGGCGTCGACCGCCTGCTCGACGTCGGCGTGCCGGTCCGGTAGCGAACTGACCGAGGGGATCGCGACCAGGGCCGTGAGGTCCTCGACGACGCCAGGGAGCAGAGCGGACACGCGCGCAGCAAGATCATCAGTCATACCGCCACTCTAGAACCGCGCGGCTCAGCGACTACGCTTTCCGCCGTGACCGCCGCATCCCCGTCCGTTCCCTCCCCTCGTCGTGCGGGCGGTCTGCCGTGGTGGGCCCTGGTGGTGATCGCGGCGGTCGGCGGGCTGGGCGCCTCGCTGGCCTTCGCCCCGTTCGGCTGGGCCCCCTGCGCGGTCCTCGCCGTCGCGGTGTTGACCTGGTGTACGCAGGTCGCCCGCAGCGGCGGCAGTGCGCTCGCTGCAGGCGCTGGGTTCGGCGTTGCCTTCATGGGGACCTCGCTGATCTGGCAGACCGAGATCATGATCGCGTCCTATGCGGGCCTCGTGGCGGCGACCGCCCTGGTCTTCGTCGCCATCGGGGTGCTGTCGTTCTGGGTGCGGGCGCTACCCGCCTGGCCCGTGTTCGTGGCGGCCTCGTGGTCGGTGGCGGAGTATGTGATCTCCGTGTTTCCGTTCGGTGGCTTCGGCTGGATGCGGCTCGGATACACCCAACTCGACACTCCACTCGCAGGCCTGTACCCGCTCGTGGGTGCGGCGGGGGTCACCTTCGTGGTGGCGTTGCTGGGTGCCTGCCTGGCTGCCGTGGTGCGTGCGCCCGGGGTGCGTAGCGCCTCGGGGCTGGTGTGGATCCTCGTGGTCGCCTTGGGCGCAGGGGGCCTAGGTTCCTTGATCACCGCCACCAGCGAGGGGAGTGTCAACGTCGGCTGGGTGCAGGGGGGCGCCCCGGGCGGCGGCGTCTACGGGCTGGGCCCGGCCCGCAGCATCACCTACAACTCCCGCGACGAGACGGCCGCGCTGATGCGCCGCGTCGCCGCCGGGGAGGAGCCCGCGCCGCAGTTCATCGCGTGGCCGGAGAACTCCACCGATCTCGACCCCCGGACGGACGCGGCGACGAGGAACGCCGTGCAGTCGGCGGTGGACGGGGCAGGCGTGCCGATCCTGGTGGGATCGATCTTCGAGGATGCGGCCTCCCAGACGCGGCAGACTGTAGCCGTCTGGTGGACCTCGACGGGCGGCGAACTGGTGTACGCCAAGCGAAACCTGGTGCCCTTCGGCGAGTGGATCCCCGGTCGCGACCTGTTGCTGCCGCTGATCCCGCAGTTGAGCTACGTGGGCGCCGACTCGGTTCCGGGCAGCACCCCGGGCGCCTTCGTGGCGGCGCTGCCGGACGGCAGCGAACTGCCCGTGGGCGTGGCGATCTGCTACGAGGTGATCTTCCCCGAGACCCTCAACCAGGCGGTCGCGTCGGGGGCGCAGGTCCTCATCGTGCAGAGCAGCAACGCCATGTACCAGGGCACCAATCAGATCGCCCAGCAGTTCACGATCACGCGGGTGCGCGCCGCCGAGATGCGGCGCACCATCTCCGTCGTCACGACGTCCGGGATCTCGGGGCTCATCGGTCCCCAGGGGCAGGTGCTGCGGCAGGCGCCCGACTCGGTGGCTGCCTCCGGGGTGGACAGTCTTCCCCTGGAGACGACGCCGCCGACCCCGGCGATGCTCCTGCAGCCCTGGCTGGAGTACGCACTTTCCCTGATGGCAGTGTTCGGGGTGGGGTGGGGCGCGCTACGGCGTCTGCAGGCGCGTCGGGGTGGAAGAATGGAGGCCGTTGCCTCGCAGGCGAGCGCTTAAGGAGCGAACATGGAACAGCCCTACCTCGGGCTCGGCCGGATCCTGGTGATCATCCCGACCTACAACGAGATCCAGAACGTCGACATGATCACGTCACGAGTCCGCGCCTCGGTGCCGGAGGCGCACCTCCTGATCGCCGATGACAACTCGCCCGACGGGACAGGCAAGCGCGCCGATGAACTGGCAGCGTCCGACGACCACATTCACGTCGTTCACCGGCAGGGCAAAGAGGGGCTCGGCAAGGCCTACCTGGACGCGTTCCGCTGGGGCCTGGGCGAGGGCTACGACGTCCTGGTGGAGCACGACGCCGATGGCTCCCACCAGCCCGAGGAGCTCCCCAAGCTCTTGAATGCCCTCGTGAACGCCGACATGGTCAAGGGCAGCCGCTGGGTGCCCGGCGGCAGCGTCGTCAACTGGCCCAAGTCCCGCGAGTTCATCTCGCGAGGCGGTTCCCTGTGGACCCGCATGTGGCTCGGCATCCCGGTGAAGGACCCGACGGGTGGGCTGAATCTGTTCAAGGCGCAGGTGCTGCGCGACATCATCGACGACATCTCCACCTACGGTTACGGCTTCCAGGTGGACCTCACCTGGAACGCGCTGCAGCACGGCTACCGGGTGGTGGAAGTGCCGATCGAGTTCGTGGAGCGCGAGCACGGGGTCTCCAAGATGAGCTCCGACATCATCGTCGAGGCCGCCCTCCAGACCGCCCGCTGGGGCATCAAGCACCGCACGGAGCAACTCAAGCAGCTGGCGAGCGGCTTCGGCGATCAGGCAGGCAAGGCTGGGGAGAAGGCGGGCCGCTTCGTCGGGGCCGTCTCGAAAGCGGCCAGCGACACGGTGACGAACCGCAAGACCAAGGGCAGCGGGCACTGATGCGCGGCTCGCGGGTGGTCCTCGCGGTGGTCGGCGTGCTCGCCGTCGCCGAGATCGCCCTGCTGGCTTGGCTGGGACAACTGATCGGCGTCTGGTGGACGCTCCTGATCCTCGTCGTGGGCGGCGTCGTCGGCGGGATGATCGCCCGGCACGAAGGTTCGAAGGCCTGGGCCTCGTTGCGTGAGGCACAGGCGCACCCCGAGGAGGCGTCCTCCCGGCTCACCGACGCGGCCCTGGTGCTGACCGGCGGTGGGCTGATCGCGTTGCCCGGGCTGATCACCGATGTGATCGGCCTGGTGTTCATCGTTCCCGTCACCCGTCCGCTCGCCCGCGCGGGTGCGCGGGCCCTCCTGCAGGCGTTGACGCGGCCGTACCGTGACCAGATCGACCTGATGCAGGCGAAGACGGATCCGGGATCGGTGGTGGAGGGGGAGGCGGTGACGCCCACCCACGACGGTGGGCCCTCACCCCGACGCGACGATCCCGGGGTCATCCGTGGCGAGATCGAACCCTGAGCTGGACACAGGAGGGGCCGCGCACCGATGTGGTGCGCGGCCCCTCCTGATGTGATCAGGGTTCTTGCCGGATCTCGCCCAGACGCTCGGCGAGGATGTCTTCGAGTTCCTCGATCGAGCGGCGTTCCCGCAGCATGTCCCAGTGGGTGCGCTGCGGCTTGACCTCCTTGGGCTCGGGCTCCACTCCGTCGGACCGGCGCGCCATCTGCCCGCACCGCGGGCATTCCCACTCGGTGGGGAGTTCGGCCTCAGCCGCGAACGTGACCGCGAAGTGGTGGGCGTTCGGACAATCGAATGCGATTTCCTGGCGGGCCGCCATCTCGACCCCCGACGGGTCGGCGAGGCTCTTCGAGCCAAGACCGTGGCCCCTCAATGCCTTGTCTGCCATGTGTCCTCCCTTCGTGTTCGTAACGCTACCGGGCGCGGCGTTGTTCCTGAATCCGCCCACGGTCCCTCCTGTGGATCAGGCGCGCTGGGCGGCGGGGTCGCTGACCCGCAGCATCAGCGCCAGACCCGCGACCAGCACCACGACGATGCCGAGGATCCCGAAGTACTGCGTCGTCGACGATCCGGTCAGCGCCGCGCCGACGGCGATGGCGAGACCGAAGAGGGTGGGGGACAGGAACGAGATGGCCCGTCCGGTCGTGGCGTACAGCCCGAAGATCTCCCCGGATTTGCCCTCGGGGATGGCACGGGCCAGGAAGGAACGAGACGCTGACTGCGCGGGTCCGACGAACGCGCACATGGCGAGGCCGAGCGTCCAGAACACGATCTGGCCGCCGTCGTGGGCCAGGAAGACGCCGAGTCCCAGCAGGCAGAGGGCCACCAAGGAGATGAGGATGACCCGTTTGGGGCCGATCCGGTCGTCGAGATAGCCGAAGCCGATCGTCGAGATCCCGGCCACCACGTTCGCGACGGCGCCGAAGATGATGACCTCGCCCGCGGAGAATCCGAAGGTCTGCGCGGCCAAGACCGCCCCGAAGGCGAACACCCCACTCAGCCCGTCACGGAACAGCGCCGACGCGATCAGGAAGCGCGCGGTGTTGCGATCCTCATCCCACAACCGCTTCAGGGACGCCCACAGCATCCGGTAGGAGGCCACGACGCCCACCCGCGGTGCAGCCGGTCGTGGGGCGTCCTTCAAGGCCACGAACGTCGGGATCGTGAAGCACAGGATCCACACGGCACACACCAGCATGGACACCCGGATGTCCATGCCGTTGTCACCGGTGACGCCGAACAGCCCGACGTCGGGGGAGATGAAGCCGAAGTACAGCACCATCAAGGCGACGATGCCGCCCAGGTAACCCAGCCCCCAGCCGAAGCCGGACACGCGGCCGACGTCCTTCTTGGTGGCGACATGGTCGATGAGGGCGTAATAGTTGACGTTGGCGATCTCGCCGACGATCGAGGCCACGCCGAGGATGCCGAGTCCCAGCCACAGGTAGGAGGGGGCGGGGGCGACGAAGAACAGGCAGCTCGCCAGCAACGCGATCGCCCACGTCTGCCACCGCAGGTTTCGGACGGTGTGACCGGTGCGGTCGGAGGACTGCCCCAGCACCGGGGCGATGACCGTCACGATGAGCCCGGCGATCGTCGTGGACACCGATAACGCGATGGAGGTGTCGTTCTCCGTGCCGAACGCCGACCCGGTGATGTAGACGGAGAAGACAAACGTGATGATGACCGTGTTCAGGGGCTGGGTTCCCCAGTCCCACATCGCCCAGGCCCAGACCCGGCGCCGCGAACTGCGGCGCGGGTTGGCCTCCAGGGCCGTGATCGTCGAATCGCTCATCAGTTGTCCTCCCACAGCCCGCGGCTGATCGCCACATCCTTGAGTGTCACCAAGTCGTCGGAGACGATCCCGTCGACCCCCAGATCCAGGAGCCGCTCCATGGTGGCACGATCGTTGATCGTCCACACATGCACGCGGGCACCGCGGGCATGCGCCGCCGCGATCAGCCCGGGCGTCAGGAGCGGGAGCGCAGTGCCGGGCACCTGCATCGGCATCTGGAAGGCGGCCGCGGCGAGCGGCCAGCAGCGGCGCACCCCCGGTACGGCGTAGGCCGCCACCTCGACGGGGGACGCGGCGGTGGCCACGCGCCCGCCGGTCGCCCGCCGGAAAGCCGTGATGCTCCTCGTGGTGAAACTCCCCACGCAGACCCGGTCGGCAGCGTCATGGACGCGCAGTGCCGTTACCAGTGGGTCGACCGCACCGGGATGCTTGATGTCGATGTTGAACCGCGCCTCTGGCAGCGCCTCCAGCAGTTCGCCCAGCGTCGGGATCGGCTCGCTGCCTCCGATCCGGGCCCGCGACACCTCCGCATAGGGGAGGTCGGCGATGAGGCCCGTGGCGTCGGTGACACGGTCGAGCCGGTCGTCGTGGAACGCGATGAGCTGTCCGTCCTGGGTGGCGTGGACGTCGGTCTCGAGGTAGCGGAAACCGAGCGTGTGCGCTGCGACGAAGGCCTGCAGCGTGTTCTCCAGTTTGGGCGGAACGCCGGGGGAGAACCCGCCTCGATGGGCCAGCGCCGCGAAGGGCGCCTCGAAGTACGGGTAGGCGTCCGCGGGCATGCTGCACACCCTAGGGAGCCCACGTGAACAGAGGGTGAAGACGCGGCGGCGAAGGAGCACAATAGGCCCCCGTGACGACGATTCTCTCGATCCAGTCCTCGGTCGCCTACGGCCATGTGGGAAACAGTGCGGCCACCTTCCCGCTGATGCGCCTCGGCGTCGAGGTGTGGCCGGTGCTGACCGTCCACTTCTCCAACAACACCTCCTACCCGAGCAAGCGCGGTCCGCTGCTGGCTCCCAGCGATGTCGCCGAGGTCGTGACGGGCATCGACGAACTGGGCGTCCTGGCGCAGGTGGACGCCGTCTTGACCGGGTACCAGGGCGCCCCTGAGATGGGGGCGGAGATCCTGCGGATCGTCGCTCTGGTCAAGGAACGCAACCCGAAGGCCGTGTGGTGCTGCGACCCGGTCATGGGCGACGTGGGCCGCGGGATGTACGTGCTGCCGGGCATCCCCGAGTTCATGCGCGACCACGTGGTGCCTGCCGCCGACATCCTGACCCCCAACCATTACGAACTCGACTACCTCACGGGTCGGGAGACCCACACCGTGGCCGACGTGCTGGGGGCCGCTGACGCCCTGCGCGCGCAGGGCCCCGGGACCGTGCTGGTCACCTCCGTGGTGGCCGAGGGCGCCGACCCCGACACGGTGATGATGGTCGCCGTCGGGGAACAGGGTGCCTGGTCGGTGACGACCCCGCTGCTGGAACGCTCGTTCACCGGATCGGGGGACCTGACCGCCAGCGTCTTCCTCGCCTCCTTGCTGGAGGACGAGTCGCTGGAGACCGCCGTTGGCCGTACGGCCGCCGTGGTCTACTCCGTGCTGGAGAAGACCACCGAGCTGGGCCGCCGGGAGTTGGCCTTGGTTCCTGCGCAGGACGAACTGATCGCGCCGAGCCACACGTTCGAGGTGCGCCGGCTGCGCTGAGAACGCCGAACGCGACGCTCCCCGCCCGGGCCGTGGCCTGGACGGGGAGCGTCGAGGATGATCAGGTCGGTCAGTCGTAGAAGACCTGGATGTCGGCTCCCAGCCGGTTGAGCCGGTTCGCGAGGTCTTCGTACCCGCGATTGATGACGTAGACGTCACGCAGCACGGTCACCCCGCGCGCCGCCATGCTGGACAGCAGCAGGCAGACCGCCGGACGCAGCGCCGGCGGGCACACGAGTTCCTGGCTACGCCAGCTCGTCGGCCCCTCCACGATGAGCCGGTGCGGGTCGAGCAGCGTCGTCCGGGCGCCCAGCTTGCCCAGCTCCAGCAGGTGGATCGCCCGGTTCTCGTACACCCAGTCGTGGATCAGCGTCCGACCCTCTGCCTCGGCGGCGATGACCGCGAAGAAGGGCAGATTGTCGATGTTGAGGCCCGGGAAGGGCATCGGGTGGATCTTGTCCTGAGCCGCCCGCAACGTGCTCGGGTGGACGGTGATGTCGACCAGCCGCGTCCTGCCGTTGGCGGCCGCGTACTCCTCGCTGAGGTCGTAGCGCAGCCCCATGTCGCCGAGGATCGCCAACTCGATCTCCAGGAACTCGATGGGGGCACGGCGCACCGTCAGCTCGGACTTCGTGACGACGGCGGCGGTGATCAGGCTCATCGCCTCGATCGGGTCCTCGGACGGAGCCACCCGCACATCGGCGGAGATGTCTTCGGTGCCCGTGACGGTGAGGGTCGTCGAGCCGATGCCCTCGATGGTGACGCCGAGCGCCTCCAGGAAGAAGCACAGGTCCTGGACCATGTAGTTGGGCGACGCGTTGCGGATCACCGTCGTGCCCGGGTAAAGGGCGGCGGCCATGAGCACGTTCTCGGTGACGGTGTCGCCGCGCTCGGTCAACGTGATGTGACGCACCCCGCCGTCGGTCTCGCGGACCGCCGCGTTGTACCAGCCGTCGGTGGCCTTCACGTTGAGTCCGAAGAACTGCAGCGCCTGCAGGTGCGGGGTCACCGTGCGGGTGCCCAGGTCGCAGCCACCGGCATACGGCAGCCGGAACTCCGGCAGCAGGTGCAGCAGCGGGCCGAGGAACATGATGACGCTGCGGGTCCGGCGGGCGGCCTCCACGTCGAGGGAGGCCAGGTCGAGGGTCTCCGGGCGAACCAGTTCGAGTTCGGACTTGTCGGCCGACCACGTCACCTGGACGCCGATGGACTCCAGGACCTCGAGGATGCGGTTCACCTCCTCGATCCGTGCGATGCCTTCCAGGGTGGTGCGTCCCTTGTTGAGCAGGGAAGCGCACAGCAGGGCGACCGCGGCGTTCTTGGAGGAACGCACGTCGATCTGCCCGGACAGGGTCGTGGGGCCCTTGATGCGCAGATGCATGGTGCGACCCACCGGGGCCAGCGAGGGGTCCTGCAGGGCTGCGGCGATGCGGGCGATTTCGTCGAGGTCGAGCGTGCGAGCGCCCATCTCGATGTCGCGCATGTCGGAGGGTTCCAGTGCCAGGGCCTCGGCAACCTGGGAGTGGGTGAGGCCGCGCTGCATGCGGGCATCCCTGATGAGCCGGCCGATGCCGGTGGAGGATTTCGAGGTCACAAGCCGCGATTCTAATGCACGGGCCAACGCCGGTCGTGTGCTGACAAAGGAGGGCATAAAGTGACAACCATGAGCTCTCACTTCGACGTCGTCGTCCTCGGCGCCGGACCAGGCGGCTACGTGGCCGCCATCCGCGCCGCCCAGTTGGGCAAGAAGGTTGCCATCATCGAGAAGGAGTACTGGGGCGGTGTCTGTCTGAACGTGGGCTGCATCCCGACCAAGTCGCTGCTCCGTAACGCCGAGCTGGCACACATCGTCACCAAGGAGGCGAAGACGTTCGGCATCTCCGGGGACATCACGGTCGACTACGGGGTGGCGTTCAGCCGCTCCCGCAAGGTGTCGGAGCGCATGGTGGGTGGCATCCACTACCTGATGAAGAAGAACAAGATCACGGAGCTTCACGGCTGGGGCACGTTCGTCGACGCGCACTCGATCTCCGTGGCGGCCGAGGACGGCTCGACCCAGACCGTCACCTTCGACAACTGCATCATCGCCGCAGGGGCCACCACGAAGCTGCTGCGCGGCACGTCGCTGAGCGCCAACGTGATCACGTACAAGGAGCAGATCCTCGCCGACGCGCTGCCGTCCTCGATCGTCATCGGCGGCTCGGGCGCGATCGGCACCGAGTTCGCCTACGTGCTCAACAGCTACGGGGTGGACGTCACCATCGTGGAGTTCCTCGACCGCATGGTGCCCAACGAGGATCCCGAAGTGTCGGCGGAGCTCGCCAAGGCCTACAAGAAGCTCGGCATCAAGGTGCTCACCGGCACGGCCGTGCAGGGGGTCGAAGACACCGGCTCGGGCGTCCGCGTTACCGTGGCACCCGCTCAGGGCGGCGACGCGTCGATCCTCGAGGCCGACAAGTTCCTGCAGGCCGTCGGCTTCGCGCCGCGCCTGGAAGGCTACGGCCTGGAGAACACCGGCGTCGCGGTCACCGAGCGCGGAGCGATCGCCATCGACGACTTCATGCGCACCAACGTGCCGGGCATCTACGCGATCGGCGACTGCACGGGCAAGCTGATGCTCGCGCACACCGCTGAGGCTCAGGGTGTGGTCGCGGCGGAGACGCTGTCGGGCGCAGAAACCATGGGGATCAACTACGACATGATCCCGCGGGCCACGTACTGCCAGCCGCAGGTGGCTGCCTTCGGCTACACCGAACAGCAGGCCAAAGACAAGGGCTTCGACGTCAAGGTGTCCAAGTTCCCGTTCTCGGCCAACGGAAAGGCCTGGGGGCTGGGAGATGCCGTCGGGTTCGTGAAGATCGTCGCGGACGCGCAGCACAACGAGATCCTCGGCGCGCACATGATCGGTCCGGATGTGACCGAACTCCTGCCCGAACTCGTGCTGGCCCAGACGTGGGATCTGACCGCCGATGAGGTCGGCCGGTCGATCCACGCTCACCCGACGCTGTCTGAGGCCGTCAAGGAGGCCGTTGAAGGCATCGCCGGCCACATGATCAACCTCTGAGTTCAGCCATCACGGCCCAGGGCCTCGTCGGTGTTCGTCCACCGGAGAGGCCCTGTGTCATGTCGTCACCGGGATCGACGACCGGAAGGTAGTACAACGCCAGTGCGTTGAGCCCGGTGGCGGCTCCGGCGACGGCTGCCGTGCGCGCGGGGCCGGTCGGCAAGGACAGAGCCGCGATGACCGCCTTCGCTGCGCACCG
>RRZT012958323.1_pt1 | contig 12039 bp, 15 predicted proteins | sample 2165551 | NCBI WGS metagenome assembly RRZT01 (sample SAMN10456910, study PRJNA506462) | wastewater metagenome | biome: wastewater; feature: sludge; material: wastewater sludge; isolation source: wastewater sludge with Escherichia coli K12::gfp cells carrying plasmid... | place: USA: Moscow, Idaho... | reverse complement strand
GTTCTAAGGGTTCGCCTGTCATCAGATGTTCCAGGATAAGGGCTTTATATGTGCCTTGGGTGTATTTAGCTGTCATGGTGTTATCTCTTGTTGTTGTTAAGCTATGGTTTGGCTATAAAGCAATTTAAACACTTCACGCCCTTTGGGGGTAATCATGGTTTGCACATTGGCATAACCGCCTTTGGTAAACTCTTTGACTTCAAATAGACTTGGGGTGTGCTGGGCATAGGGCATAAGCTTACCTTTGCCGTCTCGATAAATGTACTTGTCATCTAACAAGGCTTGAATAAAGCTGTTTTGCTTTAACTTTAGTTCTTTGGCGGTGATGCGAAAGCTGATTAATAGGTTTCTTTCTACCAGTGCATCAAAATACTGTGCTTTTGGCTTGGCGGTCTCTAGGGCTATTTTGGTTTGTTCATGGGCTTCTACTTCATCAGCATAGGCACGCAAAGCATCTGCGAACGTTTGGGGCAGGCGTGGTGCGGTGGCTTGTTCTAGCTGTTGCCAACGGTCAATAATCTTGGTGCGAATTTTAACGTTATAGCCACTAACTAAAATCAAGCATTCACGTTTTGGCAAATTAAAGCATTCGTATTGGTTGCCTTGCTCTGTGATGAACGTTCCTGAAAAATCAGGAGCGTAAATATCAAGCTCATCAAGCATTTTGCGAATATCAGCCATAACATTATCATGGCGTTTGTCGCATAACGTGGCAATTTCACGGCTGGACATGGTTAAAACTTGGTTAATCATTAAATCATTCATGGTGTTATCTCTTGTGGGGTTAGATTTGGGCGGTGTTTGCCGTGGTCTGCTCGGCAATCCAGTCTAATACGTCTTGATTACGCCAAGCGGTAATATTTGCACCAAATTTGATAGGTTTGGGGAATTTGCCTGCTTGTACCAGTTTGTATAGCTTGGTTTTGCCAAACGGCAGTAGGGGCAAAATGTCTTTGATACGGCTTAAGCCTTGAGGTGGTAAGGTGTTGTTCATAACAATACGCCTATATGGTTTATGGTTTACCGCTGTTTGTGGCGGTTCTTGGGCGTATTGTAGGGGGTAGGGTGGGGGCTAGATAAGGTTATATAGCCATAAAAAAGGGGCTATATAGCCCCTAAAGTTATTTTGTTCGTTCGTGGTGTATGTCGTTTACTGCTTTTAACCAATTAGCGATTGTTTGCCTTCCCATTGGTACGCCATGACTTTTGGTTAAGTTCTCCAACTGGCTATTGGTTGCCCCTTTTACTGCTCCGTTTAGAGTGTATTTGTGTTCAAGTAACAAGGCATACAAAAGCTTTGCTACCGCTTTTTTGCTATTGGGTGGTAGCTCTTCATCACTGGCAGGCATGTTATTTATGCTTGGTGGCTGTATGGCTTGAGTAGGTGGCTTGGTGGCTTGGCTCTCAAGTTCTGCAATGCGTGTTTTTAAGTTTTCTATGGTTGCTCGTGCCATCTCGTCCATATTTACCCCAAAACGATAACCAACCACTTTGGGCGGTTGGGTGGATAGTTTGGAAAAAATTGGGTTTTTATAGAAGTCTGATGCTAACCAGTAGAATTTTTTGTGTTGTGTTAATTTATTCTCGCTCAATGCATCATCAAGGTTAATGCCAGCAAAAGGGGACATAAGTTTCAGCTGAACCGCTATTTGACTAGCGGGGTAACGCTTTCTTAAATGCTTGTAGTATAAATCGGTTGTCAGTCCGTCCGCCTCTGATAGTGTTTCGTTTTTCTCCACATAAAGTTTTAGATGATAAAAGCCATAGTCTTGTAAAAACTCGCCAAGGCGATCGCTATATTCGCCAAGTGAAAGTTTGAGGCTAGAAATTGCCTCGTCAATCTCCAAGTATTCCATAATCATACCTTACCATACCTTAACCAAAAAGAATGCAAGGCGGGGCGGTCTAAGGTATGAAAATAACCGCTGTTCGGTAGCTACTCCTAGCCTTGCAAAAAATTAACTCATACTGGCAAGCTCTGCCATTTCTGCTTGGTGAATGCTCATCTCATAGCGTATTTGGTTCTCTTTATAGTCCAATGCCCGCAAAAACAGCTCTAAACTGTTATCATTGGTCAAGCGTGCCTTATAAGTACTAAAATCACCGCCTTTAACTTCATCAATGACGTTCGCCCATTCATTCATCATCTGCGTACGTGTGGGTAACATGGTTGCATCATTGTAGGCACGTTCTACCTTACCGCCTACCACGTGCGACAGCTGTAATTCTATGGCTTTGGGGTTGTACTGCATTTCATACAGTGACGTACACGCCAAGCCCCTAAAACCATGCCCTGTCATCTTGCCAAGATAGCCCATTTTCTTAAGGGCGGACGTTAATACATTGTTGGAAAATACTTCACCTTTGCCATGATGACTAAAGAATACAAACTCACTGCTAAAGCCCCAAGCCTTAATCGTCTGTAAAATCTCTATCGCTTGTGGGGCAAGTGGCACAATGTGCGGTTTACGCATTTTCATACGCTCGGCTGGTATGTGCCACAAACACGCCTGCCAATCTATCTCACCCCAACGCATAAAGCGAACTTCTTTAGTACGTACAAAGGTGTAAGCCATAAAATAAAACATCAGCTTGACCATTTGACTACAGTTAGAATTATCAATGTCTTGTAGCAGTCTAGGCAGTTGGGTTATTTTAATGCGTGGGTAGTGTGTTTGGCTGTGTTCTACCAGTTCTTTATGAATGCCTTGCGGTAGGGGATTGGCTAGATTAGGGACATAGCCTTTGATGATTGCATGATTAAAAATGGCACTTACCCAACTTATTGCCCTGTGTGCCAGGCTTGTTTTGTTTGCCTGTGCTAATTTGTCATGTACTAGCATGATATGGCTTAGGGTAATGGCGTAAACGTCTCTATGCCCCAATATGGGCTTGATATGGCGATTATAGGCGGACTGGTCTCGCTTAAATGTGCCGTCTGCAATGCGTGTTTGCTGATGAGCAAGCCACTTTTGGGCTAAACTGTCAAAGCTGATTAGGGCTTCTTTGCTTCTTTGGGTTTTGGGGTCTATGCCTTGTTTGGCTAATTCTTGAATTTGGTTGTTCTGTAGGCGTGCTTGTGCCAATGATAAAGCTGGGTATTTACCTAGGGTTATTTCACCCCGTTTTTGATTGACGGTATAACGGGTAAAAAATACCTTTGTACCTGTACTGCGAACAGCAAGCCAAAGCCCATTATCATCACTGTATTTGTCGGGACGGTTTGGCGTGCATTTGTCGGACGGCTTAAAGCGTTTAATGGCGGTGTCTGTTAGGCTCATTTGGTGTATATTTTACTGTGTAACTGATATACACCAAAATATACACCAAAAATTCACGGTTTACAACGGTCAAAGACGAACACATACGTACAACCAAACCGCCTAAAACACCCCAAAACCCCCATAAACAAAGGCGTTCATGAACTAACATGAACGCCTATGAATTGTTATTTGGTCGGAGTGGCGGGATTCGAACTCGCGACCCCTTGCACCCCATGCAAGTGCGCTACCAAGCTGCGCTACACCCCGAATAGGACTGCTATTCTAGCAAACTTTTTAAATATTGCAAGCAGTTTTTATTAAAATTACTGGTTTCATCATTTTTTCACAAAAGTTCACTCATTCCACCATTTTTCCACATTGCTTGCACACCCTTTCCATATAGCCATTTTATGATACAGCTATCCATAAATGGGAGCAAATCCATGCAAAAATACCACCTTACCCTAAAAATTATTACCATTGGCGTGCTGTGCCTGATGTTTGTCATCGGGCTTGGCATCATTTCAGGCATTGTCAAAGAACGTGAAGGCTATCACAGACAAGTCATGGACGAAATTAAATCCGCCCATACAGGCGATCAAACCGTCATCACGCCTTTTTTATTGGTGCAATCGGACGCAGGTTACAGCATGATTTTTGCTGATAAAAGCGAATTTGCCACCACCGCCAGCGTCCAAGATGACCAATACCAGCGGGGCATTTATCACGCCATCAGCTACCAAGCCACGCTAAACAGCCAGCAAAGTTTTGATTTAACACACATCAATGACTTGCCCCCCATTGAAAATCCAAAAGGCGAAACCCAAGAAGACGTTGCCAAACCCACGCCCAAAAATCCCCCAAGCAAGGTCGCCAAAAAAGTCTCACTCATCATCGCCACCAGCGACATGCGTGGTATTTCTTCGGTGTCGGTCAGTGTGGGCGGACAAACCTTGCCTGCAAAACTGGTCAATAATACCTTGCCATTTAAGCATTTGGCGGTTGATGTCAGTCATTTGTTGGCAGAAAAAGCGACCACAGTCACCATCAATAGTGACATTCCTGTTGCAGGCATTGACAGCTTTAACATCGTGCCGTTGGGCGAGCAGTTTAGTGCCACTTTAAGCAGTAATTGGCAAGAGCCTAATTTTTCAGGCGATGCCTTGCCAAATGAAAAATCCATTACCAATCAAGGCTTTAACGCCACTTGGCAAGCAGGTAACCTAAGCCAAGACAACCAAGTTCAGCTGACCACTTGTTTATACGATGCAACCTATTGCCCAAATGCAGGCATTTCATATCGCAAACTTGACACCGCTTTTGTGACCACCAACGACACTTATACCAAAACCGACCGCACCATCAAATACGCTTTACTACTGATTGTGGTTTCGTTTGGCACGATGTTTTTATTTGAAGTCATCAAAGGGCTACGCATTCACCCCATTCAATACGGCTTGGTTGCCAGTGCACTGTTGGTGTTTTATGTACTGCTGTTATCGCTGGCAGAGCAAGTGGCGTTTGGTTTGGCGTATTTGATTGCGTCTGTGGCGTGCGTGGGGCTTGTTGGTTGGTACACCTGCTATGTGCTGGCGACCGCAAAGCGTGGCGTGATGTTTTCGGCAATTTTGGCGAGTTTATATGCGGTGTTTTATGTGGTGCTGTCCGCCAGTGGATTAAATTTATTGCTTGGTTCGCTGTTCTGTTTTGCCCTGATTGCCATTGCCATGTACACCACCCGTCATGTGGATTGGTACGCACTGGGTGATAAAGCTCAAGAAAAACTGGTTGATAGTGTCAAGCCAAGCAAGCCAAGCCAAGACAATGCAAATCAGCAAGGAGACAACCATGAAACCCATGTATAAACCCCAAGGCGAAACCCGTGCCCACTTTTTAGGTAAAAATAAATCCACCATTATTAAAGAGCTTATGGAACATCATGCCACTTACTGCCAATTTGCAGGCTGGCTTTTTATCCCAACGTGGGGCATGGTGCTAAGTTTTGACAAGCAGGTATGTTGTCAGGTGGGAAGATTGTAAACTAAGACTTAAAAGTGATTGTTATTGCCCATTGTTTGCCCTATAATTGTATTAAATATTAAGTGCAAATAAGGGGCAATGATGACCACTTCAAATCTAAATATTCGTCTTGATGACACCTTACGCAGTCAGGCAACCGAAGTTTTGGCAAGTTATGGCTTATCGCCCACACAAGCCATTAAGCTGTTTTTTAGCCAAGTGGTGGCAACCAAAACCGTGCCGTTGTCTTTTGATTATCTTGCTGCTAGTAAATCTGAACCTACCGACAAAGTTGGTTTACAAAATGATTGTATTAACAAATTAGGCGAAGGCTAAGATGTTTTTTAAGTGGATAAAAAGCTGATTTTCTCCCCAAAAACCGCTATAATGAAAACCTAAGTCTTTAATAACTAATCCTTACCACAAGGAGCGACCATGCTTGGCGATTTAATGCACCAATTTATCCCCATATTTTTTGTGACCTTTGGCGTATTTGTGCTATTTTTCTTATTTATGGGCGTGGGCTATATGGTCAAAAAACAGCCCCTAAAAGGCTCATGTGGTGGCGTGGCAAACCTAATGGGCGATGAATATTGCCAGTTTTGTGGCAATGACCCCAACAAATGCGAAAACAACCAAGCCAGCGATACCGATAAAGAAAAATTAGACAAACTTGCCAAAAAAGTTGGTTAATTTTAAACCTTATTAAAAACCCAGTGATGACCGTCATTGGGTTTTGTTGTCTTACTGTCCATCGCCTTTAAACCAAACCCATTATCATGGATAAAAAACCCTTACCACTTGCCCTAATTATCCTAAGTTTGATATTACTTGCCGTCAATATGCGATCGCCGATTGTCATGATAGGCTCGCTCGCCCAAACGCTGGGCGATGTATTGTCGTTGTCGGCGGTGCATATTGGTTATTTGGGGGCATTGCCATTGCCACTGTTTGCACTAGGGGCGTTGGTTGCCCCACGTTTGGCGAGTCGTTTTGGCTTGGAGCGTGTCATTATTGCCATGATTGCCTGCTTGTCCGTGGCGGTGGGCGGTCGGGTATGGTTTGGGGTGGTCGGGCTGTTTGTGGGCACGTTTGTGCTGTCGCTTGCCATTGGTTTTTTAAATGTGCTCATCGCCCCCTTTATCAAAAAATACGCCAAGGATAACATCGCCCTTGCCACAGGGATTTTTAGCCTAAGTATGTCAGTGTGTGCGGGGCTGTTGGCGTGGGCGGTCGTGCCAATTACTGGGGCAACGTCTTGGCAGGTGGGGCTGTCGCTATGGTCTGTGTTTGGTGTGTTGGCGGTCGCCGTGTGGGGCATGATGTTAAAGGGTGGGGCGGATAAGGCGGGCGAGTCTAATGGGGGCGGTCAAAGTGCTTTTAAGGTGTGGCACTGTGTGGACGCTTATTATTTGGCGGTATTTTTTGGGGTGCAGTCGCTACTGTTTTATAGCGTGGCAAGTTTTTTGCCGTCTGTGGGGACTGGTTATGGCATGAGCTTGGAGCAGGCAACGGGCTTGGCGTTTGTTTTTCAAATCATGGCACCAGTGGCAGTGCTGGTGCTGACTTGGCTGATTAAACGTAACGCCCCTATTAAGCCCATTGCCCTGATCAGTGCTCTATTTAATGTGGTCGGTAGTGCGGGGCTATTATGGTCGCCAACGCTGCTACCACTATGGTCAGCACTGCTTGGGTTTGGTGGTGCGTCTATTTTTACGCTGACCTTGATGCTGTTTTCTCTTCGCACCAGTCATGTGGAAACTGCTCGGGATTTGTCGGGTATGGTGCAGGCAGTTGGTTATGTGATTGCTTTTTTTGGGCCTTTGGTGCTTGGGTTTTTGTTTGAAAAAACAGGTAGTTGGCAAATACCATTACAAGTGTTATTGGGGCTAATGGTGGTTAATGTAGTTTTTGCGTTTTTGGCGGGTAAGGGGGATAAAGTGGACTGCTAGAAAGTGGATAAAGGGCGACAATCCGCCCTAAATCCACCACACTAAACGAATTACTTCCCCTTTCTACGCTCGGTCACTGTCCGCCCGCCAATACCCCAATTGTCCATGTCCACTTCATCAATCACCACAACCGTGGTTTCGGGGTTTTTATTAAGCACTCGCTGTAAAAGCTCGGTCGCCCCTGCGATTAGCTCAGCTTTTTGCTCGGGGGTGGGGGCTTCTGTGCCACCTGTGACTTTGATATTGACATAAGGCATGTTAAATTTCCTTGTTTAACTGGCTGAGATAATTTTACCAACGTTTAAGTAATAACGACCCATTAGTACCACCAAAACCAAAGCTATTACTTAGGGCATACTGCAAATTTTCTACTTGACGAGCACTGTGGGCGATATAGTCTAGCGTACAGCGTTCATCGGGATTATCTAGGTTAATGGTTGGCGGTAGCACTTGATGACGCAGGGCAAGCACGCTAAAAATGGCTTCTACCGCCCCCGCTGCCCCCAATAAATGCCCCGTCATGGATTTAGTGGAGCTGACCAAAATATCATCACCAAACAGCGTCTGTATGGCACAGCTTTCGGCAACGTCCCCTGCTGGCGTACTGGTGCCGTGAGCGTTGATATAGCCGACTTTATCGGGGCTAATGCCTGCATCTGCCAAGGCGTTTGCCATAGAGCGTCTTGCCCCATTGCCATCATCGGGCGGTGCGGTGATGTGGCTTGCGTCATCACTCATGCCAAAGCCTGCAAGCTCTGCCAATATCACTGCCCCCCGAGCCTTAGCGTGGGCAAGGCTTTCTAGCACTAGTGCCCCTGCACCGTCCCCCAACACAAAACCATCTCTGTCCTTATCAAAGGGGCGACTGGCTCGGCTAGGTTCATCGTTGCGTGTGGATAGGGCGTGCATTGCCCCAAAGCCTGCCATGCCCAGCGGTGTGGACGCTTTTTCGCTGCCGCCCACCAGCACCGCATCAAGGTCGCCATAGGCGATAAGTCTTGCCCCAAGCCCTATGGCGTGTGTAGATGTGGTACAGGCGGTTGCCGTGGCAAGGTTTGCCCCTTTTAGGTTGTGGCGTATGGCAATCAGACCTGCGGGCATATTGACGATTGTACCAGGGATAATAAAGGGCGAGACTTTTTTTGCCCCACTTTCATGCAGGACATCACGGCTATTTTCTATGGTTTGCAGTCCGCCAATGCCTGACCCCATGATTACGCCAAACCGCTCGCTATCTACATTAACAGGCAAACTGTCGCCCACCACGCCATCGGTTAATTTGGCGTGATATAAGGCTTGGGCGCTGGCAACTTGGGCATAATGCATAAAGTCGTCATAACGGCGAACTTCTTTGGGGTTTAAAAAGGCTTTGGCATCAAAATCCTTGATTCGCCCTGCAATCTGCGAGCGAAATTCGTTGATGTCTTCTGTGGGAAAGCTGTCAATCTTGCTAATGCCACTGTTTCCCTGTGTTAAATTATGCCAAATGCTGTCCAAATCATTACCCACAGGGGTGATCGCCCCCATGCCTGTAATCACCACACGTTCATGGTCAGGGCGGTCAAAATGGGGGGCTTTTGGCGGTCTATTTATACTCATCTGTCTGTATATCCAAGTGTAACGAACTATGTCAAAAAATTAAAAATAACCTATCTTATCATGAATTAAGTAAAATTTACAGTTTACGTTCGTTTAAAATTTAAGTTAAGCAAAAAAATTCCCCAAAGCCAAAACCTTGGGGAATTTGTTAAAGTCAGCAAGCCAACTTAAATGTCGTACTATTATTTACGATCTTCAATCTTAACAAAGGCACGATGTTTTTCGCCAGTATAACGCTGACGTGGACGACCGATTTTAAACGGTTCTGAGTGCATTTCTGTCCAGTGGCTAATCCAACCCACAGTACGAGCCAACGCAAAGATTACGGTAAACATAGAAGTCGGGATACCAATGGCTTTTAGGATAATGCCAGAGTAGAAGTCCACGTTTGGATATAGTTTGCGATCGATGAAGTATTGATCTGATAGGGCAATACGCTCAAGTTCCATGGCAAGCTGTAGCTTAGGATCGTTAATGCCTAGAGCACCAAGCACTTCGTCACAGGTTTCTTTCATGACTTTGGCACGGGGGTCAAAGTTCTTGTAGACACGGTGACCAAAGCCCATCAGTTTGGCTTCTTTGGTTTTTACTTTTTCCATAAATGGAGCAACGTTTTCAACCGTACCAATCTCATCAAGCATGGTTAGTACCGCTTCGTTAGCACCACCGTGTGAAGGCCCCCACAGGGCAACGATACCTGCTGCGATACAGGCATAGGGGTTAGCACCTGTAGAACCTGCTAGACGCACGGTAGAAGTTGATGCGTTTTGTTCGTGGTCAGCGTGTAGGGTAAAGATCTTGTCCATCGCTTTAACAAGCACAGGATCGGGTTTGTAATCCACATCACCGGGGGTAGCAAACATCATGTACAGGAAGTTTTCAGCGTAGCTAAAGTCTTTACGTGGATATAGGAACGGCTCGCCAATAGAGTATTTATAACTCATCGCAGCAAGGGTAGGTACTTTAGCGATTAGGTCAACCGCTGTGTCATCACGATGCTTAGGATCAGAGATGTCTAGGTGGTTGTGGTAGAATGCAGACAATGCACCAACCACGCCAACCATGATAGCCATCGGGTGAGCGTCACGGCGGAAGCCTTCAAAGAACTTACGCAGTTGATCGTGTACTGCCATGCGGCTACTTACACGCTTATAAAACTCGTCTTTTTGGGCTTGGGTGGGCAGGTCGCCATACAGTAGGGCATAGCAGACTTCTAGGTAGTCAGCGTTGTCCGCTAGGTCGTCAATGGCATAACCACGGTGCAAAAGCTCGCCCTTGTCGCCATCAATATAAGTTAGGGCAGACTCAACAGGAGCGGTCGCCATAAAACCTGGGTCATAGGTCCAAAAACCTGCTTTGGCAACTGCACTGACATCAAGCACAGGGCGACCCAAGGTGCTTTCTAATACAGGCATTTCATATTCATTGCCATCTACAACCAATTTAACTTGTTGTGCCATAATACTCTCTCTTATTGATGATGTCCTTTGACGTACGTCCCCAAAATCCTTAGAAACAATACCCCAAACGACAATAAAAAACATACTTTGATGACCGACCTTGGCTATCAAACTATGGTGTCCTTGTTTGCTTATCGCAATTTGTTAAGCAATATGATAATACAAAAACTTTGTCCAAGTTACAAGCCCAAAACGTAAGAATTTTTTGATCGGTGTTGTTAAAAGGTGTTTACTTGGGTGATTTTGTTGTCTTTGGTGGTAATTTGACATAATTTGTAACAATATTGCTGAATTGCTGACGGCATTTTATTAAAAATTACACGATTTTGCACAAATAAGGCAAATTTGTTTGTAAAATTTGCTTAAGCGTTTTATAATTTGACGTGATTTACTAATTTGCTTTTATAAATGATAACTATTTGCGTTTATTAGGATTATGATGTGATTGGTTGTCTTTATAAAAGCCTATCCTTTGGTAATTGTTGTACACCAATTTAACAAGATTGGTGGGGTATTGTTGACTTTTAATGGTATAAATGTCCACTTTGTCCTAAACAGTTTACCTGCTATCCCTGCCATTTTTCGGCGTAATTTAGAAGGATATTTGCTGTGAAAAGCAACCGACCGATTAATTTGTCTTTAGACCAAGTGATTGCGGTGAACTCAAAATCGCCGATCGCTATGGCTTCAATTTTACACCGTATTTCCGGTATTGTGCTATTTTTGTTGGTGCCTGTGATGCTTTGCATTTTGCAAACGTCTTTGTCATCACCAGAAGGCTTTGAGTCCGTCTTTAAAAACGGCTTTTTACGTTTTGTGGCATGGATTTTTGTGGCTGCCACGGCTTACCATTTTGTCATGGGTGTTAAACACTTGTTTGCCGATATGGGTATGAACGAAGAGTTTAAATCAGGTAAGACGGCTGCGATTGTAAGCTTTGTAATCGCCTTTGTCTTGATCGCCGCTTCATTTGTATGGGTGATGTTCTAATGTCAAAAAATAATTTTAGCGTAAAAAGTGCGACAGGTCTGACAGGTTCAGGCTCTCGTGATTGGTTCTTGCAACGTGCCAGTGCGGTAGTGCTTGCTTTATATAGCATTGTTTTGGTAGGGTTTTTCCTATTTAATGATGTGGATTATACCAAATGGCACGCCTTTATGAACTGCCTTTCTATGAAACTATTTACCCTTGTGGCGATTGTTTCTTTGGTATTTCATGCGTGGGTGGGTATGTGGACGGTCTTTACTGACTATGTCAAATCCACAGGACTACGTTTGGTGCTACAAATTGCTGTGGTAGCGGCAGTTTTGGCGTATCTGTTCTGGGGCGTGATGATTTTTTGGGGTTAATGTTCCCTGATTTTGTCCAAATTTACCATATTTTATAGGAATTAACATGGCATCAGCACAAGATAATACAATTGAAAATATCCCCACGCTTAACTTTGATGCGGTCATCGTTGGTGGTGGTGGTTCGGGCATGCGTGCGTCGTTGCAACTTGTCCAAGGCGGTATGAAAGTTGCCGTTTTAACCAAAGTTTTCCCAACCCGTAGCCATACCGTAGCAGCTCAAGGCGGTATCGGTGCGTCACTGGGTAACATGAGTCCTGATAACTGGCATTTCCACTTTTATGACACTGTTAAGGGTTCTGACTGGTTGGGCGACCAAGACGCCATTGAATATATGTGCCGTGAAGCTCCTAAGGTTGTTTATGAGCTAGAGCACATGGGTATGCCGTTTGACCGT
>RRZT012010452.1_pt1 | contig 12040 bp, 15 predicted proteins | sample 2165551 | NCBI WGS metagenome assembly RRZT01 (sample SAMN10456910, study PRJNA506462) | wastewater metagenome | biome: wastewater; feature: sludge; material: wastewater sludge; isolation source: wastewater sludge with Escherichia coli K12::gfp cells carrying plasmid... | place: USA: Moscow, Idaho... | reverse complement strand
CGCCTGAGGTGGCGGAACTTGTGACGCCGTCGTCAGGTTGGGATGCGCGGCGCGCCAACGCCTAGACTGGGAGAGTGCCGGTAAAACATGCCGGCACTCGCCACGCCTTCGGGGCGGGCGACGTCCACTGGAAGAAGGATTGCATGCTCAGCCGTACTGGCCGCCCACTCGCTCAGGTCATTTTCGGACCCATTGCGAGGGCCTGCGTGAAGGCGCATATTTCTGCGGATACTGTCACTATTGTGGGGACCGTCGCGGGAGTTGTTGCTGCGTTAACTCTCCTTCCCTTTGATCATCTCACTGCTGGCGCCCTCATCATTGCTGTCCTTGTCATCTTTGACAACCTCGATGGGCAGATTGCGCGGCTCACCGGAACTGCGTCGAAGTGGGGAGCGTTCCTCGATTCAACACTTGATCGGGTGTCCGACGGTGCCATTATGTCGGGCATCCTTGTCTGGGCCTACCTGTGGGCAGATCCGAGCTACAAGGAGTGGATCCTTGTCGGAGGGCTCGGAGCGCTCGTCTTCGGTAGTGTTGTTCCTTACGCCCGCGCTCGTGCCGAGGGTCTGGGCATGACGGCCTCGGTGGGAATCGCTGAGCGCGCGGATCGGCTTGTGGTGCAGCTGGTAGCCGCGCTACTTGTGGGTATGGAACTTGGTGATTGGATCATGGCTGTGGCCGTGTGGTTCTTGTTTATCGCGGCATTCATTACTGTCATTCAGCGCATGCTCTACGTTCGCGCGCAGGCTTTTGCTGGCAAGGAGTGAGATGGATACCGTACGAGTCTTTAACTTTGCCCAGGGAGCCGTTGATCGATTGCCCGAACCCGTGGGACGAGGCCTGTTTAATATCGCCGGAACCATCGCTGGCGCCTCGAATATCAAGGGAGTGCGCCAACTGCGCAAGAACCAGGCCCGTCTGCGCCCAGGAATGGGCAAGCTCGCTGCGCGACGCCTAAGCATGCGGGCTATGCGGTCCTATATGCGGTACTACTACGAGACATTTCGTATGTCGAGCCTCAGCCAGGATCAGATCTTGGCCCGCGTGCGTGAGGATGTCACCGATGAGATTCGCGACGAGCTGGCGGCAGGCCATGCGGTGACCGGCGCCGTGATGCACGCGGGCAACTGGGATCTGGCGGGAGCATGGTCCAATCTTGCGCTAGCGCCCGTGCACACGATTGTGGAGAAGCTGGAGCCTCCGGAGATCTTCGAGGGTTTCCTTGCGTTCCGCGAAGGTCTGGGCATGACGATTTACCCCCTCGTTAAGGGCGGGGGAGCACTCCACTCGCTCGAGCGAGATATGAAAGAGAAGGCTATTTTTACGCCAATTCTCGCCGATCGCGACCTCTCGGCCTCCGGGCTGGAGGTGAAACTCGCGGGGATCGCGATGCTAGCGGCACCCGGTCCGGCCCTGCTTGCCCAGCGCCTTGGCGCAACCATTTACCCCACGTTTGTTCATTATGAGAAGCTCCGTGGCGAGCGCCGCAAGGCCGCCGGTACCTCCTGGGGTATTTGTGTGACAATCCTTCCCGGCATTACCGCACGCACTACTCCAGACTCGCCGGGTGCTGAGCGTGAAGCGGACCTCGTGCGGATGAGCCAGGAGTGGCTCAGCCAATTGGAGCCCCTTGTCATCGAACACCTCGAGGACTGGCACATGTTGCAGAAGGTGTTCGTTGAGGATCTTGATCCGGAACGGCTGGCCCGTGCGCGGGCAAAGGCGCAGGCTGTGGCAAGTGAAGGCGCGACACACGGGGAAGAAGACGCATGAGAATTGGTATCGCCTGCCCGTATTCATGGGATGTGCCCGGCGGGGTTGGATTCCATATCCGAGACCTCGCGGAGGAGTTCATTCGGCGCGGTCATTACGTCGGTGTTATTGCTCCTGCCGAGGATATGACAAATGCCCCTGACTACCTAACGTCCACGGGCGGGGCGATATCGATTCCCTACAACGGCTCGAACGCTAACCTTTCGTTTGGTCCGCGTGTGAATCGTGCCGTGCGGGCGTGGCTGCGAGAAGGACAATTTGACGTCGTACACGTGCATGAGCCAAGTGTTCCCTCGGTGTCTATGCTCGCCCTCATGAATGCGGATTGCCCGGTGGTCTCGACCTTCCACACCGCGATGGATCGCTCCCGGGCCTTTGAGATTACGGCGCCGCTCATCCGCCCGGTGCTGGACAAGGTGCAGTCCCGCATCGCCGTCTCCCAGGAGGCGCGCCGTACCGCCGTGCAATACGTGGGCGGTGATGCGTTTGTTATCCCTAACGGGGTTTACACGCAGGAATTTGCAAAAGCTCCCCGCGACGATCGATTTACGGGAACACCGGAGCACCCCACGTTGGGTTTCCTTGGGCGAATTGACGAGCCGCGGAAGGGTTTGCCCGTTGTCGCCCGCGCGTACTCGCGAATCATTGCTGCCTACCCAGGTATTACGCTGTTCGTGGCTGGGCGAGGCGATCAGGAAGCTGCGCGCAAACTATTTGGTGAGCATACAGACTCTGTCGTGTTTCTCGGCGGCGTGAGCGAAGAGGACAAAAAAGCGCTGCTCTCTTCGGTGGACATTTACCTCGCTCCGAATACCGGCGGTGAATCTTTCGGCATTATTCTTGTCGAAGCGATGAGCGCGGGGAGCTTCGTTGTCGCCTCTGACATTCCCGCATTCCGAGCAGTTTTGGGGAATGGTAGGTACGGAGCACATTTCTCCAACGACGACGCCGGGGCGCTCGCCTCCACCGTCATTGACGTCCTTGGGGATCCGGAACGTCGCGCGGCGACTGTTGCGGCAGCCCATCGCGAGGCGTTGCGCTACGACTGGGCAACAGTTGCCTCGCAGGTATACGCGGTGTACGAGACGGCCATCCGAACAGCGCAGATGGAGGTACCCGAATGACCTGGGAATGGTGGCTTGTCATAGCTGCGCTCATCATTGGACTCGTCGCCTTTGTGGTGGCGCAGCGGGCTCGCAGGCTCGACGCCCTTAATCGAACTGTCGCTAAGTCACGTCGTGCGTTAGAGATGGCATTGACGGCGCGTGCTCACTACGCCCATGACTTTGCCACGGTGGGAGCGCTGGATATGGCTGGTGCCATCCTTCTCACGGATAGCGCCGATACCTGCCTGAGAGAAGGCATGCAACCAATTATCGACGACGGATTAGATACCCTGAGTAATCTCGACCTCGCGAGGCCTGGGGTTGAGGCTCCTGATCGACGCCAGCTGGAGTCAAACCTCTCGCGAACGCTCCGCCTCACGGTCGATCAATTGGATGAAAACGACCTCGATGACGAGGCGCGCGCTTTCTACGACAAACTTCAGCAGGCACGCCTTCAAGTGAAGATGACGCGCAATTTCCATAACTCCCACGTGGCACAGGTGCGCCGGGTGCGTACCGGCGTTGTGGCTCGCCTGTTCCCGATTGCGGGCCATGCCCCCTGGCCACAGACCGTCGATATGGACGATGCTGAGTAGATATGAACGAACAGCCCTACGTCTCGATTTATCAGGATGGCGCCGCTCCGCGGGTGTCGTATCAGGCGCCGCGGTGGAAAGAACCTCGGCGCCACTCCACCGCCTACTATGTTGGTATCGCTGTGCTTGTTGCCGTAGCGGTGGCCGGATTCTTTTATACGCTGCCTCTGATTAGTTTCAAGGGAGCGGGCGTCACGGTGATGCTCGGTCTTCTGGCACTCTTCCCTGTCATCGTCATCCTTTTGGTTATCCGTTGGATCGATCAGTGGGAGCCAGAACCGGTGGGACTGTACGCGGTGGCCTTCGGGTGGGGTGCCGGGGTATCGACGCTCATGGCCATTGTGGGAAATTTTGTTTTCGAGAGTGCCGTGAGTTCGATGAGTGAACTTGACGCCTACCAGCAGGCGGCGCTGCCCGTGGTGGTGGGAGCCCCGTTGATTGAGGAGGCGGTGAAGGGACTCGGAGTTCTCATCCTGTTCTTTGCCTTTGCTCGTTACTTCAATGGCCCTGTTGATGGTTTGGTCTATGGCATGCTCATTGGACTGGGTTTCGCCTTCACAGAAAACATCTTTTACTTCGGCCAGTTCTATGACGAACTTGGAGCCGTGTTCCAAGCGCGGGCGATCGAGAGTCCGTTTGTTCATCCTCTCTGTACTGCGATGACGGGCATGTTTGTGGGAATGGCGACGAACCGTCGTTCCTCGCTTTCGGTGATTCCTCTTGCTATCGCAGGGTACTCGTCTGCCGTACTTCTCCACGGGCTCCATAATTATTCGGCCGTGCAGAACATCGGAAGCGCGGAGCGTTTTGCCTTCCAGCTGCCGATCTATGTGGGAGCGATCTATCTTGTGATCTTCCTGCGACGGCGTGAGCGTGAGCGGGTCACGCAAGCACTTGTGGACTATGCCCAGGCGGGGTGGATTACCGGGAATGAGATTGCCATGATCCAGACCATCCCTAATCGCCAGGCGGCAGTGAACTGGGCGGGGTCGAATGTTCGATCCTTGGGCGGGAATGCGGAGGAAGGTCGCCAAGCCATGCGCCGTTTCCAGACGGAACTTGTCGAGCTTGGCAATGTCCGGTCACGTGACTTACATCGGATGACCGTTCACCTTCCTCGCCATCGTGCTGAGGAAGCACGCAGGCTCTATCTTTTGGGCGAATTGCGCAGTGTTTTCACGGGAGTGAGGCATGGCTGATCGCAATGGTAACGGACTAACGCCGCGCCAACAGGCTGAGATGGACTCAGAATGGAGTCCGGATACCGATGGCATTTTGCGTCGTAGTGCCGCACGAGTCATTCTTTTCGATCCCGAGGGACGAATTTTCCTCATTCGGGGACATGACGTCGGCGACCTCGAACACACCTGGTGGTTCACTGTTGGCGGTGGTATTGACTCATCTGAGAATCCCCGTGATGGGGCGTGTCGAGAACTCCTAGAGGAGACGGGCCTAGCCCTCGACTCCGCACGCCTCGTGGGGCCGGTCCTCATGCGTCATGCCACGTTCCATTTTGCCCATGAAATACGCCGACAGGATGAGGAGTTCTTCATCGTTTTTCTCGACGACGACGAGGCCAGACGAGTGGGAAAAGACCACCAGTTTACGGCACTTGAAGAGGAACTTCTCGATGAGATGCGATGGTGGCATCCTCGTGACATTGCCGGTGTTGAGCTAGCCGGTGCGGCGCCCGCCACCTTCTATCCGCGTGGTATCGCTCATCTTGCTATGAATCTATGGGCTGGATGGGATGGTTCGTGTCCGGAAGTGTGGGAGGACTGAAAAAGTAGTGTGCCGCTGGATGTTTTCCAGCGGCACACTACTTTGATATCTCGATTCAGAGACGTTCCTTCATTAACGAAGGACACGAATGTAAATGGGATTGCCGTAGTTGCCACCCTCCATGATTCCGAGTTCGGGGTTCCGCGCGGCGATGTGCCTGCCGTTTCCGGTGTAGATGCCGATGTGGCCAGGCCACCACATGAGATCACCAGGCTTGGCCTGGGAGGCGGGGATACGGGGCCCCATCTTGAGCTGGTCGTCTGGGAGGCGAGGGAGGTAGATACCGAACTGCGCATAGACGTGGCGAGTATAGGACGAGCAGTCAAAGGCGTAAGGCCCATTGGCGCCGTTGATGTAAGGGAATCCTTCGTAGCGTCGAGCAACTTCGACGACTTGGTTGGCCTTCGCCTCATTCCATCCGAAGCCAGTTGAGGTGGGCATGATGATGCTGTTTGTGAATCCCACAGCGGGTTGTGGTGCGAGGACTGCTCCGGCTGCTTGAGCCTCCGGTGCGGTCACTCCACTGAGTGCTCCGACAACGAGGCTGGTAATGCTGGCCGCAGCAAGCATCCTTGGTCTAACGCGCATCAATACTCTCCTAAAATAAGCCCGCGAGTGGCGTGGGCATTAAGTGACTGAATTCCTTGAACATCGACTACATAATGTCTTTGTAGGTACATCATAGTTAAATATGTCATTACTAGAATATGGCTTTGTGCACATAATGGTCAATATGGTTCGAAGTTGAGTTCAGTAAGCCTTGGGTAACATAAATTTGGCGCATTGCCGCCGTTTTCTTTTTGTGAGGTGTGGCAAACGTCGCTGTCGCCCAGTCGATTGGTTCACGCGTTTAGATCGGGGCGCGGAGTGTGTGGTGTGAAATAGCGAGAGTCCCCACGGTTCGCACATTACTTTGAACGTACTTTATATATATTTGTATGTACAAAAATATATATCTGATGAATTTTATGACCCTGGTACATGACGAACGCGCCGCCGAGCAATAAGCTCGGCGGCGCGTTCGGTGGAAGTCTCTATTCTCCCGGAGTGAGTGCCAGTGTCGGCAAGGTCCCCACTGTGGGTGAAGCTTCCGGTGTTGGCGTATCTGACGGTGGGGGCTCCGGAGGGTCGGCCGGCTTGGTTGCCGACGGCGAAGGGCTCGCGGTGGGTGAAGGGGACTCGGTTGGAGGTGGGGTTGAATTCTTAGTTGGTGTAGGGGAAACCGGTGACGTAGGCGAAGGAGGGGTTGGAGCGGGGGAGGTTGGGGCAGGTGTGGGAGGCGCCGTTGGTGGAGGTGTCGTAGGAGTAACTGGGCTGGGGGTCGGGTTCTCCTTCACCTCCTTTTCAGCCTCTTCTTTAGCCTTTCTTTCCTCGTCTGCTTGCCGAGCTTCCTCGGCCTTTTTCGCTTCCGCTTCTTCTTCGGTTGGATCGTAGGGGAGAAGACGAACATAGACGGGGTCGCCGTAGACGGGACCCTCTTGAATTCCAACCGACGGATTGCGGGCGGCTATATGGTTGCCATTGCCGGTATAAATGCCCACATGGCCTGGCCACCACATCAGGTCGCCGGGCTTGGCTTCCGAGGCGGGTACTCGTGGGCCCGCATTCACTTGGTCCTCGGAGTATCGGGGAAGGTCGATTCCAAACTGCGCGAATACATGCTTAGTGAAGCCGGAGCAGTCATAGCCGATTGGGCCGTTCCCGCCCCATACGTAGGGGAACCCTATGTATCGGCGGGCGAATTCCACCGCCTGTTCACCCTTTGTCCTACTCCAGCCGAGGTCGGTGACGGTGGGTATGTCTTTGACGCGACGCTCAAGTTCCGCTAGCTGGGCGGGAGGGATGACCGCTTCTTCGGGGCTTTGTGGGTCGCCTTGGATGGTGGAAGGATCCTGGAAAAGCACCGCGGTCAGTGTGGGGGTGGCATTGTAGGTGGCGGTTAACGCGGCGTGAACCGGAGTCTGGGGGATGACCGCCGAACTAGTTGGCGCGCGAAGCACTGTAGAAATAACTGGGGTGTTTATTGGTGTGGTGTTTAAACTGCCAGCTCGAACTTCTGAGGCATTTGCCCCGGCAAGGGTTCCCACGATCAGGCCGGCAGCCGTGGCCGCGGTGAGCGTTTTAGTTCTAATTCGCATCCATCATCCCAAGGTGGAAATCAAGCTCAGGTACGCGCTGAGCATCAATAGGGTTTATGTTACGCTCGACACACCGCGCATGAAAAGTGCTGAGCTGGAGTCAGTATAGTCCTGTCATATGTATGTGAATAGCCTTTTCTCGTGTGCGGTATGATGAGAGGCGGACAATTATTCATATTTCGAGGAGAACTCCGTGTCCGGACACTCTAAGTGGGCCACCACCAAGCACAAGAAGGCAGCGAACGACGCCAAGCGCGGCAAGCTCTTCGCACGTCTCATCAAGAATATTGAGGTTGCTGCGCGCACAGGCGGTCCCGACCCTGCTGGAAATCCGACGCTCTTCGATGCCGTCCAGAAGGCTAAGAAGAACTCCGTTCCCTCGGACAACATTGATCGCGCTCTCAAGCGTGGCGCGGGCGAGGGTAACGACGGCGTCATCTACGAGAACATCACGTACGAGGGTTACGCCTCAGGTGGCGTAGCCGTCCTCATTGAGTGCCTGACTGACAACCGCAATCGTGCCGCAGCGGACGTGCGCATCGCGCTCACTCGTAATGGAGGTCAGTTGGCCGACCCAGGTTCGGTGTCGTACCTCTTCTCGCGCCGCGGCGTGGTCGAGGTTCCGAAGTCCGATGGGCTGACCGAGGACGACATCCTCATGGCCGTTCTCGACGCGGGTGCGGATGAGGTTGTTGACGAGGGTGACGTCTTTACTGTCGAGTCGGAGCCGGGCGACGTCGTCGCCGTACGTTCCGCACTTCAGGAGGCCGGAATCGATTACAACTCCGCCGAAGTTCAGTTCGTTCCTTCGATGAAGGTCGAAGTGGATAAGGAAGGTGCGCAGAAGGTTCTCAAGGTCATCGATGCACTCGATGACTGTGACGATGTGCAGAATGTCTTCTCTAATGTGGACATCCCGGACGCGGTGATGGAAGAGCTGGAGGCTGACGCCTAACGTGCGCATTCTCGGTGTTGACCCGGGCCTCACGCGATGTGGTCTAGGCACCATTGATGCGAGCGGCGGTCGGCGCGTTTCTCTCGTGGATATGAGAGTGGCGCGTTCGGCCGCCGAATTGGCTCCGCACAAGCGTTTGCTTCTTATTGCGGACGAACTCGATAAGGTGTTGCTGGAATTTAAACCCGACGTCGTCGCCGTCGAGCGTGTTTTTGCAAAATCTAACGTGCGATCTGTCACAGGTGTGGCCCAGGTCGTGGGCATTGTCATGCTTGCCGCCGCGCGCGCGGACCTCCCGGTAGAAATGCATACCCCGTCGGAAGTCAAAGCTGCCGTCACTGGAAATGGGCGAGCTGAAAAGAAGCAGGTTCAGCTTATGGTGCAACGGATCCTGCGCCTCCAGGAAGTGCCTCGCCCCGCGGATGCCGCGGATGCTCTTGCGATTGCAATTACCCAGGCCTGGCGTGGAGGAACTGCTTCTCTAGATGCGGAGCCTGATCGCACACAACACGGCGGTGCCGGGACGTTGCCCCGAGCTACGGGCTACGACCTGACACCCGCCCAGAAACTGTGGGCCGGTGCCGAACGAATGTCGCGCCGACACGGAGCTGTTGCACCTCACGAAACTCAGCCGTAGGCCATGGCCCATCGAAGCGATCTCTGAGTTAGAATCATCAAACATACGTTCGAAAGGAAGTGTGGATGATCGCCACGGTTCGCGGCAGAGTTCTGCAGCTGAATGGCACGAATGCCATTGTTGAGGTGGGGGGCCTGGGTTTTGCTGTCCAAGCCACGCCCACAACGTTGTCGACGCTGCGCGAAGGTACGGAGGCAATGCTCCATACGTCGTTGGTGGTTCGTGAAGATTCGCTAACGCTTTTTGGGTTTTCGGATGCGGACGAAAAAGCCACGTTTGATATTTTGCAGGGTGTTTCTGGCGTGGGGCCGCGTCTCGCCCTGGGTATCCTTGCGGTCCACACCCCCGATGCGCTGCGTCGAGCGGTGAGTTCTCAAGACGAGGCAGCTCTTCAGAGAGTATCGGGCATTGGAAAGAAAGGCGCGCAACGCCTCATTCTTGAACTTGGGACCAAGTTGGGTCCGGAGGTCGGCTCCGACCCCGGGCAGGCCACTACACCGGCTGCAAGTTCCGATGTTGTGGATGCCCTCGTTGGCCTAGGGTGGCCGGAACGGGACGCTTTTGCCGCATATGAGAGTGCTGCAGCGGCTCAACCTGACGGGGACGTTGCTCTGCTGCTCCGCGCGAGCCTACAAATTTTGGGAGCGAGAAAGTAAATGTCGAGCGCATACGACCTTGTGACGCCGGACGCCGGGGATACTGAACGGGCCGCTGAAGCTGCCCTGCGCCCGCGTCACCTAGAGGATTTTGTGGGCCAGTTGGTGGTCCGCGAACAGCTATCTCTCGTGCTTGAAGCTGCTATCGCTCGCGGTAAGACGCCCGATCATGTGCTTTTGTCTGGCCCTCCCGGCCTGGGAAAAACGACTCTCTCGATGATTATTGCCAACGAGGTGGGGGGAGCACTTCGCCTCACCTCGGGTCCCGCAATTCAGCATCCAGGTGATCTTGCCGCCGTGCTCTCCTCGCTACAGGAGGGCGATGTCCTTTTCATTGACGAGATTCATCGTCTTGCGCGCACCGCGGAGGAGATGCTGTACCTCGCGATGGAGGATTTCCGAGTGGATGTCATGGTGGGTAAAGGGCCGGGCGCTACGTCGATTCCTTTGCCTCTCCCGCCGTTCACCGTGGTGGGAGCAACCACACGCGCCGGCCTGCTGCCGGCTCCACTGCGTGATCGTTTTGGATTTACGGGCCATCTTGAGTACTACACCGAGCAGGAGCTCTCCACCATCGTTGAGCGCAACGCTGTGAAGCTGAATGCGGAGCTTGCGAAGGATGCAGCCCATGAAATCGCCTCGCGTTCGCGGGGAACTCCGCGTATAGCCAATCGCTTGTTACGGCGGGTACAGGACTGGGCGCAGGTACGTGGCGACGGCATCCTCAACATGCGTGCGGCACAGGCCGCCCTCGATGTGTTTGAAGTGGACAAGCGTGGTCTCGATCGCCTTGACCGTTCGGTCCTGGAGGCCGTGTGTGTACGTTTCGGTGGTGGACCTGTGGGCCTCACCACTCTCGCTGTTTCGGTGGGTGAGGAACCTGAAACGGTCGAAACTGTCGCGGAACCCTACTTGGTTCGTGAGGGTTTTCTTGTGCGGACACCGCGTGGACGTGCTGCCACGCAGTTGGCATGGGAACATCTGGGCATGATTCCTCCGGCTGCGGGTGAGACACTGTTTTCCTGACTCAGGATTTTTCTTTCGGGAACTTCGCAGCGTTTCTCACCGTGACTGCGGCGAGATGCACGGCACGTTACCGTTTCTCCCGATTGTCGGTGCGCCCGAGTAGACTGTTGCGGTACATGTCGACAGACTACTAGGAGTGGCTCGTGCCTCAAGACTATACGATGTTTATTCTGCTGGGACTGATGGTCGTTATGTTCTGGTGGATGTCTCGTTCATCGAAGAAGATGCGCCAGAAGATGATGGATGAGCGTGCATCTGCGGTCGTCCTTGGAAACACCGTCGTCACCACCGCCGGCTTCTACGGAACCATCGTGGATATCGATGGCGACGCCGTGACTCTTCAGAGTCCCGCGGGTGATGAGACCGTCTGGCTGCGCAGCGCGATTGCCTCCGTTTCCGATTTGCCGCTTGGCAACGCTGACGAGGACGAGCTGATTGACGCCGCCGACGTCGTCGCCGACGAGCCTGCCACGGATGAATCGTCCGAGGGTGATCGCAAGCCGGGTTCTGCCTGGGCGTAAATTGTTGGGCCTGAGATCTAGGCCTGATTTCGAAAGAAGCTTCTATGCCTTCCCACGTTCCTGAGGTTAGCGCGCCCAAACCGTGGCGTCGCCTTACCTTTCTTATTATCTTGATGGTCGCTTTAGTGGCCAGTCTTGTCGTTGGATCGTTCACTGGCGATCGGTCACGACTTCTTCCCGATTTCGCCCTTGATTTGGAGGGCGGCACGCAGATCATTTTGACGCCGACGACGACCGACGGTTCCGAAGTGACACAAAATGATGTTAATCAGGCGATTGAGATCATTCGTCAGCGTGTGGATGCCTCGGGTGTTGCCGAAGCTGAGATCGCCTCCCAGGGTGGATCGAACATCGTTGTTGGCCTGCCGGGTACTCCGTCGAAGGAAACCCTTGATCTCGTTCGTACGTCGGCTGTGCTCCGCATGCGAGCGGTGCTCCAACAGGCTGATGTAGGAGTCCTTACTCGTGAAACTTACGATGCAGCTACGGGTGCATCTAGCGGTACTGATGAGACTGCTCCTGTCGAAGGGACCGACGGATCGGCCCCCGTTGACGGCACGGAGGAGTCCGCTCCAGCTGAAGAAGTTGCTCCGGCGGAGGGGAGCGAGGAGGTAGCTCCAGCTGAAGGTACTGAAGAGGTGGCTCCGGCCGAGGGGACAGAGGAATCTGTTCCAGCGGAGGGAACCGACGAGGCCGCCCCGGCTGAAGAGGCTGCGCCGGTAGAGGAGGCGGCTCCCGCCGAAGAAACGACACCAGCAGAAGCTACTCCGGCTGAACCCACTCCCGCGGAGTCAACTCCAGCGGCGGAGCCGTTCACGGCGGATGAGCTGCACGCTGCCGCTCTCAAGCT
>RRZT011098530.1_pt1 | contig 12040 bp, 9 predicted proteins | sample 2165551 | NCBI WGS metagenome assembly RRZT01 (sample SAMN10456910, study PRJNA506462) | wastewater metagenome | biome: wastewater; feature: sludge; material: wastewater sludge; isolation source: wastewater sludge with Escherichia coli K12::gfp cells carrying plasmid... | place: USA: Moscow, Idaho ... | reverse complement strand
TGGTCAGTGCTCTGGGATACAAACGAAGAACCGGTTTGGGATACCAGCCACAGTGGCGGATATAACGGCCGAAGTACCAGTTCAGGCGAGGTATCGAGTAGCCGGTGTTATCCGCAGGCTTGGCAATCACGGATTCTATTTCTTGCCGCAGCTCTGGGGTGACGCGTTCGTCAGCATCTAGCCAAAGACACCAGGTGCCGTTTGCAAGACGCTGTGCACGTTGCCGTTGTACACCGAAACCTTGCCAGTCACTGTCCTGATACACTTTGGCCTGATAGCGTTCAGCTATTTTCAGTGTGTCGTCGGTGCTGCCGGAATCAAGAATAATAATTTCACTGACCCAGTCTTTAATCGTATCAAGACAGGCTGCCAAGTGTTGCTCTTCATTTTTAACGATCAGAATAGCGGAAATGAGGGCATCTTTATTCATGAGCTCGGGTCTCTTGGATTTGGGCGGCAAGGTTATCAAACTGCTGTTTAACGTCAGCGATCCGGATGTGTCGCATGGCATCGGCTTGTTTTAAACGTGTTCTCCAGGCTAACTGCGCCATTTTTTTTCCGGTCTGTGCTTCAATCAGTGCCTGATATACGCTGACAACGTAGTCTTTGCAGAAATACGGGCCTGTTCTTGCCGGATTATGGTGAGCGTAGAGACCAATGACGGGGGTTCCCACTGCAGTGGCCATATGTGCCGGGCCGGTGTCGGGGGCCAGCACCAGCGTAGCCTGTTTAATCAGAGCCAGTAACCGTTTCAGAGTCGTTTGTCCGACCAGATTGACTGGTTTATGCTGACAAAGTGCCGAGATCTCTTCGGCGAAGGATTTTTCCTGAGGGCTTGGGCCTCCGCACAGCATCACATGGAATCCTTGTGCGGCAGCATGGTCAGCGAGTGCTGCGTAGCCTTCTTTGGTCCAGTTTTTGTAGGCTTTACTGGCGGAGGGGGCAATCAGCAGCGTCGGTTTTTCCCCGCTGATGTTCTGTTTTGCCCAGTCGTTGTCCGCTTCCGTGATGGGGATATGCCATTGCGGTGTCAAATCCTGCACACCTAATTCGGCGGCAAAAGCCATGAAACCGTCTAATACGTGAGGTGACTGCGGTGAGGGTACTTTGCGGTTAGTAAATAACGACTGACCATCTCCCGCGCGTTGCTGGTCGAATCCCAGGGTTTTATCGGCTTTGATGCCCAGGGTAAGCAAACTGGCTCGGAGGGCCGATTGCATATGCAACAAAGCATCAAAATGGCGATCACGCAGTTGTTTCCAGATAGACGTGTATGCCCGGAACCCGGCATTTTTATCGAATACTATGACCTCAACGCCCGGTAAATCATGCAGTAAGCTTGCTTCGGCTTTGCCCATGATCCAGGTGATTTTAGTCTGCGGCCACTGGCGCTGGATGGCCTGTACCATAGCTACGGCGTGTACACAGTCACCAATCGCAGAAAGGCGGATAAGACACAGCGCTTCAGGCGCACGGAGAAACAAAGGCATAGTTTTATCGCTTAGGCGGAATATGCAGATATTATGCTTTACCAGAGAGGAATAGTGAAATCACCACAGCAGAATGTGACTATTCCTTCTGCTGTGATGAGCCTTATAACGCGGCTAATGCCTGCCAGACCGTCTCTGGTGACAGTTCGGTCAGACATTTCAGATGTTTCAGCGGGCACTGCTTTTTGAAGCAGGGACGACAGCTGATGTCTGTCTGCACCACTTGCACATTCTGCGACAGCGGCGGCGTATAGCCGGGCGAAGTGGAGCCATAAACAGCGACCAGCGGTGTGCCGACCGCCGCGGCGATATGCATCAGGCCGGAATCATTGGACACCACTTTATTGCAGGCGGCCAGTAAATCGAGCGCTTCGGTCAGACTGGTGGTGCCGGCGATCAGATGGCAATGCGCCTGTTGCTCCGGAGTCAGGTGTGCCTGAATGGTACGGGCAACGGGCTGATCTTTGGCTGAGCCGAAGATCCAGACATCCCCACCATTCTCAATCCAGCGTTGTGCGACTGTTGCGTAATGTTGCTCTGGCCAACGTTTTGCCGGACCAAATTCTGCACCGGGACATAAACCTAAAACCGCTCTTTCGGTGGTCAGAGAGAGGCGTTCTTTGACGGCTGTCTGCTGCTCAGTGTCGATTTGCAGGGCAGGATAGGGTATGGCTGGTAAGTCTTTGGCAGAATGCATTTTACGGCGCGGGAAGGCTAAGGCGCAGTAACGCTCGACCATCAGCGGGAAGCTTTCTTTATTGCGGCGCAGGTCGTTCAGCACACCATAACGTGATTCGCCTTTCCAGCCGGTACGCAGCGGAATACCCGCAAAAAGCGGGATCAGCGCTGATTTCAGCGAGTTTGGCAGAACAATGGCCTGGTCGTACTTATTGTTTTTCAGCTGGCGGCCGAGTTGCCAACGGGCGGCCAGATTGAAGTCACCATGGCCCAGCGGCATTTCGATGGCTTTATCAACCTGTGGCATCCGCGCCAGTAATGGCAGACACCAGCGGGGAGCCATGACATGCAACTTCATGTGCGGATGCTGTTGCTTCAGGGTGATATAGAGACTTTGCGACATCACCATGTCACCGACCCAGGCCGGACCAATAATAAGCATATTTGACATTACAGTAGGCTCTTACCATTTATGGGTTGTTGGGAACGGACTGCCGAATATAAGAATATGATCGAGGCACAATAAAACACGATACCTGAGCTATGGTACAAAAAGGCCTGACTCAGGCTGTAATCTATCGTGGAAAGTACCACTATAACGCCAGCTGCCGCGAGTGTCCGGGTTTCCGGTGTGAATGACTGATTCAGATATTGTTTGAACAGATAGAGTGGGATCAGCAACAGCGCCAGCAGGGCACCTAAGCCGATAATGCCCCGTTTGGCCATCTCATCCAGAAACTGGTTGTGAGCATGACTATTAAAGTCATACGCCGCTTTGGTGATTAAGCCTTGCTTGTATTGTTGTTCCTGCGACTGACGCACACCGTGGTAGCCCCAGCCAAACAGTGGTTTTTCGATAAAGCTATCCACCGAACTTTTCCAGATTTCAAAGCGATGCCCCAGCGAGGTGTTTTTGTTTTGCCCGGACAAGTAAAGGCTGATATCGCTTTTTGCGGCTGCAATACGTGTCGGGACACCACTCTGCGGAGTCAGGCAGAACGCCACTAACAGGCATAGCGCCAGACCCATACCGAGTTTCACTTTCGGTGAGAACCAGTCTTTAAAAATACGGTAAATGACAAACAGGATGACCGGAAATAACACCCAGCCGCCGCGGGAACCGGAAAGAATACTGCCCAGAACGCCAAGGATTGAGGCTAGCGCAAAATAGACGATCAGGCCTTTGTTTGCTGTTTTTATCGACCACATCACACCACACAGACTGAGCAGACCTAGTGTCATGCTGATATCGCCACCCTGGATCGGTACCATCCATTCAAAGGCTCTGCCGTAACCCGTCACCAGTCGATCAAACAGAGCCCGGCTGCCAGCAGTAATAGCGCCGGTCGCAATGCCCAGCATTAGCCATTTAAAGCGGGGGGGATTGCGCAGACAGAACAGCAGGATCGCCGCACCCATGATGACTTTACTCGGGCGATCAAACTCTTTGATAGTTCCGCCATCGGTGAGAATCGACAGACCGTGGACCAGTGGATAGATCAGTAAAATCGCAAATAGTAGCCAGCCGTTTCTATCCAGTATCTGGTAGGTTTGTTTCCTGAAAAGCAGAGGCAATGACATGAGCAGCAACACAGCTGGTGCATAGGAGTAACCACTTCTCGTACTGATACAGAGTACACCGAACAAAAAATAGCAACTTTGAATGATCAGGGATTTTACTTGTTCACTGCTTACTGGCATGTGTGTTCCACATAAAAATTAAGCATAGCCTTAATCAGGACTATGCTTTTGGATACGTTTATTAGGTTGAGAGCCTGAGAGCTTTTATTTGTTCAGCCACGCCATGTATTCAGCAACACCTTCGGCGACGGTACGGAATTTCACGTCACAGCCGGTGGCGCGCAGCTTGGTCAGATCGGCCTGAGTGAAGCTCTGGTAACGGCCTTTCAGGTGATCCGGGAACGGGATGTATTCAATCTCGCCTTTGCCATGATGTTTCAGTACGGCTTCGGCGACGTTCTGGAATGGTTCTGCCTTGCCGGTGCCGCAGTTGAAGATACCGGATTTGTCCGGGTGATTCATAAACCATAGTACGACTTTGGCAACGTCTTCGACGTAGATGAAATCACGGGTCTGGCCGCCATTCGGGAAGCCGTCACAACCCTCGAACAGTTTGACGTTTTCACCTTTCAGTACCTGATTATTCAGGTGGAAGGCGACGCTGGCCATGCTGCCTTTATGCTGTTCGCGCGGGCCGTAGACGTTGAAGTATTTCAGACCGACGATCTGCAGATCGGTTTCCGGCAGAATACGGCGGACATATTCGTCAAACAGGAATTTGGAGTAACCATACACGTTCAGTGGCTGCTCGAAACGACGTTCTTCGATGAAGTTATCGTTACGGCCACCGTAGGTTGCAGCCGAGGAAGCGTAGATGAACTGCACGCCATATTCCAGACAGTAATGCAGCAGGTCTTTGGAATATTCGTAGTTTACGTCCATCACGAACTTGCCGTTCCACTCGGTGGTGGCAGAGCAGGCGCCCTGATGCAGAATGGCGCTGATGCCGCCCCATTCTTCGAAATGGTCACCGGAAACAATGCGCGCAATGAACTCGTCTTTGTCGATGTAATCAGCGATATCCAGATCGACCAGATTGACGAATTTGGTGCCGTCAGTCAGATCGTCAACCACCACGATGTCTTTACGACCCGCCTGGTTTAATGCTTTTACCAGATTACTGCCGATAAAACCGGCGCCACCAGTTACGATGATCATGTGCTATCGCCTCGCAGACGTTATCTAAAGATGCTCAGTGCTTACTGAGAATATACCGGCAGTTTATCATATTTCGTGCACAGTGCAGTTTGTTCTGATTTATACGCCGGGCTCCGGGTGCAGGCGCTGGCAGGCCCGGCCATCGGCATGGAACAAGTGGCAGCGTTCAGCGGGTAATCCGATGGTAAGCGCAGCGCCATCCCCGACCACGGCAACATCATGATGGCGGTATACCAGCGGGTGTTCGTGCCCGGCGAGTTGCAGATGGATTTGCGTTTCATTGCCGAGTTGTTCGGCCACCAGAATGGTGCCGTGCAACTGATGCGGGCTGGCGGCAGCATCCAGCAGATGTTCCGGCCGGATACCCAGTGTCATCTGATCTCCGGCTGAAACAGACGTACCATCAACAGGAAGCCAGAGACTGGTTTGTCCGGCGATCTCTACCTGTACCCGAGCGCTTTCTGTTGCCAGTACGGTGACGGGCAGGAAATTCATTTTCGGCGAGCCGAGAAAACCGGCGACAAAACGGTTGGCCGGGTAGTGATACAGCGCCAGCGGTTTACCCACCTGCGAAACCAGTCCGCCATCCAGTACCACGATCTTATGTGCCAGCGTCATGGCTTCGATCTGATCGTGGGTCACGTAAATCATCGTGCAACCCAGACGTTTATGCAGGCGGGCCAGTTCAATGCGCATCTGTACCCGCAGCGCGGCGTCGAGGTTGGACAGCGGTTCGTCCAGCAGGAAGACATTGGGTTCGGCAACCAGGGTGCGACCGATGGCGACGCGCTGGCGTTGTCCGCCGGAGAGCGCTTTTGGCTGGCGATCCAGTAATGCGCCAAGTTGCAGGATGTCGGCGGCTTGCTGCACGCGCTGCTGAATTTCAGTCTTGTTGGTGCCGGCCAGTTTCAGGCCGAAGGACATGTTGTCGGCGACCGAAAGATGCGGATAGAGCGCATACGACTGAAACACCATGCCGACACCGCGTTCGGCCGGTGGTACTTCGTTCATGCGTTGCTCGCCAATCAGCAATTCACCGGAGGTGATATCTTCCAGCCCGGCGATCATCCGCAGCAGGGTGGATTTTCCGCAGCCGGACGGGCCGACGAAAACCACAAACTCACCGTCTTCAATATCAAGATTGATGTCTTTGGATATGGTGACATCGCCGAAGGTTTTACAGACGTTACGCAGGATAACTCCCGCCATACCAGGCTCCTTTTACTACTTCATGTTGCTGGTGGATAACGAGCATAGTGCCTGTAGTTGGCTGGCGGGGAAATTCAGATGCGTATTTTTTGCGAGGAGAAAGGCATTTATGGGCCGGCCCGCACCGAAGTACGAGCCGGGGACCATCATTTACGGGGTTGAACACTGTTGATGAAGGTGGTGCGGGCGGTGCCGGAGCCCAGCCGTTCGGCTTCTCCGACTAATGTGAGTGCCCGTGCCATATCGCTGTTTTTAACTGCTTGCCGGATCTGCAGGTTGAAGTGATTTTCCGTCTCGGGCAGCAAGCCGGTTACTGCCGGCGCAGTGATTTCTTGCGTTGCTGGTGTTGCGACCGGGCTGGCGGCGGCGATACCGGAATGATTGCTGCCGATGGTGACCGCATCATTATTCCGTTCAGTCGTGATTTTCAGGCTGAGATGACCCTGTACGCTGTGTTGGGCGACCGGATCGGGAATATTCGGTGGCTGATTGCCGGTGGCTTTGGCATAGGCTTTCACCGCACCTTCCAGCGTGGTGTGTTGCGCCACATCCTGCGGTGTGGTGTAGATCAGCAGATAGATACTTTTCTGTCCCGGTGCGGGAGAGAGTTTCAGTGTGCCTTCCAGCCGATCGCCGGTTAACAGTGAGGCGGGCTGGTAGCTGAACTGGTTGCTGGAGTAAAACGCGGCGGGCTGCTGTTGCTGATCCAAAACCAGTACGTTCGGCGAAAAGACCTGTTTGCCATCAATCAGACTGCGTAAGCGCAGTGTCAGCGTGCCGTGATCAGCAGGCAGTTGCAGTGCCAGCACTTTGCCGCTGATCTGGTTCAGGCTGAGGTTTTGTCCTGAGGCATTCATGTCGAATTCAGCGTTTTCACCGGCCTGTACCGATTGCCAGTGAATGGTTTGCAACTGCGATGCGGTAATGGCCGGGGCCGTGTTGTTGTCTTCTGCTGCGAAAACCGGTGCGGCCAGACCACCGAGTGTCAGCGAAAGCAAAAAAGCGAGCGTGGTGTATTTCATAAAGGCGACCTTATTTCAGACGACAGCAAAGCAAACAGCCGGCTCTGCTGAGCCGGCTCAGAACTATTACCACCAGGCTTCGAACTGTGCGCCGAAGGTAACCTGATTATCGTCAGCCAGACTACTGGTGCCGGTGCCGAATTTTTCATCCCACTTGGCGTAGGTGGCATACAGACGGATCGCCGGACGGGCCCACTGGTTGTTACCGGCCTGCCATTGCTGTGCCAGCGTGACTTTATACTGCTTGTTGGTTTCGTCAGAGGCCTGATCTTTGACATGGTCATAACCGGCTTCGAACTGGGTGCTCATGATCGGCGTCCACTTATACATCGGACGAACGCCGGCGCTGTACCAGGTGCTGCCGTTGTCATTGTCCAGATCGGTGTCCTGATACAAACCGACGTACATCAGATCCCACTTGTCGTTCAGGCTGATAGCACCGTGATCGATAACGCGGACCATACTGCCGTTGTTGTTGACGGATGCACCCTGGGCATGGCCGTTATTCCAGGAGGTCATGGAGTCGGTCGCATACTGCACCACGAATTTATTGAAGCCATTCAGCATGCTCTGCGTGTGTTCGGCCGTTAACATGACGCCGTTTTCAGAGGCATCATCCGCCAGCTCGTAACCATCCGCCGTGTTGGCATGGCCGTAAGTGGCGCCCAGTTCCAGCGTACCGTCGGTGTTGGTGGCCAGGCTGGCCAGACGTACATCGAAGATATCGTTATTGGTATCTTTAGTGGTTTCTGTGCCATCAATCCACGCGGTAGAACCGCCGCTTTCGGTGTCACGGGTGACGGCAGCAGACAGTTTGCCGAAGCCCAGATCGATGTTTTCCAGACCAGCACCCGGACCGGAAATATCCCAGTAGTAGAAGTCGATCATGTGCACGTCATGACGCTGGTAGAAGCGTTTACCGGCCCACAGGTTGGCACCCGGCAGTGCGGCAATCAGGTTCTTGCCCTGCACGTTCATTTCACGGAATGCCGGGCTGGTGGATTCCCAGTCATTCTGCTGTGATACGGAGTAAGCCACGTTGGTATCCAGCGCGAAGACCTGATCGTTTTCTTTATACAGCTCCTGACCCAGTTTCAGCTCGGCATAGGTTTCACATTCGTTACCGAGACGGTATTTGGCGCCGGCGCCGGCCAGCTGGTGGCACTGCTGTTCGCCACCATCACTGGTCCAGCCGATACCGGAACGGGCATAACCGTGAAAATCGACCGCCATCGCGGCGGCGGAGCTCAGTACCGCACCGATGGCCAGAGCCAGCGGCAGTTTTTGCAGATGATGCATCATTGTTGTTTTTCTCCTTGCACTTGGCGTTGGAATGGCCCGGGGGAAAAGCGAGGGTTCCGGGCCAGATCTGGGCTAGACGCCCAATTCTTTATGCAGCCGGCGGCAGGCGGTGCCGTCTTCGCGGAACAGGTGACAACGCTGCACGGGCAGACCGATTTCAATCATGGAGCCTTCCTCGACCAGTGCGACGTCGTTGTGGCGATAGACCAGGTTTTGCTGGATGGTCGGCATCTGCACGTGGATCTGGGTTTCGTTGCCGAGCTGTTCGACCACGCTGACTTCACCGCGCAGGCGGTATTCGGCGGCTTCACCGGGCAACAGATGCTCCGGACGGATACCGAGTGAGAGCATGCTGCCAATTTGCACATCGCGGCTGTCTACCTGCAGCCACAATAGCTGCTCATCCGGTAACTCCACCTGTACGCGTTCGGCTTCGGTGGCGTGTACCCGCACCGGCAGGAAATTCATTTTCGGCGAGCCGATGAAACCGGCGACAAAACGGTTGGCCGGATAGTGATAGAGTTCGAGCGGTTTACCGACCTGGGCGATACTGCCGCCTTCCAGCACCACAATTTTGTCGGCCAGCGTCATCGCTTCGACCTGATCGTGGGTGACGTAAATCATGGTGCTGCGCAGACGCTTGTGCAGACGGGCGATTTCGATACGCATCTGCACGCGCAGACCGGCATCGAGGTTGGACAGTGGTTCATCCAGCAGGAACACCTGCGGTTCCGCCACCAGCGTCCGGCCGATGGCGACGCGCTGGCGCTGGCCGCCGGAGAGGGCTTTCGGTTTACGTTCCAGAAGGTGCGCAAGTTGCAGCACTTCCGAGGCGTGATTGACCCGCTGCTGGATCTGTGGTTTACCGGCGCCGGCCAGTTTCAGGCCAAACGACATGTTGTCGGCCACGGAGAGATGCGGGTAGAGCGCATAGGACTGGAACACCATGCCGACACCGCGCTCCGCAGGGGGCACGTCATTCATGCGGCGTTCACCGATCATCAAATCCCCGGCGGTAATGTCTTCCAGACCGGCAATCATGCGCAGCAGGGTTGACTTACCACAGCCGGACGGACCGACAAAGACCACAAACTCGCCGTTATTGATCTCCAGATTGATGTCTTTGGAAATCGCTACCTCGCCGTAGGTTTTGCATACATTACGCAGTGTCACGCCCGCCATGAGTTACTCCTTACCACCTGACTTGTTCCGTATTGCCTGTTGCAACCGGATTACTGACTGAGGTGCATAGTGCGGCGGGTTGGCGAGGACGAAATCATCCGCGGAGAATCTTTTTGAGGGGGATGAGGCGGGAGGAGGAGGCCGGATGAAAACCGGGAGGGTGAGGCCGGCGAAGCGAAATATTGTGAGGCTGACCGCAAAGCTGACATGAGAATTTGTTGCGCCAGCGCACAAAATCTACGGTTGTGTCGGTTGGATCACACAAAACAGGGGGTGGGGCGTAGAGAGGAGGAGGATGCTGTACTAGCTACGCCATTGCAGACTGTGTACCGCTGCCGGAAGAGAAAGAGTCATCCCCTGTACTCTGCGACTGTAATTAGCACTCTTTTCCGCAACATTTATCCATGCGACATCTATTCATACGATATCTATTCATGTGAAGAGTTATGCCACTCAAGAAGGACGTGACAATGAAAAAGATAAAAAACCTGGCTCTGACCGCGTTAGCCGCGCTGGTGATTTCGGCTCCGGCGATGGCCAAGCTGCAGGAAGGAAAACTGGTTATCTGGATCAACGGCGACAAAGGTTACAACGGTCTGGCAGAAGTCGGTAAGAAATTTGAGCAGGACACCGGGGTACAGGTACTGGTGGAACATCCGGACAAGATGGAAGAGAAATATCCGCAGGTCGCGGCTTCCGGCGATGGTCCGGATATCGTGTTCTGGGCACATGACCGTTTTGGTGGCTATGCCCAGTCTGGTCTGCTGACCGAAGTTCATCCTTCCAAAGAGCTGCAGGATAAAATGTTCCCGTTCACCTGGGATGCAGTGCGTTTCAACGGCAAGCTGATTGGTTATCCGGTAGCAGTGGAAGCGCTGTCGCTGATTTATAACAAAGATCTGATCAAGACACCGCCAAAAAGCTGGGAAGACATTCCGGCTTTAGACAAAGAACTGCGCGCCAAAGGCAAGAGCGCCATTATGTGGAACCTGCAGGAGCCTTACTTCTCCTGGCCACTGCTGGCGGCGGCTGGTGGTTATGCATTCAAAACCACACCGGACGGCTATGACGCGAAAGATGTCGGTGTGAATAACGCCGGTGCACAGGCTGGTCTGCAGTTCATCGTCGATCTGGTGAAGAACAAACATATCTCGGCGGACGTCGATTACTCGATTGCTGATGCGGCGTTCAACAAAGGTGAAACCGCCATGACCATTAATGGCCCGTGGGCGTGGAGCAACTCGGACAAGAGCGGTATCAACTACGGTGTGGCACAGTTGCCGACCTTCCAAGGCAAGCCATCGAAGGCGTTTGTCGGCGTGCTGACTGCGGGTATCAACTCGGCCAGCCCGAACAAGGATCTGGCCGCGGAATTTCTCGAGAACTATCTGCTGACCGACGACGGTCTGGATAAAGTGAACAAAGACAAACCTTTAGGTGCGGTATCGCTGATGTCATTCCAGAAAAAACTGGAAGCTGACCCACGCATTGCGGCCACCATGGCTAACGCGAAGGCAGGTGAAATCATGCCGAACATTCCGCAGATGACCGCGTTCTGGTATGCCGAGAAAAACGCGATCGTCAATGCCACCGCTGGTCGTCAGCCAGTGAAAGAGGCATTGGATGAAGTAGCCAAGCAAATGACGAAGTAATTTCCGCTCGTCAAAAGTCGTAAAAGAGGGCGGGTCGCCGCCCTCAGTTGTAATCAGACGGAGTGCCTCATGCAGTTATCTGTTGCCCATACCACTCCGCCGCGCCTGCCACAGAATAAGAAGTGGTGGCGCAGCGCGATGTTTACCCGTTCGTTACTTGGCCTGGTGGCCGTGCTGAATGGCTATTTGATTGTGCAGATGTACGCGCAGCGCGAATATCTGTTTGCGATGCTGACACTGTTACTGGCCGGCACCGGGATCTACCTGTTTGCCAGCCGCAAAGCCTACTCGTGGCGCTATGTCTATCCGGGTCTGGTCGGCATGGGGCTGTTTGTGCTGTTCCCGCTGTTCTGCACCATTGGCATCGCGTTTACCAACTACAGCGCCGTGCATCAGCTGAGCTTTGAGCGTGCGCAGTCGGTGATACTGGATCGCCAGTTCCAGAGCGGTAATACGCTGAATTTTACCCTGTTGGGCAGTGATGGCCACTGGCAGCTGCAACTGCAGGACAGTGAAACCAATCAGACCTTGCTATCGGCACCGTTTGCGCTGGATAACCAGCCACAACGACTGAATATGGTGCCAAAAACGGCCGATACGGGGGCGACGAAAGCACCGCTGAAAGTGATCACCCAAAACCGTCAGGCACTGGGTCAGCTGACTGCGGTGATGCCGGATGGCAGCGAACTGGTGATGAGTTCCCTGCGGCAGTTCTCGGCGATCAAACCGCTGTATACCCTGCAGGAGGATGGCCGTGGTCTGCGTA
>RRZT010612040.1_pt1 | contig 12040 bp, 10 predicted proteins | sample 2165551 | NCBI WGS metagenome assembly RRZT01 (sample SAMN10456910, study PRJNA506462) | wastewater metagenome | biome: wastewater; feature: sludge; material: wastewater sludge; isolation source: wastewater sludge with Escherichia coli K12::gfp cells carrying plasmid... | place: USA: Moscow, Idaho... | reverse complement strand
TTCTTCTGACGTTCAACTGGATTGCCTTTGGCCCAGGAGAGCGCCACTTTACCCGCAAAATTAGCTCAAGTTTCGCTACAACTTCGGTCAGTAAGCCCTCCGAAATGGAGGGAAGAGTGGTATTCGGGATCATCGCAGGGCTAATGGACTTGCTGGTCCTATACGGCCTTTTAAAAAGTCGCTCGCGCAAGACATAACAATGCATTCAAGCCAAGCCCGCTCAGCGAATCGGTTTAACTCAGACGGTTAAGCATGCAAAAATACTAAATAATTACAAAATGGGAATTTTGAGTGACTGAGTTTCTCAATCAACTTCCAGCATGCGATATCCTGTATCGCAGTCATACGATGAGCTTAATTAAGGAAAGCTATTTCTTCGAAGGAAGATCCGCCTTAGACGAATCCATAAAATTCAAAAATGAAATCTCTTTGGTACGTAAATGACCAGTGAAGTTCTTGTAAAATCCTTGCCACTTCTTTCGCATCTCCATATTCGAAGCCCGCGATGATTTGCTCATGCTCCATGCAGTTGCGCATTTCCCAGGCATTTATGTAACTTTGACGAGGAAAATCGTAGAGTTGATGCTTTATCGGTGAGATGAATTTATTGAGGAGTTTATTATCTGTCAACTCCACAAAAACGTTATGAAATTCGAGATTGGTCTCAAAAAATGTGGAAAAATCATCTCTCTTGATATCTCCAATCATCTGTTTATTGAGTGATTTGAGCTTCTTGATATGCTCTGGAGCAATTTTTTTAAAATTTTCCTTTACAATAAAAGCTTCAACTAGGCCAATTACATCATAGGCATTTTTTACGTCTTGTATTCCAAGGACATTCACCTTCACCCCTTTGCGAGGAAGTATGGTGACAAATCCTTCCAATTCCAGCTGCATGAGGGCATCTCGGAGGGGAGTTTTGCTGATTCCCAGCTGTGTAGCAAGTTCGCCGATATTGATTGTTGAACCAGGGAGTATTTCCCCCTGGTTCATCTGCATTCGAAGGTAGTTATAGACTTGTTCACTGAGAGAAACATACTTCAGTGTGCCATTCATTATGCGTTTCCTTGGTAGTCAAATACAACTTTACGCTCACTTGATATCCTCTATGGCACTACCACATACCACGACCGTGACTTAGAAGGAAGCATAAAGTTTTCCCCAAAAGATGTTAAAGAAATTTTTCGATTGGGGTGTATTCAAGGGCAAAGGCATCTGCTACTGCTTTGTACGTTATCTCTCCATGCACGACATTGGCGCCCCGCATGATTTCTTTATTATCCTGCATAGCTTTCTTCCATCCCTTGTTGGCTATCTGCAAGGCATAGGGAAGAGTTGCGTTAGTCAAAGCAACTGTTGAGGTGCGGGCAACGGCACCTGGCATGTTTGCAACACAATAATGAACGACCCCATCTACTACAAAAGTGGGGGCAGCATGGGTGGTTGGTTTTGAGGTTTCCATGCATCCACCTTGGTCAATTGCTACGTCTACTATCACGGAACCATCTTTCATGTCTTTCAGCATGTCCCGTGTAATCAACTTAGGCGCTTTGGCACCAGGAATAAGAACGGCCCCGATTACCAGATCAGCTTTGGTAACATATTCTTTCAAAACCACTGGATTAGACATTAATGGAAAAACATTTGCCGGCATAACATCGTCAAGGTAAGCGAGCCTTTCCAGGTTGGTATCGAGGATGTATACCTGTGCCCCTAAGCCAGCGGCCATTTTCGCAGCATTTATACCAACGACACCACCACCGATTACCACAACCGTAGCAGGCGCAACACCTGTTACTCCGCCAAGAAGTATTCCCCGTCCACCGGCAGGCATCTCAAGATACTTTGCCCCTTCTTGTGCAGCCATACGACCGGCTACCTCACTCATTGGCACAAGCAATGGCAGAGAACCATCTGTTTTTTCGATAGTCTCATAAGCGATGTTAACTGATTTCGCTTTCATCAAGGCCATAGTTTGGGGCTCATCAGCTGCAAGATGAAGATAGGTGAATACAATCTGCCCTTCTCTTATAAGGTCATACTCTGACGGTTGCGGCTCCTTGACGTGCATAACCATGTCACAGCAGGCAAATATCTCTGCTGGGGTGTTGAGGATTACTGCTCCAGCGGTTTTATATTCCTCGTCCGAAAAACCGGCGCCAATTCCCGCTTTTGTTTCCACAAAAACTTCGTGCCCATTTGCAATCATTGTTGCCACGCCTGCCGGCACCATACAAACCCTATTTTCAAGCACTTTTATTTCTTTCAGTATCCCAACTTTCACGGTGGATCTCCTCTTAATATTTTTCGTAAACTAGTTAAAAAGTTTTTTCGGTGGCTTTAGCTACAGCTGAGACAATTCTATCCACCTGTTCCTTTGTAATAGTCAAACAGGGTGCAAAATTCATAATGTTATTCAAACCGTGAAAGCTGGAGTTGGTTCTACCGACAATGACCCCTTGTCCCATGACATTTCCCATGAGAGTTGCCATCTGCACCTCAGAAATTGGCTCTTTATTTTCTTGGTTAACGACAAATTCAATCCCGGCAAAGAGACCTTGCCCACGAACATCACCGACGCATTTATACTTTCGGAGCTCTTGTAATTTTTCTTGCAAATAGTCGCCGACAACCCTGCTGTTCTCCACCAGGTTCTCATCTTCGATGATTCTGGTACTCTCCAGGGCAGCCACCATAGATGAGGTGCAGCCACCATAGGTGCTGATGTCCCGGAAATAATTTAGGCGGGTGGCAGGATCAGCGGGATCGTTCAGGAAAAGATCATAAATTTCTTGTTTAACGACCGTTGCCGACAATGCTTCATACGAGCTGGCAAGTCCTTTTGCCATGGTGACTATATCAGGATCTACGTCAAAATGATCATGTCCCCAAAATTTGCCGGTCCTGCCGAAACCACAGACCACTTCATCCATTATCAGCCAGATGTCGTACTTCCGGCAAATCTCCTGCAGTAACGGATAATACTCTTTGACAGGTTTGAGAATGCCGCCACCGGCTGTGATGGGCTCGACGATCAGGGCGCCAATGCTATCGGCACCTTCTTTGAGGATAATATCCTCAACTTTACGTGCACACTCGATGTTGCAGTTGCCATATGTTTTATCGAATGGACAGCGATAACAACAGGCATGGGGGATTTCGACAAAGCCTTCGACAAATGGACCAAAATCCTGTTTCCGCTGAGCCTGACCAGTGGAGCTCATGGCGCCAATAGTGGTGCCATGGTAGTCACGATCCCGGTACATAATCTTGTATTTGCCCTTTCGCTTCGGGCTGATTCTCGATGCCTGCCGGACTATTTTGTATGCTTTTTCGTTTGCCTCGGAGCCGGAATTGGAAAAATAGACCTTGCCCATTCTCGGAAGTTTTTCCAGAAGTTTCTGGGCAAATTTGATGGCGGGAACCGTGCCAAAAACACCGGCAAAATACGGCATCTTCTTCATCTGCGCGCAGACAGCATCAGCAATGGAATCTCGGCCGTAACCGACCATAACACTCCAGACGCCTCCTGATGTAGCATCCAGGTACTCCCGCCCCCTGATGTCCTTTACCATCAGGCCATTGCCCTCGACAATGATCATTTGTTCTTGCTTTTCGAAGACCTGATGCGGCTTGAGATGATGCCAGAGACAGTTTTTATCTGCCTTGACTATCTCTTCAACGTCATATGCCAACCAATCATGATTTGTATTCATAATTCATTCTCTCTACATAGGACCAACATCAATAGATGGTCCGCTGCAACAGTGTGTTACAATTGCAGCGGCTGCCTCTTCTTTATCGAATAAAATGAGTCAAAGATTACGCACCTTTTTGAGGACGCATGTCAGAAATATTCACGCCAGCAATTGGAACCGGTTTTTTCATTGCATCACGCCGGAATGGCTCGCCCAACTCCATATTAGTCAGAACTTCAATGAAAGTAGTTTTTCCTTCTTCCATCTGTGCCTTGACAGCAGCTTTGAGCGCCTCGGTCACTTCTTCCATGGTCCGTACCTGCACGCCTTCAACACCACATGCTTTAGCAATTCCTGCATAGGAAACATTGCGATCCAGTTCGGTACCAACAAAGTTGTCGTTATACCAGAGAGTGGTATTGCGTTTTTCCGCACCCCAGTGATAATTGCGGAAGATGACCATAGTTACAGCCGGCCAGGAGTCACGACCGCAAGAAACCATTTCATTCATTGAAATGCCAAAAGCACCGTCACCGGCAAAACCAACTACAGGTACTTCCGGTTTGGCCATTTTAGCGCCACAGATAGCCGGGAAGCCATATCCGCAGGGACCAAACATGCCGGGAGCAAGATATTTACGACCTTCTTCAAAGGTGGGATATGCCGCGCCAAGCGCACAGCTGTTGCCGATGTCGCTGGAAATAATGGCATTCTTTGGTAATGCTTTAACAATGGCGCGCCACGCCATGCGAGATGTTATTTTATCGGGATCAGCTTTCTGAGCTCGTGCGTTCCAGTCAGTGCCCGGATCATCACTTTCGTGATCCATTTTTGCAAGATCTGACGCCCAAGCCTCCTTGATCTTCACTATAGTTGCTTTTCTTTCGGCACGATTCACATCACCGGCGCTTGCAGAAAGCTTGCTAAGGATAGATTTTGCGACCTTCTTCGAATCGCCAACAATGCCTACGCTAATTTTTTTGGTCAGGCCGATACGGTTTGGATTAATATCCACCTGAATTACCTCGGCCTGTGCAGGCCAATATTCCATGCCATAGCCAGGAAGAGTTGAGAACGGGTTGAGCCGAGTGCCAAGAGCGAGAACCACATCTGCCTTTGCAATCAGTTCCATTGCTGCCCTTGAGCCATTGTAGCCCAGAGTTCCGGTGTAGAGTGGATGGCTTCCGGGAAAAGCATCATTATGCTGATATCCACAGCAGACGGGGGCGTCTAGACGTTCAGCCAATGCCTTAGAGTCGGCGATCGCACCACCTATTACGACACCACCGCCGTTAAGGATGACCGGAAATTTAGCCTTGGAAAGCAGATCTGCCGCCTTGGTTATTGCTTCTTCTCCACCTGATGGCAAATCAAAATCAACGACGACAGGCAACTCAATTTCAATTACCTGGGTCCAAAAATCTCTTGGAACATTTATTTGTGCAGGAGCTGAAGCACGTTTAGCCTGAGTGATGACGCGATTTAAAACTTCGGCTATGCGAGCAGGATGACGCACTTCTTCCTGATAGGCAACCATGTCCTTGAAGGCTGCCATCTGCGGTACTTCCTGAAAACCACCCTGGCCCATGGCCATATTGGCGGCTTGAGGCGTTACGAGCAAAAGAGGTGTATGGTTCCAATACGCAGTTTTTACAGCAGTGACAAAATTAGTAATGCCAGGCCCGTTTTGGGCAATCATCATCGACATTTTTCCGGAAGCTCTGGTATAGCCGTCTGCCATCATTCCAGCGTTTCCCTCATGCGCACAATCCCAGAAGGTAATACCAGCCTTAGGAAATAAGTCAGAAATCGGCATCATTGCCGAACCGATAATCCCGAAGGCATGCTCAATACCATGCATCTGTAAAACCTTGATAAAAGCCTCTTCCGTGGTCATTTTAATTTTGCTCATTTTCTTGCCCCATAAAATTGTGTTTTAATCCTTAGACACGCCATGAAGTACTCAGCTTTTTTTTGCAAACGCGTAAATCTATCCCACTTCCTGAACTACTGGTACATCACACATCAGATCTCTGTCAATATTTTTTTGTTGCTTCATTTTTTTGTCCGAAGAAGAATAGGCGAAATGAGATCACTCGCGATTTAAAACTCATCGAAGGAAAGCCTCTTCTGGCATCTCGTTGGCAGTTAGAATAATTTTAGGCAGCCACAACACTCATTCACCCAACGAGAATCGGTCCCAAAAAATAGTGAAAAAGGAAATAGCTTCAATTAAAGTTTGATCAATAATGGAAACAGAGTGGATAATTTGTTAACTTACACTGAGACTTATCCCCTTTACATATAAAGCAAAACATAACAGAGATTCATAAACATAAGAGGACATGCAATGGCAAAAGTAGCATTTATTGGATTAGGTGTGATGGGGTATCCCATGGCAGGGCATTTGGCCAAACGAGGTCATGAGGTTACGGTATATAATCGGACACAGACTAAAGCAGAAGCCTGGGTAGCTGAGCATCACGGTCAGTATTGCAAAACACCAAAAGCTGCAGCAAAGGGGCAAGAATTCGTTTTCGTTTGCGTTGGCAACGATGATGACCTCCGCCAGGTGGTTCTCGGTGACACCGGGATATTGGCCGGTATGGCTCCTGGTACTATACTTGTTGATCACACCACGGCTTCAGCAAATGTTGCCCGAGAGATCGGAGCGGTTGCTGCCCCACAGGGAATTGGTTTTTTAGATGCTCCTGTTTCCGGCGGACAGATCGGAGCAGAAAATGGAGTGCTCACTGTTATGGTTGGAGGAGATTCCGCAACTTTTGCTGCGGCTAAGCCGGTAATAATGAGTTATGCCAGACACGTTGAGCTATTAGGTGATGTTGGTGCTGGGCAATTGACCAAAATGGTCAATCAAATTTGCATTGCCGGAGTAATACAAGGGCTGGCTGAGGCGTTGCATTTTGCCCGCAGCGCAGGGTTGGATGGGGAGAAGGTCATTCAAACAATCAGTAAAGGTGCTGCTCAATCGTGGCAAATGGACAATCGCTACAAAACAATGTGGCAGGGTGAATACAATTTTGGTTTTGCTGTTGACTGGATCCGTAAAGATCTGGGAATTGCGCTGCAAGAGGCCCGGAAAAACGGTGCACATCTTCCTCTTACGGCTTTGGTAGATCAATTCTATTCAGAAGTGCAGGCTATGGGAGGAAGCCGCTGGGATACCTCAAGTCTTCTCGCCAGATTGGAAACAGAACGAAAACAATAGATGGTTCATAGCGATCACGCCTATTTTTTTTGTTGGTGTCAGTCTTTAAAAATGGCGGCTATACTTTCCCCAGGCTTTTACCAAGAAGAAGTAAATTGTTGCAGTCACAATCTGGACTGACATCGCCTGTGAAAAACGGGTGATGTCAGTCCAGATTGTTAGCAAGCATGAATGGAAAAGAACAATGATACGATAACAAATTCTGCGCCTCAGGTTGTAGTTCCTAATTCTCTTTCCACATTTTCACCCTTATTGCTATCATCTGTGCATTCCGCAAGGGGAATATCTCTCAGTGTTCTTGCATAGGTATGATCAAAGAAGGTATTTGCGAACGACGAAGCACTCTTTTAGCAATATCTCCAAGGAAAGTATGAGTAAATCCTTTTTCATGTGCCCCCATAATAAGAAAATCGGCTTGCAGGTCAATTATAGCTTTGAGGATTTGTTCCTCTGGATATCCTTTCGCAACTTTGATTGAAAAGGTGTTTTTGCACAACGCATCGTCGATCAATTCACTTTTGCAAAAATCTTGTACTTGCTCCTTCATTTGATCGACGACTCTTGCCTCTCTTTTTACCAGCATTTCTAACTCAACCTCTTTCTCAAAATACGCTGCAAATGCAAATTTTGCCTCATCTGAAAGTGGTTCGATCACATGCAAAATGGTAATGTGCGCATCAAATTTCTTGGCAATGGTAAAGGCATACCGCAGCGAGTGACGAGAATTTTCCGATAAGCGAGTGGCAAAGAGGATTTTTTTTATATCCGGCATCATGTTTTTTCTCCAAATCCAAAAGGTTACAAAAGCAAGATCTCATTCACTTCATCAATAGCCCATCAGTTTTGGTAAAAAGAGGGAAAGTTGCGGCACGTATGCAAGAATGAAAATGACTATGGTCGCAAGAATCGCAAACGGGATACCTTTAACTGAGATATCTTCGATTGTTGCGCCACCAACGCCAGAGGCAACAAAAAGATTTTCGCCTAGAGGAGGCGTCTGAAATCCAATTGCCAAAGTAGCTATCATAACGACACCGAAATGAACTGGATCAACCCCCACATTGTACATGATAGGCAAAAGGACTGGGGTCAGAATCATGATAGTTGCAAGAGTTTCCATGAACATACCCACAAACAGGAGAAAACAGATGATCAAAGCCCAGATGAGGTACAGATTGGTAGTGTAATCAAGCAGGGCCTGTGCAACTATGGCAGGGATCTGGTTCTCCACCAGCAACCGACCAAATACTGTGGCCGTAAACAGGATAAGGAGCACCCTCCCTGTGAGCCAGGTAGTTGTCTCTAGAGCATGAAACAAATCTTTGAGCTTCAACTCCTTGTGGAGAAAGATACCTACAAAAAGGGTGTAAAAAATTGCTACGATCGCAGACTCGGTAGGAGTAAAGAACCCGGTATATATTCCACCCAGTATGATAAGCGGTGCCAAAACCGACCAAACGCCACTTTTAATTGCTCGAAACATATCTTTGAATGACCAAGTTGCTGTCAGACCTGTATATCCATACCGCTTACTGCGAACGTAATTAGCGATTAAAAGCCCGGTCGCAATCAACAGTGCAGGTATAACCCCTGCTACAAAGAGCTTGGGTATCGAGAGAGACTGGAAGGATCCAAATTTCGCAACCGCCTCAGGCGTAGGATTCATCCCCATGCCAGAAATGCCAAATATAACCATGGGAATGGAGGACGGGACAATGATCCCCAGCCCACCTGCAGATGCGGTTACCGCCGAGGCGTAGCCACGATCGTAACCTCGCTTGGTCATGGCGGGAATCATAAGCATGCCAACAGCGGCTGTGGTTGCAGGACCGGATCCCGAAATTGCCCCGAAGAAAACACAGGCCAGGATCGTTGCCGCGCCAAGTCCTCCTGTTACTGGACCGGCAAAAGATTCAGCAATTTTAACGAGACGTCGAGAAACACCGGATGCTTCCATAAGCGCACCTGCCAGGATGAATGCTGGAAGGGCCATAAGGGGAAATGAGCCAACTGACCGAAAAGCCATTTGCACAATCTTGATCGGATCGTCTCCGAGATACATAAAGGCTGCCAGGGCAGAGACACCTAAGGATACGGTGATAGGTGTGCCTATTAGCAAAAGTATAAAAAAAGTTCCGAATAAAACCTCGACAATTTGCGTATTCATAGAAGATCTCCGGGCTGGAGTTATTTGGCGTGTGCAGTTGTTTTGTTTTCCTTATCAGCCTCAATGTCCATCGTTGCGGCCAGATTCTCCATTTCAATCGCATCGGGATCGCGAATATCAACGCCTTTCACCCATTTTAGGTAGTTTACTTGGATAATACGAAACGACATCAATGTGAATGCAATGGGGAGCACCAAATAGCAGTATTTCATGGGGATACCAAGAGTCTGCGATTTCCAGAACGGGTTCATTTTGTGAAAAATAAACTGATAACTGAGATAGACAAAATACATGTTGAAGGCCAGCCAGATAAGATCTGCAACACCTTCACTGATCGCCCGAACGATGGGGGGAAAAAATTTAAATTGAAAAAGTACCCGGTTGTGTGCGGATATCTTGGCTGCATGACTTGCACCAAAATAAGCAAACCAGACAAAAAGAAAGACCGACAGTTCCTCAATCCAGGTCATTGAAAAACCAAACACCTCGCGAGCGACAATCTGAGCCATCAAGAGGGTCACAAAAACAACTAAAAGCAGCCGGCAAATATAGCTTTCAATATTATTGAAGAAATGTCCAATTGTCATACTTGTCTCCCCAAGAGTGATGCTCAACGCGTAATTTTCGTATTACGTATGTTGTTTATGAAATTGCCGTCCGAATAACCTTTTTTTTGTAAAAAAAAACGCCAGTTTACTTGAGAAGTAAGCTGGCGCTTTCGTACATCGCTTCAGTGGAACTTTTTCCTTCTTTATCGACCAAGTGTTTTCAAGATAGCGTCAAATTTCTCTTTGCCTCCGATGCTATCATAATACTTTGGCCATACTTCTGTCGTCGCTTTCGCGATCCACTCTTTTTCACCATCAGCCGGTGCGGTAATCTGCATACCTTTTTCTTTCAGCTTGGTAATAATAGCCGCTTCTGACTCTTTTAAAAACTGCTCCGAGTGCAAGGTGGCCTCTTCTCCTGCTTCAAGAACTGCTTTTTGGTCTTCCGGCGAAAGGCTCTGGAATACCGATTCGCTCATGACCAGTGGTTCCAGAGAAAAGATATATCGTATTGTAGTAATATATTTTTGCACTTCGTAAAATTTCATGGCATCAATGGTCATAAAAGGATTGTCCTGACCATCAACCACCTTCTGTTGTAATGCGGTAAAAGTCTCAGACCAAGCCATCGGGGTTGGGTTTATCCCCCATGCTTTGTAACAGCTAATCATAATTTCATTCTTAGGAACCCGAACAACAAGCCCCTTGAGATCGGCAAGGGAAGAGACTGGCTTCTTTGAGTTTGTCAGAACACGAAAACCCGAATAAGCCCAGCCGACAATGCGTACCCCAGCGTCACGGATGGTATTCTCCGTCAATTCCTTACCCACACTACCCCTGGTAAGGGTTACGGCATCTTCTGTGCTCTGAATAACATAAGGAAGAGTCAGCACACCCACGGTCGGTGAAAAGGGTGTCATATTGTTGACCGCTAAGATAGAAAAATCAAGAGTGCCCATAGCCGCATCGTTGATCGTATCTTCTTCGCTACCCAATTGCCCGTTCGGGAACAGCTTCGCGTCATGCCTACCTTTGGTTTTTTGTTTGAGTAACTCGGCAAATTTCACACCTAATGCCCATTGGGTTCCACCCTGGGCGTCTCCAACAGCAACATTAAAGGTCTTTGCATTGACTGTAGAGCCTATCGTGAAAGACATAACGAAAGCTGCAAGGATTGCGGGCATCATACAAAGTTTATTCAATTGCATACGTTCTCCTTTGTGGTGGTGGATTTTTGGATCGATGGTCAACCTTTGAAATGTCTGCGTACTCTATTGTAAAGGGATCGCTACTCTAAATGAGATAAAAAAGTGCGATTTCTTGCGAGCCACCTCTACTCGCCAAGCTCTCCTTACAGAAGGATGGGCAACCACTGCAAAGCTCTGATATATCATGTATCAAGTATCTAGGAGGCCGTCAAGGGCTAAATAATAAAATTTTTGACATTCCAAGGCATAGAAATTTTATAATACATTTTTGTGTAAACATTTTTGCAATGGTTGGAGCATGAACGGTGAATGTCTGGGGCACGACCCGCCATTCCCACTCGTTTAACACTACAATAAAGATCGCGGGCCAGGCCGATCAACTGGAAACCTGTTCCCTCTACTTTTTCAACGCCATACATAGTGCCGAAGCACGCATCTGGATAGTCGGCCCTTACTTTGTTCCCGACAAACAGATCATCAGTGCCCTGCAGCTTGCTGCCTTAAAAGGGGTGGAAGTACGCATTATTGTACTTGAAAAATGCGATCAGCCAGCCGTTAAACTGGCCAGCGCATCGCGGGCTTGCTGTACCTGTTAGTGTTCCACCTGGCGGCCCAGGTCTTCCAAAAAGCGTCTGATCAAATCCTGGTCGGCCGGAGTGTCAACCAAACATTTGGCAAAAGCGCAGTAGCGCTGAACCCAGTGCGGAAAAAAAGATACTGTTTTTCAGTCAGCTGCTTTTTTTTAAGGAGGAAATCGAGGAAATCTTGCATGGCAATGGGTTGAGGGGTTTTATTTTTATCATGCAGGCGGATAATATAGATAAAAACGACAAAAAAAAGGAAGCCAAGGCGGGTGGTCAAAAAAGAAAACAGCACTTTTGCTTGAGGGAATAAAGAAATGATTGTATGAATTTTCAAGGAGTTATTTTTTCAAATCAAATCTGATCCACCCAAAAAACGGAAGGTGGCTTTTCCGGCTGAAAAGCCACGGAAATGGGTGTTTTGCCATGAAACAGGACATCCGTATAATAACTTTGTTAGGCACTTACCTACAGGAAAGCCGCTTATGGAACTTACGACGAAAGACCGGCTAGTTCTCATCAATCAATTCCTCATCCTTGAGAAGCTATACCCCGATGAAGCCGATTATTACGAGAAGCACCGAATCGCTCTCCAGCAAGGGTACAAAC
>RRZT010799535.1_pt1 | contig 12042 bp, 8 predicted proteins | sample 2165551 | NCBI WGS metagenome assembly RRZT01 (sample SAMN10456910, study PRJNA506462) | wastewater metagenome | biome: wastewater; feature: sludge; material: wastewater sludge; isolation source: wastewater sludge with Escherichia coli K12::gfp cells carrying plasmid... | place: USA: Moscow, Idaho ... | reverse complement strand
GATCACGCCGTGGTAGCTGACTTCCGGTTCGCAGAAGCGCTTGAAGCGCGCCTTGTGTGCGGGCCACGGGAACTTGCCCGAGTCGACGATGATGCCGGCGATGCTGGTTCCGTGGCCGCCCATGTACTTGGTCAGCGAGTGGACGACGATGTCGGCGCCGTGCTCGAACGGGCGGGTCAGATAGGGGCTTGGCACAGTGTTGTCGACAATCAGCGGCACGCCGTAAGAGTGGGCGACCGCGGCAAACGCGGCGAAATCGACGACGTTGCCGAGCGGGTTGCCGATCGATTCGCAGTAGACGGCCTTGGTGCGGTCGTCGATCAGCTTGGCCGCGCCAGTCGGATCGTTCGCATCGCAGAATCGCACCTGGATGCCATATTGCGGCAGCGTGTGCGCGAACAGATTGTAGGTGCCGCCGTACAGCGTCGAAGTCGCGACGATGTTGTCGCCGGCTTCGGCCAGCGTCATGATCGCCGCCGTGATCGCGGCCAGTCCCGACGCGAGCGCCAGCGCGCCGACGCCGCCTTCCAGTGCGGCCACGCGCTCTTCAAGCACGGCGGTGGTCGGATTGCCGATGCGCGTGTAAATGTTGCCCGCCACTTTCAGGTCGAACAGGTCGGCGCCGTGTTGCGTGTCGTCGAACGCGTAGCTGGTGGTCTGGTAGATCGGCACCGCGACGGCCTTTTGGGCCGAGTCGGGGGTGTAGCCGGCGTGGATGGCTAGCGTGTCGAAGCGCATGGCGGGAATTCCTTTATCTGGGCGACGAAACCGCCAATTTACCGCGCCGGCAGATCAAGCTCAACGGGATTTCACGGTTCGCACCAGTCGCACCGCGTTGGGCAGGTTCTCGTCGTCATGACCGGCGTACCCGTCGCGGAAATCGACATAGCCGCTTCCCGCGCTGCTGGAGTCGCTGCTCCAGAACTCGACCGCTGGCGTATTCGGGAATGCCGTGAGGTCGATTGCCGGGTTTACGCAGTTCGCGCTGGCGAGCGATTTGAGTTCAGCGACGGTCGGCAGCCGCCAGTCGCGTTTGCCGGACAGGCCACGGCGGTTTGCCAGTTCGACCTGGGCCTGCGCCTGCGTCAGGTTGAAGCGTTCCAGCTGGCCGGTTTCGCATTGCTGGCCGCTCAAGCCTTGCGGACAGCGTTGCCACTGCAGGCCGGCGCGCCGATCGGTGGCCGTGCCGTCGGCGCTGATCTTGATACCAGACGCGACGGTCTTGCCCGTGCGGCAGATCTGTTCTGCTTGCGCGCCGGCAGCCAGCGTCAGCAGCGCGCCGAAAAACAGGGTCGGAAAAATCTTCAATTGGCTTACTCCTGTCGATAAAAACCGCGCCCTTGGAAGGGCGCGGGAATCAGGTGCCGGGAAATCTTTTTTCAGCCGTCTCCCGCAGCGGGCGGCGGCTGGCCCGCGTTACAGACCGAGCGCGGCCTTCACGGTTTTGAAGATGTCGGTATTGTCGAGATAGCTGCCGTCGGTGTTGTGGCCGACGATTTCGGCGAACTTCGCGTCCTTCTTGCTTGCGAAGGCGTTCAGCTTGTCGCTGCCCTGGCCGCGGGCCCACAGACGGACCAGTTCATTGGTGTGGTTGCCGGTCCAGAAACGTACGTCCGGCAGCATGTTCGCACCCTTGTTGATGATTCGTTCGAAGGCGTTCTTGTCGGAGCCCATGCCCAGCGGCAGCGCGTTGCCGTGGTCGGTCGTGACGATCAGCAGCGTTTCGTTCCAGTTGCTGTTCTTTTCAACCCAAGCTTGGACTGCGGCAACCGTGCGGTTGAAATCGACCTGCTCTTCCACGATCCGTCCGGCCTGGTTCGCGTGCGCGGCCCAGTCGACGGCGCCGCCTTCGATCATCAGGAACAGGCCTTTCTGGTTCTTGCCCAGGTGATTCAGCGCGCCCTTGGTCATCGTTTCCAGCGTCGGTACGGTTGCGATCAGCTTGGCGCCGCTAGGCTGGGCGCTGTCTGCGCCGAGCACGGTCGCCTGACGAGCCTGTTGCAGCGTCGTGTAAACCTGCGGAATGCCGGCGAGCGGGCCGCTGATGCTGATCCGGCCGCTGGCCAGATCGTCGAAATCGGCCTTGTTCTGAACCAGTTTCCACGAAGCCGTCGAATGGGTCGGCTTCAGGCTGCCGTTTTTGAGCGCAGCCCAGTTGACTGCGCCGCCGACATATTGGTAACGCTTTGCGCAGGTCGCATCGGCATCGCAAGCCGCCGGCGTGAGCGAGGGGGTGGCGTAGCTGTTGCCGTTGTCGTCAAATTCCGGATGGCCGGCGCCCATGATCAGGTCGAGATTGCCCTTGGCGAACATTTCCTGAGCGATTGCGGCGTAGTTGTTGCGCGAGAGATTCTGCGCGCCAAAGCCCGCCGGCGTGGCATGCGAGAATTCAACCGAGGTCACGACGCCGGTCGCCTTGCCCTGCTTCTTGGCAAGCTGGGTGATGAACTCGACCGGCTTGCCGAAGTTGTCATAGTTGATCGCGTTGTTGTAGGTCTTCTGGCCGCTGGCCAGCGCGGTGGCTGCCGCAGCGGAGTCGGTGATGTTGGCGCTGGCGCGCAGGTATTTGTAGGCTTCGATCGCGGTGGTAAAGTCGTTGCCGTTTGCCGCGAGCGCTTCCGAGGTGCCGAGCGTTGTGTTCCAGGCCTTGGCCGCATCGTAGCTGACCACGGCGCTCGCCGTGTTGGTCGGGGTATTCGAAGTGTTGAGCGGGAAGGTTGTCATGCCCAGGCGAACCGGCAGGCTCTTGTATTCGTCGAGGTCGTTGGCCTTGACGCCCTTCTGCCAGTTGGCGGCCATTTCCCAAGCGTTGTAGCTTGCGCCATCGCTGATCATCACGATCACGTTCTTGGGCAGGGCGACGGCAGCCGCATCGTCATCCCCGCCGCAGGCGACGAGCGTCAGCGCGCCGGACAGGGACAATGCGAGCAGGGTCGGACGCAGGTACTTTTGCTTGTCAAACATGGTTTGGCCTCCGGGCCGGTACGGGAAAGTACACGCAGCGTAATGAATGATTGTTAAATGTCTGTGGCGTAATTATTAATGTGAAAAATTGCCGGCGGGTGCCCGCCTGCCCGAGTTTGACCTTGATTAAAACCCTGCTGCCGCTATGCGCCTAAGCTCGCGGCTGCTTATTTCTGGTTGCCCGCATGCCTGATCTTCCGCAACTCGTCTGCCCCGCCGGCAGCCTGCCCGCTCTGAAAGCCGCCGTCGACAACGGCGCCGATGCTGTCTATGTCGGCTTCAAGAATGCGACCAACGCGCGCAATTTCGCCGGGCTGAATTTCAGCGACACCCAGCTCGTCGAAGGCGTTCGCTATGCGCAATCGCGCGGGCGCGAGGTGCTGATCGCGATCAACACGTTTCCGCAGCCGGGGCAGGTTGCGCAGTGGTGCGCCTGCGTCGACCGCGCGGCCGATCTCGGTGCGAACGCGGTGATCATGGCCGACATGGGCCTGTTGGCTTATGCGTGCAAGACCCATCCGCAACTGAAGCTGCATCTGTCGGTGCAGGGCTCGGCAACGAACTTCGAGGCGATCAACCTGGCGTACGAAGCGTTCGGCGTGCGCCGCGCGGTATTGCCGCGGGTGCTGACGCTGCCGCAGGTCGAGTATGTGATTCAGAATACGCCGGTCGAGATTGAAACCTTCGGTTTTGGCAGCTTGTGCGTGATGGCCGAGGGCCGCTGCATCCTGTCCTCGTATGCGACCGGGCAATCGCCGAATACGCACGGCGTCTGCTCGCCAGCCGCTTTCGTGCGCTGGGACAACCAGGGCAAAACGATGAACGCGCGCCTGAACGGCATTCTGATCGACCGCTTCGACGAGGGCGAGCCTGCCGGCTATCCGACGCTGTGCAAGGGCCGTTTTGCCGTGCAGGACGAAACCTATTACGCGCTCGAGGAGCCGGTCAGTCTGAACGTGCTGTCCGTCCTGCCCGAGCTGATCCGGATCGGCGTGAAGGCGATCAAGGTCGAAGGGCGGCAGCGCAGTCCGGCCTATGTGGCCGAAGTCACGAAAACGCTGCGCGCGGCGCTCGATGCGGCGGCTGGCGCGGATTACGCGGTCGCTCCGCAGTGGTCGGCTGCGCTCGACAAGGTCAGCGAAGGGCATCAGCAGACCTTGGGCGCCTATTCTCGGCCCTGGAAGTGACAGGCGAATAATTGTAAGTTATTGATTTTAATGAATTTTTTGTAAAGTCAAATTATGGAAAGAAGATGAAACTGAGCCTGGGGCCCCTGCTCTATTACTGGCCGCGCCAGCAAACGCTGGATTTCTATGCGGCGGCCACCGAATGGCCGATCGACGTGATCTATCTCGGCGAAGTCGTTTGCGGACGCCGCCATGAGTTGCGCGACGCCGACTGGCTCGATCTCGCGCGCGATCTGGCGGGCACAAACAAGGAAGTCGTGATCTCGAGCCAGGCGCTGCTCGAATCGTCGAGCGATCTGGCCGGCTTGAAGCGCCTTGCGGAAAAGGGCGGCAGGCTCGAAGCCAACGATCTCGGCGCGGTCAGGATCGCGCACGATCTGGGCATCCCGTTTGTTGCCGGGCCGCATCTGAACGTCTACAACGGGCCGACGCTCGACTGGCTGGCCGAACAGGGCGCGGTGCGCTGGCTGCCGCCGCTCGAGGCCAGCCGCGATCTGGTGGCCGGCGTTCTGGCCGAGAAAACCTGCGCGATCGAAACCGAGGTTTTTGCCCATGGCCGTCTGCCGCTGGCCTTTTCCGCGCGCTGTTTCACGGCGCGGCACTACAACCTGAAAAAGGACAGCTGCGAATTCCGCTGCCTCGATCATGCCGACGGCATGGTGGTGCGTACGCGCGAAGGGCAGGATTTCCTGCGCATCAACGGCATCCAGACCCAGTCGGCCGCTTGCCATACGCTTTGGCAGGATCTGGCCGACCTGCCCGCCGTCGAGCTGCTGCGCATCAGCCCGCAAGCCGCCTATACTGGCGAGATCGTCGCCGCGTTCGCCGATCGGCTGGCTGGTCGCGAGGCGGCGGCGGATTTCGCTGGCTGGAACCCGGAAGGTCTGGTCAACGGTTACTGGCACGCCAAGGCCGGCATTGCAAAGGAAATGGCATGACACTCCCAGCCCCGCTTGCCTTTATCGCGCGTCGCCTGCCGGAGACCCCGCCTTCGTTCGCGCTGGCGACCATGCTGAACCTGGTGCGGCCGAAGCTTTGGCCCGACGAGGATTTCAGCTGGATGCGCGGCAAGACCGTGCGGCTGGCGATCAGCGATCTCGACCGCGGCGTGACCGTGCGTTTCGACGGCGAACGCTTTGGCCTTGCCGACGGGCCGGCCGATGTAACGCTGGGTGCGAGTCTTGCCGATTATCTGATTTTGGCCCGCCGCCAAGAAGATCCGGACACGCTGTTTTTCCAGCGCCGGCTGACGATCGAAGGCGATACGGAAGTGGGGTTGGCGCTGAAAAACCTGCTCGATGCGACGGATTTTTCGCCACTGATCGAAATGCTGCCGGCACCGATTGCGGAACGGCTGCACTTTTATTAAAAATCCTTATAAATCAATAAGTTACAATTTATTTCGCCGTATAGGTACAAAAAAGCCTTTCCATCATGGAAAGGCTTTTTGTCTTTGAGCACAGTGTTTATTTTTTCGCAGCGGGCGCCTGGATGACCGGGCTTGGGCGGGCCGGACGATTGGCCATTGCGGCCGCTCGGTCAAGTACGATGCTCGGAGCTGCTTCGCTGCTGCAGGCCATGCGCGCATCGTCGGCTTCGGCGCCGCCGAGGTCGGCGTCGCCCGGAGCGGTGGCGGCGAGCGGGGTCAGTTGCAGTGCAGGCAGCAAGCTGTGGGTTTGTGTCAGCACGCGAACCTGGGCAAGCTGGGAATTGACTTCCGCATTGACTAGCGCGCGCTTGGCCTCGAACAGTTCGTTTTCGGTATCAAGCAAGTCGAGCAAGGTGCGCTGGCCGATGTCGAACTGCTGCCGGTAGGCATCGCGCGATTTTTCGGTCGAGAGCTGGTGCTGATCGAGATACTTGATCTGTTCGGCAAGCTTTTTCAGGTCGTTCTGGGCGATGCGCGTTTCCTGACGGACATCCCGGCAGGCCTTGTCGCGCAGGTCGAACGCGGCATTCAGGTTTTCGCCGGACGCGCGGATGCGGGCCATATCGCTGCCGCCGCGGAACAGGTTGTAGCTCATGCCGATCTGGACGATGCCGCGGTTATGATCGCCGTGGACGCCGTCTTCGTTGCGGTTCAGCCCTTGCGAGGCGCGGAATTCGAACTGCGGATAATTGTTGCTCTTGTAGGCGTCCATCTGCGCACGCGATGCGCGCAGGTTCGAGATCGCTGCGAGGAAGGACGGATTCTGGTTCAGCGCGATGCCCAGTGCGTCGTTTTCCTGCGGCAGCTTGTCCTGCAGGCTGGCCGGAGCGGCAAGCGCGGCCGGCGGCAGTTGACCCGTCAGCCGTGCATAGCGGGCGCTGACATCGTGCAGGTTCGAGGCCTCGGTCAGCCAGTTGGATTCGGCCAGCGCCAGACGGCCGGCGGCCTGCTCCAGATCGACGCGGCGACCGACGCCGGCTTTCGCACGTTCCGCGATCTGGTCGTGGAGTTCTTTGTGCGTGGCCCAGTTGTCGCGCGCGAGATCGGTCAGGCGCTGGTAGCGCAGCACGTCGAGATAGGCTTGGGCGGCTTCCTGTCCGACCTTGTCGCTGACGGCGAGTAGCTCGTAATAGCGGGTCTGACTGGCATAGCTGGCCTGACGGACGGCGCTGCGGGTGGCGAAGCCGTCGAACAGCATCTGGCGCAGTTCGATCTGTACGCCGGGCTGGGAAAAGCTCTGGTTGCCGGTCTGCGGATAGTCACGCCATTCATGGCCGACATGGCCGGTCAGGTCGACGCGCGGCAGATAACCGCCTTTGGCTGCGCTGATTTCATCGCCGGAGGCGCGGAACTGGTGCCAGCGCGCCATGACTTCCGGATTGCGCAGGATCGCCTGCTCGACGGCTTCGGGCAGCGTCGCGGCGAAGACCGGTTGCGCCAGTCCGGCCAGAGCCAGAGCCAGCATGGTTTTTTTTAGCTTGTTTCTCATTTGGATAGCTCCATTTGGGTTGCGGTTCTTACTTCCCCGTTTTAGCCCAAGCCGGGCAAGAATCAAGCGGGGAATTCGCGCGATTTTCGCCCCGGTTCGGGCTGTGGATCAGGGGGGGCGCCAGCGGTGCGGCGGCGAATAACCTATGATGCGATTTCTATCCGCTATGCAAAATCGCGCCTTATGTTTCGTTTGTCCCGCCCCTTGCTTCGCGCTGCGTGGCCGCTGGTTCTGGTCGGGATCGCGGCGTGTTCCGCTGCGGCATGGGAATTCGGCCACATCGCCGCGTTGGCGCAGCAGCGCTACGGCGCTGCCGCTGCCCGCTTGGCGCAGGAGTGGGAAAACGCGATAGCCGGCGCGCGCCCGCTGCCGGAGGCTGACAAGCTCAGGCGCATCAACGAATTCATCAACCGGCGCATTCGTTATGAAAACGATGCCGTCGTCTGGCAACAGGAAGACTACTGGGCCACGCCGCTCGAAACGATCGGCAAGGCGGCCGGCGACTGTGAGGATTTCAGCCTGATCAAGTATTTCAGCCTGCGCGAGGCGGGCATGCCGCGCGAAAAACTGCGCATGACCTACGTTCGCGCGAAGATGGGTGGCCCGAACAGCACGATCAGTCAGGCGCACATGGTGCTGGCTTATTACGCGACGCCGGATGCCGAGCCATTGATTCTTGACAGCCTGATCACCGATATCCGCCCGGCTTCGCGCCGGCCGGATCTGACGCCGGTCTACAGTTTCAACAGCGACGGCGTTTTCGTCGGCGGCGCGCGCGCTGCCGCTTCGGTCGATCGATTGTCGCGCTGGAAGGACCTGCAGCTGCGGATGCAGGCGGACGGGATGACGCCTTGAGGAGAATAATATGTCACTGTACCGGCAACTCTGGATCGGCGTGATCGGGCTGATGCTGCTGGTTTTCGCCGGCAGCTTCGCGGTCAATCTCTACAGCGCGAAAAGCTACCTGGAACAGCAGTTGTATACACAAAGCATGGACAACGCGACGTCGTTGGCGCTGTCGATGTCGCAGCAGAGCAAGGACGACGCAACCGCCGAACTGCTGGTCAGCGCGCTGTTCGACAGCGGGCATTTCCGCCAGGTGCGTTATACCGATGTCCACGGTCGCATCGTGGTCGACCGGATCAATCCGAATCCGCCTGATCGCGTACCGGAATGGTTCGTGCAGCTGATCGACATCCATGCCGAAGCCGGCACGGCGCTTGTCAGTGACGGCTGGAAGCAGGCGGGCCGGGTGACCGTGCTGGCGCATACGCGCTTTGCCTACCAGTCGCTGTGGGGTGGCGCATGGTCGCTGCTGGGCTGGATCGCGGCTGCGTGTGTGGCGCTGGGCCTGCTGGCGATGCTGTTCCTGAACGGCGTTCGCCGCCCGCTGGCGCGGATGGTCGAGCAGGCGCGGGCGATCGTCGAGCGCCGTTTTATCACGATCGAGGAGCCGCGCATTCTGGAAGTGCGCAGCGCGGTGCGCGCGATGAACATCATGGTCGAGCGGGTCAGGGCGATGTTCAACGAACAGGCCGAGCGCATCCGCCAGTTGCACCAGGAAGCCAACCATGACTCGCTGACCGGGTTGGCCAACCGGCGGTTCTTCATGGGCGGCCTCGTGCAGGCGCTTGCCGAAGAGAAGCATGCTCATGGTGCGTTGCTGATCGTGCGCCTGCACGATCTGGCCGGGCTTAACCATCATCTCGGGCGGGAAAAAACCGATGCATTCCTGCAGCGCTGTGCCTCCATTCTGGTCGAAACGCTGCGCAGCCGGCATGGCTGGCTGGCCGGCCGGTTGAACGGCGCTGATTTCGCGATTCTGGCGCCGGGTGCTGGCGCGGACGAGATCTGGACGCTTGCGCAAGGCCTGTTGGCCGAGTTCGCCACGCTCTACCGGCACGGCTATACCGATGACAGCCAGTCGGCACTGTACGGCTTTACGCTCTATCGACATGGCGAACCGTCTGCCGCCGTGCTGGCGCGGGCGGACACTGCGCTGTTGCAGGCAGAGGCGGCTCCGGAAAACATTGCGGCGAATCTGGACGCCACTTCCAGTTCGCAATCGAACATTGACTGGCAGAAACAACTAGCGTGCGCGCTGGATGAGAACCGCTTCGAGCTGGCCTATTTCCCTGTTCGCGGCAAGGAAGGCGGGCTGTTGCACCGTGAGGCGGTGATTCGCCTGCGCCAGTCCGACGGCGAGCTGCTTCCGGCATGGCATTTCCTGCCGCACGCCCTGCATCTGGGCTTGATGGCCGAGATCGACCTGCGGGTGGCCAGGCTGGCGTTGCGTCAGATCATGCAGGATGGAGGCGCGGTGGCGGTCAACCTGTCCGCCGATTCGATTCGTTCGGCCGATTTCCGTCGCCGGTTGCTGGCGGAGATTGAAGCGGCGGGCGCCAGGGTCGCGGATCGACTGTGGCTGGAAGTCAACGAATTCGGCCTGCGCGACGAGATGGAGGTTCTGGCCGGTTTTGCTGCGCAGGTCTCGCGCCTCGGCTGCAAGGTCGGCATCGAGCATTTTGGCCGCCACCTCGGCAATGTTCCGAAACTGTATGAGCTCCCGTTGCACTATCTGAAGATCGACGGCAGTTTCGTGCACGAACTCGATGCCCATCCCGGCAACCAGCACCTGATCCGTGCGATGACCGGCATTGCCAGCGGGCTTGGCCTGCTGACCATTGCGGAGCAGGTTACGACGGAAGCGGAATGGCAGGCGCTGCTGGCGCTGGGAATTGACGGCGGGACCGGGCCGCTGATGAGTTGAGTATAACTTATTGATTTATATGATATTTTAATAAAAGGGCCGGCGATTAGCCGGCCCTGTCACGTTGGCTGCATCAAGTTAGTCCGTCTGCAGTTTGCCCTTGCTGATCAGGTCGTTGATGATGGCCTGGTCGGTGCCGAGGGTTCCGTTCATCGTCAGATCGACGTTTTCAAGCACGATCTGCAGATTCTCGCCTCCCGCGAGGTTGCCGGTGCTGCTCACGTGTACGACCGTGTCGACGCCGACATGCTCAAAGTGCAGATAGCTGGTCAGGTCGGAACCCGCGAGCTCCTCGCCTTGCAGCAGGTCGCGCAAATCGAGGATGTCGCCGCCGCCCGCACCAGGCAGGGCCGTGCTGAAATCGGAAACGGTATCGATATCCGGCGCCCCAGTGGTGCCTGCGTCACCCAGTTTCCAGGCAAACGTGTCGGAGCCGAGACCGCCGGCCAGTGCATCGGAGCCGCTGCCGCCCGCGATATAGTCCGCGCCTGCGCTGCCCTCAAGCGTATCGCCGCCTGCACCACCATAGAGCGCATCGTCTCCGGTGCCGCCATTGAGCGCGTCGTTTCCTGCGCCGCCATAGAGCGTGTCGTTATTGTCGCCGCCGCTGATCGTATCCGCCGCGGTACTTCCCTGAACCACATCAGCGCCTGCCGTTCCTGTATAGGTATGCGTGGCGGTATCGACCATGGCGGGTGTGACCCCGTTGATGGTTAGCGAGGCCGGGCCTGCCGGGTCGGTATCCGCGTCGCTCATCGTGTAGGTAAACGATTCGGTGAACGGCGTAGGCGAAGGCGTGTAGGTCAGATCGCTCACCAGATAACCCTGGTTGTTGGTGCCGTCAGCCTCGAACGTCAGGCGGATATACGAGATATCCGTGCTGGTCGATATCGTGACCGGGAAGTAATCTCCGTTCGCGTTCAGGCCGCTGAAATCGGCGGTGGCAATCTGGTTGCCTGCGGCATCATAGGCGACCCATGCACCGTAAACCGTCTGGGCCGCATTGAACTGCTCGATGCCGATCGTGACTGACCGGGTCGGCTGCAACTGGATAATCAGATTTTCGCCATCGCCGATCGCCTTGCTGCCGGAATCGGCTACGCCAAAGCCATCCTTCGAGCCGCTCTGGTATTTGACGTAGGCTTCCGCACTTTCCAGCAACGCGGCATTGGTGTTGAGCTTGCTGCCGTCTTGCCAGGCGGTATTGCCATCAAGGAAGCCGGACATGCCAAGCAACCCGGTGCTTTCCCAGCTATCCACTGTGGTCCCGCTTGGCGAAACGGGTGCGGGAGTCTGCGAGGTGTAGGTGTAACTGCCGTCGCTGTTGACCGTTAGCAACCCCTTCGGTGTATCGAAGGTCGCAGATCCACCTGCGGCGATCGTCTGGGTCGTTCCGTTGAATGTCACGCTGGTGACCGTCGCCGGGCTGTCTACGGCCACATCATTGCCGAGCAGGTTGCCGTTGACCGTCCCTCCCAGCGCCACGCTGGCCGTATCGGCAATGGCGGTCGGGGTGGTATCCCCGACATTCAGCGTGACGGTCGTCCAGCTGGTGCTGGCGACGCCATCGTTGGCCATGTATGAGAAGCTGTCCGCATACGGCGTATTGCTGCCGTCGTGATGGAATATCGGCGCGGTGTAAGTGAACGTGCCGTCGCTGTTGATCACCACGGTTCCGCCCAGTGCGGTCGTGATCGTGGCGCTGCCGCCAACCAGCCCTTCGGCCGGGTTGGTTCCGGACATCACCTGAGTCACGGTCAGCGTCGTCGGCACGTCGATGTCGGTATCGTTGCCCAGTACCGACCCTTGCAGCGTGATGCTGCCCTCGACCGCGGTGCGTGTGTCGGCCACGCCGACCGGCGCATCGTTGACCGGCGTGACCGAGATGGTCAGGGTCGAGGTATCGCCGCTGCTGCCATCGGTCAGCGTGTAGGTCGCGACCGGCACCGGGCCGTTGTAGTTGGCGGCCGGGGTGAAGGTGTAGTCACCGTTGCCGGCGAGGGTCAGCGTGCCTTCGGTCAGGGTCGCGGTGGCGCCGGCGGCATAGGTTGTGCCAGCGACAGTGAAACCGGTTACCGAAACCGGGCCATCGACGCTGCTGGTGCCAGTCAGGACGGAACCCGTCAGCGCCGTATCCTCGGCGGTGCTGACGACTTCATCGGCATCGGCGAACGCGTCATCGACCGGCGTGACCGAGATGGTC